>MDTD01202962.1_pt1 | contig 50578 bp, 42 predicted proteins | sample 811221 | NCBI WGS metagenome assembly MDTD01 (sample SAMN05326646, study PRJNA326480) | marine metagenome | isolation source: seawater | place: Pacific Ocean: South West | collected 2011 | reverse complement strand
TGCACGTGCCGACCTGTTCGGGCAGAGGCTGCTCGCGGCAGCGCATCAGCGCCTGACTGCTGGTGACTTGGGGGAAGCGGAGCGGCTGACTCGCGCCGCGCTCGACCTGCCGGGGGCCGCCGGCACCATACGCGCACGCCTTCTCAATCTGCTCGGCGGAATCCAGCGGGTGCACGGCGATCATGCGGCGTCTCTCAGCAGCTTCGACGCGGCGATCGCGGCGGACGAAAACCTCGCCGACGCGCATGCCAATCGCGCGGCGGCACTGATCGCGCTCGGGCGCTCCGCCGAGGCGCCTGCGAGTCTGGACCGTGCTTTGGCGCTGGACCCGTCGCATCAGCAGGCGCTCAACACGGCAGGGGTCCTGCTCGCCGCGGCCAATCGGCTGGAGGCAGCGGTCGACTGCTATCGACGCGCCATCGATGCCGGTGCGTCGGACGTCGACACCCTATGTAATCTCGGCAATGCGCTGGGCCGGTTGGACCGGCTCGAGGAGGCGGAGGCGGCTTTCCTGGCCGCGCAGGCCCGCGACCCCGCCCAGCCGCGCCCATTCGCCGGTCTCGGCAAGGTCGCGATGGACGGGGGGCGGCTCGAACAGGCCGACGAGGATTATCGGGCAGTTCTGGATCGCGTGCCCAATGATGCCGATGCGCATATGAGCCGCGGCTTCATCGCCCTCCTCCGCGGCGATCTCGCGGCGGGATGGGCCGGATACGAATGGCGCTGGCGTCTCCGTGACGGTCCGACACCACCGCCCGAGCCCCGTTGGCGGGGCGAGGCGCTTGCCGGTCGCACGCTGCTGCTCCAGGCCGAGCAGGGTTTCGGTGATACGCTGCAGTGCGTCCGCTATGCGAAGCAGGCGGCGCGGCAGGGTGCACGCGTGATCGTTCGATGCCAGCGGCCGCTCGTCCGGCTCCTGGAAACCGCTCCCGGTGTAGACGTGGTGGTGGCTATGGAGGATTCGCTTCCGCGCTTCGATTTCGCCGCGGCGATGCTCGACCTGCCGGGACTGTTCGGGACGACCCTCGAAACGGTCCCGGCCGATATTCCCTATCTGACACCGCCTTCTCCGGTATCGCAGCTCGACGCAGCCCTCGGCGACGATCCTCGGCCGAAGGTCGGGCTGGTATGGGCGGGCAACCCGCGGCACCGCAACGACCGGCGACGGTCGCTGCCCGAAGACGCGGTGACCGAGCTGATCGAGGACGCGGCCGTCCGATTCTTCTCGCTTCAGAAGCCGGCTGCGTCGACTCCGGACGGCATGACGGACCTCGCCCCCATCCTCGACGATTTCGCCGACACTGCGGCAGCGATTGCCCGCTTCGATCTGGTCGTTTCGGTGGACACTTCAGTGGCGCATCTGGCCGGGGCCCTGGGAAAGCCCGTCTGGGTGCTGCTGCCGTTCGCACCCGACTGGCGCTGGATGGTCGGCCGGACCGACAGCCCGTGGTACCCGACGATGCGCTTGTTCCGGCAAGAAGGGCGCGGCGACTGGCCGGGCGTCATCGCCCGTGTCCGAAAGGCACTATCGGACTTTCGTCCCTGAGGTTGGGCGATCAGGCGCCCGCCGCGAGCTTCAACGGCGCGCCGGCGTGCTCGGTCCGTTCGCCGTAGTGGACGCGGCGGAGGAAGGATTCGAACATCAGTACGTTCCACAGCTCGGCGCTGTAGTCGTAGAGCCCGGACTGGTGCTGCTGGACGAGGCGCTGCAGCACCGCCTCGTCGAACAGCCCGCTGTCGCGGATCGCTTCGCTGGAGACCGCCTCGCGGATGCGGCCGGCCAGGGCGCCGTCGCGGAACCAACGTTCCAGGGGGATCGAGAAGCCCATCTTCGGCCGGTAGAGAATGTCGGAATCGACGTAGGGCTCCAGCGCCTTCTTCAGCAGGTATTTGCCGGTGCTGCCGCGAAGCTTGAGCGACGACGGCAAGTGCGCGGCCCACTGGACCAGCTCATGGTCGAGCAGCGGCGAGCGGACTTCGAGCGATGCCGCCATGCTGGCGCGGTCGACTTTGGTCAGCATCCGCCCCGGCAGCCAGGTCTTGAAGTCGACGTACTGGGCCTGGAACAGCGGGTCGTCGGTCCCCGACTCCCGCATGTGGCGCGCGATGACCTCTACGGCATCGTAGTCGCCCAGGCCGCGGCGCAGGGAGTCGCTGTAGAGGGTGCGGCGGTCGGCGCCCGGCATCGGCGAGACGTTGACGAAATAGCCCGCGACCGAATCGAGCGCGAGCTCACGGAAGGTATTGCGGAAGCGCAGCCAGCGCGGTGCCCAGGCGAGGCCGGGATAGACCTTGCCGAGCATGCCGAAGATCGGGGTGCGCAGCCCCTTCGGCAGCAGCCCGCGAAGGCGTTCTTCGGTCACATGCCAGGGATAGCGGCGGTAGCCGGCGAAGACCTCGTCGCCGCCGTCTCCCGACAGCGCGACGGTGACCTGCTCGCGGGCGACGGCGCTGACGCGGTAGGTCGGCATGGCCGAGCTGTCGCCGAACGGCTCATCGTACATGTCGGCCAAGCGGTCGACGAGATCGGTATCCTCGCCGTCGAGCACTCGGACGTGGTGGCGGGTCCGGTAGCGGTCGGCGATCGCCTGGGCATAGGCCGACTCGTCGTATTTCCGATGCCCGAAGGAGATCGAGAAGGTATTGACCGGATTGTCCGAGAGGCCCGCCATCAGGGCGACGACGCCGCTCGAATCGACGCCGCCGGACAGGAACGCACCCAGCGGGACGTCGGCCACCCGTCGGGCATCGACCGCGGTCTGGAAGCGCTCGATCAGCGCCTTGGTCACGGTTTCTTCGTCCGCGACGTTCGTCGCATCGAAACGCAGCGTCCAGTACTCGGCCGGGGACGGCACCGGCTCGCCGCGACGGAGAATGAGCGACGATGCGGGCGGCAGCTTGTGGACGCCCGCATAGATAGTCCGGGGATCGGGGATGTAGCCGTAGGCGAAGAAATCCTCGACCGCCAAGGGATCGATCTCCCGCGGCAGGCCCGGATAGGCGATCAGGGATTTGAGCTCCGACCCGAAGACCAGCCAGCGCCCGTCGATGATGCTGTAGTAGAGCGGCTTCTTGCCGACCCGGTCGCGGGCCAGCACCAGCGTCTCGGTCCGGGAATCCCACAAGGCGAAGGCGAACATGCCGCTCAGCCGTTCCAGGCTGGCGGGGCCCCACTCCTCCCAGGCGTGGACGATGGTCTCGGTGTCGCTGTGGGTCTTGAAGACGTGCCCGAGCGCGCTGAGCTCGGCCGCGAGGGCGCGGTAGTTGTAGATCTCGCCGTTGAAGACGATGCCGACCGTACCGTCCTCGTTATAGATCGGTTGATCGCCGGTCGAGAGATCGATGATGGCGAGGCGGCGGTGGCCGAGCCCGATGCCGGGCTCAAGGTGAAAGCCGCTGCCGTCCGGACCGCGGTGACTCATGCTGTCGGTCATGCGGCGGAGAAGGCCCGAGTCGATCTCGTCTCGGCCGCGGAGGTCGAAAATACCGGCAATGCCGCACATGGTGCCTGCTTTCCGCCGTCAGGAGCCGGGTTCGGCGACGCGCGTCAGCATCGTATCCAGCGAGCCGAGATGGGCGAGCAGCGAATCGATCGCCGCCAGGGCCGCGTCGCGGTCATCCTCGTACTCGGCCGACAGGGCGATCTTGGCGGCGCCGCGTCGGCCGGAGAGAAGCTCGCCATGCGCCTGAAGGATCTTCGCTGTCAGTTTGCTGGCGGTCGGTTCGCCGTCGATCCAGTTCCAATGGACGACGACGCGCTGCCGGTCGCCCTGGACCAGCCGGGTCGCGCCGACCGTCTGCCGTTCGCCGTCGAAGGTGATCTTGGCGCTGCTGTCGCCGGCGCGGTGCCAGATCTCGTCGTCGTAAAGACGGTTCTCATGGGCGACGACCTCGGCGCCATCGCGCTGACGCAGATAGTAGGCCACGAACAGGTCGACCGAATGGGTGCCGTCCGTATAGGTCTCGTGCAGGGTCGCGTCGGCGGTCGGATAGACCGGCACCCAGTCGCTCGCCTCGGGCAGGCGTTGCCAGGGCGACTCGACCGTCGGCGACGTCAGGGCGGCGAGGTTCGCCTCGGGGGTCAGCGACCGGATGTAGCTGGAATAGGCCGGGCCGCTTGCCGACAGGATGGCCGCCGCGATACCGGAAGCAACCAGTGCCAGGGGTGCGCCGCGCCGCGGCATTTCCGCCGGCGGGGGCGGCAAGGGTTCCGAATCCTCCCGGAACCGAAGGCCGATGAAGATCAGGACCAGCAGCACGAAGGTGAAGAAGCCCCACCCGTAGACCAGGTGGTCCGCGCCGACCGCGATCCGGTTATTGCTGAAATGGGCCAGCAGGATGATGCCGACCACCCGGAAGCCGTTGGCGATCACCGGAACGACGAAGGAGAGGACGACGAAGATCAGGCGCTTCCTGTAGCTGCGGTAGACCAGATTCGCGAACAGGAAGCCGAACGCCACGGCCGCGATCAGGAAGCGCAGGCCGGCGCAGGCCTCGGCGACTTCGAAGCGCCCGTTCGGGATCATGATGAAGATGCCGTCCGAATAGACGGGGATATCCAGGATCTGCAGACCCTTCACGGCGAAGGCGGCGGCGAAGTCCTGGAGATAGGGGACCATGAAGTCGCCGCTCGGCACCAGGAAGAACAGGTAGAGCAGCGGGAACAGCAAGGCCCGGAAAGCCGACCAGCCGAGGACGGTGAGGAAAACCACCTCCATCAGGCCGACGAGGGCGAAGTGCTGGATCTCCATGACGCTGGCCGTGTCCGCGACGAGCCACGCCAAGCTGAAGCCGGGGATCAGGATCAGCGCGGGAAGGAAGGGATAAGGGCTGACGGCGCTGAAGACCGAGCGGCGTTCCCACATCAGATAGGCGGAGATCGGGACGATCAGGAAGCAATGGTTGTAGGTGGGAGAGACGATCCACACCCGCACCGCGGCCGCCGCCGTGTTCCAGTAGAGCCCGACGAGGACCGCGACCAGGACGCCGATGACGCCGGCGGCGATCAGCCAGTCGCGGGACCGACGCGATTCGGCGTCTTGGGCGTGGGCGGTCTCGACGCCAGCGTTCGCCATCGCCATCTCAGTCGCTCTCCAGTATGCGTTCGACCTCGCGGACGCTCGCTTCCCAACTGTAATTCGTCAGGATGTAACGTCGAGCGTCTTCCGCCGTCTCGGTTCGCCCGAGCCGGGCGACCGTCTTCGCCGCGAAATCGCCGGCGTCGTCGGCCACCGTGAGATCGTTGCCGGAAAAGGCGACGATTCCGTTAAGAGCCATGGTCGTGGCGACCACCGGCTTCGCCATCGCCATGCCTTCGAGCACCTTGTTCTGGACCCCGCGCGCGACCCGGAGCGGGGCGACGACGGTGTCGGCATGGGCGATGTAGGGTCGGATGTCGGCCACCCGGCCGGTGACGGTGACACCCGGAAGCTCCCGCAGGGCTTCCACCTCCCGCGTCGGGTTGGCGCCGGCGATATAGAACCGTGCCGCCGGGACCGCTTCCCGAACCGCCGGCAGGACGTCGCGGGCGTACCAGACGACGGCGTCGACGTTCGGCCAGTAGTCCATCGCGCCGGTGAAGACGATGGGGCGTACGTCGTCGGGATACGGGTCTTCGTAAGTCTCGGCCGGGTCGAAAAAGGCGGCGTCGACGCCGTTCCGGACGACATGCACCTTGTCGGCGACTTCCGGAGCGGAGTCGCGGAACAGCTCGGCTTCCTTGTCGGACACGAACAGCGTCGCGTCGGTCGCGCGGGCGAGCGACCGCTCGAACGCGAACAGCTTGTCCGCTTCCCGCCCATAGATCCATCGTGCCGGCCCGCTCTTGCGGTTGGCATATTGGCGCCACTTGTCGGAATCGACGTCGACCATGTCGACCACCCGGCGCAACCCCTGCCAGGCCGGTCCCGCGACATAGCTGGCGACGCCCGATGAAAAGACGAAGACGTGCGGGTCGTTGAGGCGCGCCCGCTGCTCGTCCAGCCAAGCCGCCATCGCCGCGTCGTGAAAGTACCAGCGGGTCAGCGACTCGCCCGTTGCCAGAGCACGGAGACTACGGACCTTCGCCCGGAAGGGCGAAAGCGGGCGGATCAGTGCCGATTCGCAGACCGCGCGTACCGTCTCCTCATGGCGCCAGTCGAACGGATCGTCGACGAAGCAGGCAAGGTGAACGCGATAATGCTCGGCCAAGCGCCGGAGCAGGTTCCAGGATCGCACCTTGTCCCCCTTGTTCGGCGGATAGGGGATGCGCTGGCTGAGGAAGATGAGATCGCGCACGGCCTAGCCGAGATTGCGCGCCAGCAGCGGCCCGATCGCGTTGGCGACCGGCAGCGGCAAGCGCTTCCAGGCCTCGATCATCAAGTGGTATTTGGGGTTGAGCGGGTTGACCTCGGGGATCGGCTTGCCGTCCCGCATCATGAACTCGTAATGCAGCGGCTCGGGCGTGAAACCCCAGTTCTTCTTGAAGGAGAACGAGCCCGTCCCGACCTTGCTGCGACCGAAGTCGAAGACGCGGATCCCCTGCTCGCCGCCTTTCTCTATCAGCCGCCAGTACATGTAGTCGTGGGCGCCCACAGAACGTGCTGCCGGCGTGCCGCCCGCGTAATAGGGCAGGACCTCGTCCCGGAAGTAGAAGCTCATGACGCAGCTGATCGGCTCGTCGCCGTCGAGGACCGTGACGATTTCGCAGGCGTCGCCGAACTCCTCCTTCAGCAGCCTGAAGAACCGGGCCGGAAACACGGGCGTGCCGTGATTGCGGACGCTCATGGCGTAGAGGTGGAAGAACCGGTCGGTGGTGCCGTCGATCTCCTCACGCAGGCGCTTCTGGTCCAGCGCCTTGCGGACCACGGCGCGCTGCTTGCGCGGGATGGCCTTCAGATTGACCTCGGGCGACGGGTCGATCTCCTTCCGGAAGGTGACGTAAAGGTCGTCCTTGCACGCCCAATCGGGATGGCTCGGCGTCCGGTTCCGGTATTCGATGAAATCGGCGCCCGTTTCCTGCATCAGAGTCAGGGCATACCGGTCGAGCGCTGCCAGGGCTTCTGCGTCCGCGGCCAGGGGGCCGCCATAGACGCAAAAGGCGTTTGAGATCAGGCCGTTGGAGAATAGCCGGCTCTTGACGTGAACCAGCGGCAGGACGCCCCTGATATCGCCCCCCGACTCCGCCAGCACGAAATAGGTCTTGTGGCCGAACGATTCGGCGAGCACCCGCCTCCAGCCGGCAAGGTGGAAAAACGTGCCGTCAGGCGCGGCTTCGACGAAGGCGTCCCAAAGCGGCGCGTCCTGGTCGGCGAGCGGCCGGACGACGAGCGATTCCGACGAGCCGGTCACGACGGGCGATGCTGAGCGTCGAGAAAGACCCGGTCCATTCGGTCCCAGCGGAAATCGCGCAGCAGACGCGCCAGTCGCCCCTTCATGCGGTCGAGATTGACGTAGTGCCGAAAGCGGGACTTGGCGGAGATGCCGGTCTGACGAGGTTGGTCCGCGTCGATCTCCCAGGGATGGAAGTAGAAGATGCCCGACATGCCGTCGGTCCGATTGACCCGCCGGAACTGCCAACGCGAGACGGCGTAGGGGAGAAGGCGGAAGAAACCGCCGCCGCTGCTCGGGAAGTTGCGACCGCCGAGATGCACGGTGGTCATGGGGACTTCCAGGAGATTGCCTTTACCGGGGCGGAACGGGGTCCGCGGCGCGTCCGGCATGCCGTAGTTGTCCCGCACGACCGGGTAGACGCTTGAGCTGTAGGCGTATCCTTCTTCCGCCAGCACGTCGAAGGCCCAGAGGTTCTTCGGTCCGATAGAGAAGGTCGCGGCACGGTAGCCGCGCACCTCTACGCCTCCGACATCCTCGAGAATTCCCTTGGCGCGGCGGATGTCTTCGCGAAAGACCTCGGGCGTCTGGCTGTCGGCGCGAAAATGCGCCATGCCGTGGCTCGCGAGTTCGTGGCCGCCTTCGACGATCTTCCGAACCAGCGACGGGTAGCGCTCCGCGACCCAGCCCAGGGTGAAGAAGGTTCCGCTCACGCCGGCCTCGGCGAACAGGTTCAGCACCTCTTCGGTGTTGCGCTCGACACGGCAGGGCAGGGAATCCCAGTCGTTGCGGTCGATCCTGTCGGCGAAAGCCTGGACCTGGAAGTAGTCTTCGACGTCACAGGTCATCGCGTTCACCGGCTCGCCGCCCGCATGGCGCACAGCGGCGTCTTGCCGTGGCGCCGCGCCGGAGTCGATAGCCGCTTCCGAGCCGAGGTAGGCGAACTTGTCGGTCACCGGTTCGTCCCCGTTTCAAGATAGTTGACCGCGATCTGCAGCGATTTGCGGATGATGGCCTCGTGCTGTTTCACTTGTCGGTCGAGCTCGGCAATGCGCTGCAGCAGATATTCTCTGTCGTCACGTTCTATCGGCTGCCCGCTGTGATGCTCCGGCAATTCCGGTTCCGCAGGGCGCGCGCCGTTGCTGGTGCCCGTTCCCGCGGTTTCACGGGCGTACTCATCCGCCACCCGGTCGACGATCTCGCCGTTCAGCTCGTGCGCCTCTTCCAGGAATCCGTATAGCAGCAGCCGCGAGCACAGGACGTTGATACGGCGGGGAATGCCGCCGGAATGTCCGTAGATCGCCTTGAACGCATCGTCGGTGAAGGTGGGATCGTGCTGCCAGCCGGCCATCGTCAGGCGATGCTCGATATAGGCGCGGGTCTCCTGGAGAGACAGCGGTCCCAGGTGATGCGATACGATCACCCGCTGCTTGAGCTGCTCCAGGTCGGGCGTCGCCATGATCTCGCGGAACTGCGGCTGGCCGAGCAGAAAAAGCTGGAGCGGAGTCCGATCCTCGAACTGGATGTTCGAGAGCATCCGCAACTCTTCGAGAGCATGGACGGACAGGTTCTGCGCCTCGTCCACCACCAGCAGAATGCGCTTGCCGGAGCGGTCGACCTCCTCGAGGAAGCTTTCGAGACGTCGGAGCAGGCTGGCCTTGTCCACCGCCTCGGTTTGCAGGCCGAAGGCGGAGGTGACCATCCGCAGCATGTCGTCACCTTCCAGATGGGTGGTGACGATCTTGCCCGAGATGTAGAGGTCCGGGTCCAGGTCGGACAGGAGGTAGCCGACCAGAGTCGTCTTGCCCGCGCCGACATCGCCGGTGATCACGATGAAGCCTTCGCCTTGCTCCAACCCGAACGTCAGATGCGCGACGGCACGGTTGTGCACCGTGCTCCCGAAAAAGAATCGGGGATCCGGCGTCAGCTGGAAGGGGAAAGCTTTGAGGTTATAAAAGTCTGCATACATGTCGTGATCTGCCGATGCGGACTTCGTTGAAACGGGTCGCGGCTCGGTCGATGCGTACTCTCGCTCAGAATGCTTTACGCAAGCTGAATGAAATCGCGTTTTCCTGAAGCTGGTCGGTCGGGTTGTCCGACATCCGCCGAAGATGGGAATATGTCGTCGACCCAGAAACAGAGTCGGTCAGCGTGTAGTTCAACGCAAGCCGCACATTGACCGTCTGCTCGTCCGTGCCTGTGGATGGCGACTGGCTGCGGTAGGACGACTGAAGGCTGAGGGCTGTCAGTCGCGAGAGCTGCCAGCCGAAGGTGGCGGTCCCCCCCAGCGACGTTTCCGTCTGTCCCGACGGCTGACCCTCTCTTTCGGAGTAGAACGCGACCAGGCTGTAGCTCGCCCGTCCGCTCACCCCGGAGAGGCTCATGTTGAGCGCACGCCGCAAAAAAACTTCATCCTGATCGGTAAGATCGAAGGCCGGATCGTTCGGATTGATCGGCAGGCCGGTGCGCACATCGATGATGTTGCCGAGCGCATCCTCGCCGATGAAGGAGAGCCTGTCGTTGATCGCCGTCTGGTTGGTCTCGACGCTCTGGTCGTAGGACACGCGGACGGTGGTGCCCTCGGCGACACGGTAGGAGGCGGAGCCGTTCCAGAACGGAGCCCGGAAGCGATGGCCGAATTCCGCACGGATATCCGTTCTCGGACCCGGCCGCCAACGGGCGCCGACCGTCCAGAACAGACCGTCCGGCGCCTGGGTGTTGTTCAGGCTGGGATCTTCGATCTGTTCGTATCCCAGGCTGTTGAGCGCCGAAATCTGACGGGTGATCACGTATTCCGTGGAAAGGGCTGCCCGAGAGCGCTTGAACGGATCGCTCTGGTCCGCGCGGTCCGTGACCTCGGTCAGCGTATTGATGCTCCACAACAGTCGGCCGAAATTGGGGCCGCTATTGACGTTCTGGGTCAGCGAATGGGTGACCGAGTTCGATGGCGTGCCGCCGGTCTGATTGTTGTCCTGGCTGAACGCCGCGCGGGATAAACGGTAGCGCGACTCGGAATCGGCCCACGACCCGAAATGATGGCGGAAGACCGGGCTGATACGGAAGTTCGTGACCTGGGTCTGGTTGTCCTGCTGGACACGGGTTCCGGTCGTGATCGCACCGGCGTCGTTGATCGTCGCCAGCGAGATCGACGCTTCGGATTCGAGGAAGAGCTGATCTTCCCACAGCTCCACCCGGCCGAAGCCGAGCAGGTTCTGACGGAAATCGTCGTTCTTGGTCTTAACGAACTCGTCGCGCGATATGGCGTAGTTCAGATTGAGTTGAACCCGCGCGCCTCGTCCGAGAACGCCGAGCGACGCCGTCGGCGAAATAATGAGATCGGATTCCTCCAGGCCCTTCGGCGCACCGTCCGCATTGTCGGTCGCCGTCACGGCCAGCGTTGCGGCAGGCGTAAAGATCCAGTCCTCCGCATGCGTCGGCAAGGCGACGGGCGAAGAAACCGCAGCTAAAGCGAATGCCGACGCGATCCGTCGGAACGAGCCACTCTGCCACCACCCCATATATTGCCGGCCCAGTGCCCCCTGGATTATTAGCCGGCGCGGACCCTACTGGTAGTAGTCGGTGTAGGAGCCGAACCCTTCCGCGCCGAGATCGTCGTGCGCCTTGTTTAGCATAAGGTTGATGTGATGGCACTGGCTGAGAAGCGAAAGTGCTGATTCTATGGCGCTCTGGCTGGTTCGTTCCGCTTCCACCACAAACAGAACCTGACCGACATGCATCGCCAGCACGCTCGGTTCGCTGGCAGCCAGTACCGGCGGCGTGTCGAAGATGATAACGCGGTCGGGATAGCGTTCGGCCAGCTCCTCGACGACTTCGCCCATGCGATTACTGGCGAACAACTCGGTTGGATTGGCTGTTCTTCTGCCCGCCGGAAGCAAGCTGAGATTAGGAATGTTGGTCCTGATGAGCACGTCCGACAGGTCCTTGCTCGGGTCGGAGAGGACGTCGAGCAGTCCCTCTTCCTGGTCCACACCGAGAATGCTCATCGAATCGTCGCCCCGGCCCTGCATGTACATGTCGGAATCGACCAGAAGGACCTTCACGTCCGTTTCCGATGCCATGCTCATGGCCAGATTGACGGCCGTATAGCTCTTGCCTTCGCGCGGCCTTGCGCTGGTAACCATGATCAGGTTGCCGTTGCGGATCTTGTTGGTCCCCGATGCGAAAGCGTTGAGGATCAATGGCCGCTTGATCACGCGGTATTCTTCGACGACGCGGTTGCGTTCACCCGACGGCGTCACATAGCCGGCAAGCTGAAGCTTGATCGTGTCGATCGTGACGCGCTTGGTCGTCCGCCCCTTCGCGCCGGGCAAAGGCGGCGGTGTGGCCGGACGGCCGGCGACCTGCCGTGGCGAGCCGATCGGGGTCTGGTTCGGCCGCGGCTTCACCAGGGTGGACTGCTGGGCGGCACCGTTGGTGCTGCCGTTGGCGCCACCGTTGCGAGTCGAATACTGCGTCCGCTCCTTGTAGCGGGCGGCCGCTTTTTCGACCAAGGTCCCGTTCTGGCCGTCGCGCAGACGCTCGGCGGCTCTTTGAATGACGTCGGGCGATGTCTTGTTCATAGCAGCTGCGACAGGCTCAGATTGCTGAGATCGAGAGATAGCTTCGGATTGGTCACCACTAGAACGGCGTAGATGCCGCATAGGATGACGAACGAGGCGGCGAAGCCGGCGAGTTCGGTCGCGTGCCAGCGCCGGTTACCCTTGGAGACCATCGACGAGACGGCACCCAGAACCGGCAGACCGTAGGCTTCGCGAAGCCGTGCGACCGAGCTGAAGGAGTCGTCCATCTGCGACAGCAGCAGGGCGAAGCCGACGCCGCCGCCGATACCGGCAAGCACCACGATCGACAGGAACAGCGGCCGGTTGGGCCCCGACGGGATCGACGGCACTTCCGGCGGATCGACGATGCGGAACTGCACGTCTTTCTTGGTGTCGACGGCCTGGGCGATCGACGCCGATTCGCGCCGTGCCAGCAGCGCTTCGTAGTTGCTCTTGATGACGCCGTAGTCGCGGTTGAGGTCGGCGAGCTTGGCTTCCACCTCGGGCGCGGTCTTGGCGAGCTCTTCGCTCCGCGCCACGTCGGCTTCCGCCTGACGGACCCGGCGTTCGTTCGATGCCACCCGCGCTTCGGCTTCGACCAGCCGCAGCTTCACCTGCTCGTAAAGCGAGTTCGGGACCTGGGTCGTCCGGCGTTCGACAGTCGGCGTGCCGTCTGCGGCAACCGGCGTGTCCTCCATCTGGTCGTACTGCTGCTGCAGGCTCTCGATCTGGCGCTTGAGCGCGAGGACGTCCGGGTGCTTGTCGGTATAGACCGAGAGCAACCGGTCGAGATCGGCCTGGCGTTCCTGGATGCGTCCGCCGAGCACTTCGCGCGGCGAGGCTCCCGTGGGGCCTTGCCCGTGGACGACGACCTGCGGTGCCGACTCGACGGTCAGATATTCGGGCACCGATGCCAGCTGCTCCCGTAGCCGATTCCGTTCGGCGATGCTGTCTTCCAGGGCGCGCTGGGCGTTGAGAAGCTGCTGGCGCGCGGTCTCGGCCCGCGCGACGAACGTGCCGGTATCGGAGATGAAGTCGATGTTCTCGGCCTTGAAGTCGGCCAGCCGCTTCTCGGCCTGACGGAGCTTGCGCTCGTATTCGGCGACCTGATTCTCGAGGAAGGTCTGCGCGTTCTCCATGTCGGCGCGGTTCTCGCCGAGATTGTTCTCGACGAAAATGTTCAGCAGCGACTGGGTCACGCGCTGGGCCAGACGGGGATTGTCGTTCGTGTAGGCGATCGAAAGCAGATTCTGGCCTTCCGAACGGATGCTGATTTCCTTCGAGAGCTTCTCGATCAGCTGCTCCATGTCGCGATCGTTCTCGACCTGAAGGCCGAGATCGGTGGTCCGCACGACCTGGGTCAGGTTGGGGCGGCTCAGCAGAGTCTGCTTCATGAAGGCGAGCTGCTGATTCATGTCGTAGCTGACGGCGATGCCCTTCAGCAGCGGCTCCAGCATGGTCTCTGTGTTGACGTAGACCCGCGCCGAGGATTCGTACTGGTCGGGCATCGTCACCACGTACGCCCACCCGAGGCAGGATACGACCCAGGCAACCAGGATCGCATACCAGCGACGGCGCCACAGGGCGCGCGCATGGGTTAGGAGTTTGGACCTGATGTCGTTCATGTTCCTACTCTACTAAGCGCGACTACCAACCCGAGACGCGGGACAGCCCGCGCCTCGGAACCTGGGACCGGTCGGGACGCGCCCTCGGAGGTGGCGTCTCAGAACCAGCTCTGCGGAATGATCAGCACATCGCCCGGAAGCACCTGGGCGTTAGCTGTCACGTCGCCATCCTTGATCAGATCGTCAAGACGGACGCCGAAGCTCTTCGTCTCGTCGCCGAACTTCCGCACCACGATGGCCTCGTTTCCTGCCGCAAACTCGGTCAGGCCGCCCACTTCGATCATCACGTCCAGCATCGTCATCTTCTCGCGATAGGGGATGGCGCGCGGCTGCGCGGCTTCCCCGACGACGCGGACCTGCTGGTCGAACGGGCCGACGAAGTTGTTGACGATGATCGTCACGATCGGGTCCTGGACGAACTTCGACAGCTCGACTTCCATGTCCCGCGCCAATTCCGTCGGCGTCTTGTTGGCCGCCTGCATATCCTCGACCAGGGGCGTCGAGATCTTGCCGTCCGGACGAACCGGCACGCTCATCGACAGCTCGGGATTGCGCCACACGAAGATATTCAGCGAGTCGCCAGGCCCGATCCGATAGTCCGGCGTCGCCAGTGATTCGCTGGTCAACGGCGCCATTTCACGGCTCTCGCAGCCCGACAGAATCGCGGCGACCCCCAACATCAAAAACCCGAAGACTTTCGCCCGTCCGATCAAGCTCATCCCGAACCCCTTCGCCTGCTTATTTATCAGGTACACAATACGAATTAGTTAACGCTGCCAGCGGTCGCACAGTGCGCGCGCGATGCCCATAGCGCGCGATGCCGCATCTGCGAAGCGATATTGCCACAAAGGCCGTCGAAGTCGCAGCCAAATCAGGTCCTTCCCCCGTGCGGCGAGGTTGGTCTTGTAGCGTTGCTCGCCCGCCATGAAGTCGTAGTAGTCGTTCCCACGACTGAGATGACGCTCCATGCAGAGATAATGAGTCACCAGTCCAGGCTTGAGATTCCGATCTCTGCTGTATTCGAAGCCACTTTGGTAAAAGTACACGGTCCCCCTGTAAACGAAATTGTACAGATAGCCGATAACGGTGTCTCCCGCACGGCATTCCACCAGTTCGACGGAGCCGTTGGTGATGCCGCCGCGGATCAGGGCCGTGTGAAAGGTGCGGGCGAAAGTCGTTGCGAAGGCGCCACTTTGCCCTCTTTCCGTCCAGCGCGCCGTGTGCAGCCCGATCATCTGCTCGAAATAGAACAGAGCGGTCTCCAGGTCGGGTGCTGCATTGAAGCCCAGCGGGCCGTGTCTTTCATAGGCCCGTATCGACCGGCGGATCTGATGGCGCGTATTGCGGCCGAACTGAGCCATCAATTCTTCGCCGGATTGCCGCAGGGCGGCGAGGTCGACGCCGAAGGTCGGCTTGCGGGCGATCTCTCGAGCGAGCCAGGGAATCTCGGCTGCGATCATGCGATAGATCTCCGGCACGCCCCCCAGGCGGATTTCGTCGAACCGGGGCAGGACGGACCGGGCTTCCGGCCCGGATAGGCAGGCGAGCGCCGCGCGCACCACCGCCGCGCCATAGCGTCGGTCGTGCAGTATGCCGTTATGCTCGATGTAGATGGCATCGCAGACCGGATCGCCGGTTTCGTTTACAGAGAGCGTATCCCGCGGTGTGAACCATCTGCGGCGGGCGGCGGAATGAACGTAGAGAACACACAGCCCCACGATCCGGTTGTCGTCCATGACCTTCAGAACGAACGCCGTTCGCCCCGCGGCAACGAGAAGGGCTTCGATCCAGTGCCACGAGGTGAAGAATGACGGCTCCGCGTTCGTCTCCAGTGTCAACCAAGCGTCACGGAGCCCCTGCGGGTCAGTGATGGGGGTCACAATCGCGCGCAAAGCGAATTCCGGTGTGGCCGAAGACGACGGCACGCCGCATTTGTCGAGGCCTTGATGTCGGTCCGCGTTCACGACGGCCTTGCCGCCTCTCTGGAGGTGATCGGTGCGCTGGCGCAGGAAAGCACGGATTATTTCTCGACGCGAGATTGGTACGGCAATTTCGCCGCCCATTGCCTCGGCGCCGGCGACGCGGTGGTCGTCCATGCGCTCGAGAAAGAGGGAAAGCCCCTTGGAGCCCTGCCGCTGATGAAGCGAGGGCGCTCCAAGCGGTTGCGCGGGGCGCGGGAGGTCGGGAGCCTCACCAACTTCTATAGCTGCGTCTACCACCCGATCCTTCGGCGAGACACCGACGTCGGCGAGGCGGCGACGGCGTTCGCCAGCTCTCTGGCCCGGCATCGCGCCGGCGTCGACCTGTTCGACCTCGACTCCCTGCCGGCCGAGAAGCCTTTCTACCCGGCGCTGCAAGAAGCGCTGCGCGAGGCGGGCTTCGTGGTCCAGCCCTACTTTCACTTCGGGAACTGGTACGAGGACGTTCGTGGCATTGGTTTCGACGAATATCTCCGCCGCCGGCCGACCGCCTTGCGCAACACCCTGAACAGGAAGGGAAAGCGGTTGGCGCGCGAGGCAGAGGTGACCTTCACCATTGCCGCTGGCCCCGACAGCCTGGAAGCCGCCGCCGGCTACGAGACCGTCTATCGGGCTAGCTGGAAGCAGGCCGAACCCGCGCCTGGATTCATCCCCGGTCTGATCGCCGCCGCCGGAGCCGATGGTGCGCTTCGCCTTGGCCTCTGCACCGTCGACGGCGTGCCCGCAGCGGCCCAGATCTGGCTCGTCCATCGCGGCAGAGCGACGATCTTCAAGCTGGCCTATGACGAGCGCTTCAAGCGCTATTCGGTCGGTTCCCTCTTGACCGCGCACATGGTGCAAGCCGTACTGGAGGGTGAGACGGTCGATGAAATCGACTTCGGGCGTGGCGATGACACTTATAAAAGCGATTGGCTGTCAAAAAGGCGGGAACGCTGGGGGCTCCTCGCCTTCAATCCCGCTCGCCCGGTCGGTGCCGCCGGCGCGCTTGTGCACCGTGCAAACACCGTGTTCCGGAAATGGTTCCCGTCCCATAAGAATCTCTAGCGGTTAATTCGCGATAATCCTGTAACATGTTTGCCAAGATGAAGTGGGACAGCCATAGGGAAACAGGGACGGTGACTGGAACTGTGACTCGTGACTCAAAAGAATTCGAGGCCGTAACGCTCGATTTGATCGACGATCAAAGCGGCGATGACGTGAAAGTGTCGTCGGCAAACGCGCTGGTCCTTTGGTTGCTTATGTCGGGCCTCGGCTGGCTTACGGTCGTGGCGGTTTTTTTCGCGCTTTCGTGAAAAAACGCGCGGGCGCCTGAAGATAGGCGCCCGCGCTTCCTCTTTATTCTTCCCTCTCCCTAAACACACTCTTTGCGACGGGGCCGCCGCCTGATCGGCTGCTGACTGGTCCCATCGTTTCGCGTATCGTCGCTTCCTCAACAGAGCGGGGCCCCAGAAGGTCGCGCATAACAATGACCGGAAGCCCGTCCTGCGGGGTATCCGGCCAGGGAACGGGAGGAACGATATGCGTTTTCTAGGGCTTGTTATCGCCCTGGTCGTCGGAGTGGCGCTGGGTGTGTTTTTCGGGCCGCGCCTGATCGGTTCGGATAGCGGTACCCAAGTGGCCGGGACTCCGGCATCCGAGACCGGTACGGCCCCCGCGGCCTCTGCGGAGAACGCCGTCCGCTGGCGAATGGCCAGCACTTATGCCAGCCAGACACCGATTTTGGGCCCTGCCGGCGTGCGCGTCGGCGAGGTGGTGTCCGAGATCACCAACGGCGAGGTCCAGATCAAGTTCTTCGAGCCCGGCGCCCTCGTTCCGGCCCTCGAAGCGTTCGACGCCGTATCGGCCGGGTCGGTCGAAGCGAGCTGGGCGACCCCCGGTTTCTGGGCAGGGAAGGTCCCGGCCCTGCAGCTGATGGCGTCGGTGCCATTCGGCCCGGGCGGTCCCGAATACATGGCGTGGATGTACTATGGCGGCGGCAAGGAGATCTATGAGGAGCTCTACGCCCGCTACAACATCAAGGGAATCATGTGCGGGCTGTTCCCGCCGGAAGCCTCTGGATGGTTCCGCAACGAGATCAAGACGCTGGATGACCTCAAGGGTCTGAAGATGCGCTTCTTCGCTCTCGGGGCGAAGGTGATGGAGAAGCTGGGCGTCTCCACGCAGCTCCTGGCCGGCGGCGATATCTATCCCGCCCTCGAGCTCGGTACCATCGATGCGACCGAGTATTCCAGCCCGGCGCTCGACCGGAACTTCGGCTTCGATCAGATCGCCAAGCACTACTACTTTCCCGGCTGGCATCAGCAGTCGACCTGGATCGACATGATGATCAACATGGATGCGTGGAACACCCTGACGCCCGCCCATCAGAAGGCGATCGAGGTGGCCTGCGGGGATTCGATCCGCAACACCATCGCCGAGGGCGAATACCGCCAGGGGCCGGCGCTCGAGTATCTGCAGGGCCAAGGAGTCCAGCTCCACAAGTGGGGGCCGGAGTTCCTCGATGCGTTCCGGGGCGCCTGGGAGGAGGTCGTCGAGGAGGAAGCCGCCAAGGATGCCGACTTCAAGCGCGCTTGGGAGTCACTCAAGTCGTTCCGCGAGACCTACAAGGTCTGGCGTGAGCTGGGGTACCTGTAAGCGAGCCAACCGGCGGCCACGGCCGACGCACCGGTTTCGGCGCGTCGGCCGTGCGGGGTCGTCACGGCGGGCATGACCGGTTTCTCTTGAGGCCGGGGGAAGGAAGCGGATGACCAAAACCTTACAGCACTTCATCAACGGCAAGCAGATTGACGGAGTCGGCAAGCGTTTCGGCGATGTCTACAACCCGGCCACGGGCGAGATCACCGGGCGGGTACCCTTCGCCACCGCGGAGGAGACCCATGCCGCGGTCGCCGCCGCAGCCGCCGCCTTCCCCCAATGGGCCGCCACGCCGCCGATCCAGCGCGCGCGGGTGATGTTCCGCTACAAGGAACTGATCGAGCGCAATATGGACGAGATCGCCAAGCTGGTTTCGTCCGAGCACGGCAAGGTTCTCAGCGACGCGAAGGGATCGACGACCCGCGGTCTCGAAGTCGTCGAGTTCGCCTGCGGCATTCCGCATCTCTTGCGCGGCGACTACACCGAGAACGTGGGGACCGGGGTCGACAGCTACTCGGTGCGCCAGCCGCTGGGCGTCGTCGCCGGCATCACGCCTTTCAACTTTCCGGTCATGATCCCGCTGTGGATGGCGCCGCTGGCGATCGCCTGCGGGAATACCTTCGTGCTGAAGCCGTCCGAACGCGATCCCTCGGCCCCGCTGTTCCTCGCCGAGTTGTTCATGGAAGCCGGCTTGCCGGAAGGCGTCTTCAACGTCGTGCTGGGCGATCGTCAGGCGGTCGAGGACCTGCTCACCGAACCGGAGGTCGCGGCGGTGAGCTTCGTGGGGTCGACCCCGATCGCGCGGCACATCTATGCGGCGGCGGCTGCGAACGGCAAGCGGGTCCAGGCTCTCGGCGGGGCGAAGAACCACATGGTCGTCATGCCCGATGCCGATTTCGACCAAGCCACCGATGCCCTGATGGGTGCGGCCTATGGCTCGGCCGGCGAACGGTGCATGGCGATCTCGGTCGCCGTAGCGGTGGGCGATGCCGGCGACGCGATGATGGAGCGGCTGGCGCCACGCGTCCGCGCTCTCAAGGTCGGGCCCTATTCCGACCCCGAGGCAGAAATGGGCCCGATCGTTTCGGCCGAGGCGCTGAAGCGGATCGAAGGGCTGGTCGACAGCGGTGTCCAGGAAGGGGCCGACCTCGTCGTCGACGGTCGGGGGCTCAAGCTCCAGGGCTACGAGAACGGCTTCTTCATGGGCGGCTGCCTGTTCGACAACGTGAAGCCGGAGATGAAGATCTATCAGGAAGAGATCTTCGGCCCGGTGCTGTCAGTCGTCCGGGCACCCGACTACGATACCGCGCTCCGGCTCGTGAACACGAATCCCTACGGCAACGGCACGTCGATCTTCACCCGTGACGGCGACGCGGCCCGCGAGTTCTCGGCCAAGTGCAACATCGGCATGGTCGGCGTGAACATCCCGATCCCGGTGCCGGTCGCTTATCACAGCTTCGGCGGCTGGAAGAACTCGCTGTTCGGCGACAGCAACGTCCACGGCATGGAAGGCGTGCGGTTCTATTCGCACCTCAAGACGATCACCAGCCGCTGGCCGTCGGGCATTCGCAAAGGGGCGGATTTCGCGATCCCGACGATGAAGTAGGCCGCACCGCGACTCCATCCACGATCGGTGCCCCCGCGTCCATGCGCGGGGGCACTCGACTCCGGGCATGCTCCTGCCCGACTATCCCACCATCCGAAAGAGACGATGCAAGGCGGCCGCGCACGATGACGGACGGTCCTTTGGTGGCGTATCGGAACCTGCTGGCGCGGGGCGAGTTGACGCCCGACCCTCGTCAGGCCGAGGCCATCGACAAGCTGCAGGCACTTCACGAGAGACTGGCCGGCTTCTCGGCGCCGCGGAAGCCCGACTGGCAGCAGCGCCTGCCCTTTCGCCGGCGCAAGAGCCCGGTTCCGGGTCTCTATCTGTATGGCGGTGTCGGCCGCGGGAAGTCGATGCTGATGGACCTGTTCTTCAGCACCTCGACCGTCGAGCGCCGCAAGCGTGTCCATTTCCACGCTTTCATGCTGGACGTCCATGCCCGCATCCACCGCTGGCGTGCCGAGGCAAAGGAGTTCCACTTCCGGCAGGGCGCGGACCCCATCCCGCCGCTGGCCGATGCCATCATGAACGAGGCTTGGCTGCTTTGCTTCGACGAGTTCGAAGTCACCGACATCGCCGACGCGATGATCATGGCCCGGCTGTTCGCCGCCTTGTGGGAGCGGCGCGTGGTCGTCGTCGCGACGTCCAATCGCCGCCCGGACGACCTTTACCTGGACGGGCTGCAGCGCGACCGCTTCCTGCCCTTCATCGCTCTCCTGAAGGAGCGGCTGGAGGTGATGGAGCTGGATAGCGGCCGAGATTACCGGCGCGAGAAGCTTGCGCACACGCCGGTCTATTTCCAGCCGCTCGACGCCGAGGCGGACGCCGGTCTCGATGCCGCGGTGGGCGCGCTGACCGGCCATGCCACCCAGGCCCCATCCGAGATTTCGGTCGACGGTCGGACGCTTCCCATCCCGTTGGCCGGCGCTGGCATGGCACGATTCGCCTTCGACGATCTCTGCGGCCGGCCGCTCGGTGCCGCGGACTATCTGGCTTTGGCACGGGCGTTCGACATTGTCGTCGTGACGGGTATTCCGCAGATGAACAGCGACAAACGCAACGAAGCCAAGCGCTTCGCGACCCTGGTCGACGTGCTCTACGACCATCGGATCAAACTCATCGCCACCGCCGCCGCGCCGCCCGATTCGCTCTATCCCGAAGGGACGTACGCGTTCGAGTTCCGCCGCACCGCATCACGGCTCACGGAGATGCAGAGCGAAAGCTACCTCGCGGCCGAGCCGTTGCGCTGATCGGGTTTCGGGATCGGCGCTTTACCCAGCCAAGTCTTGATGCGGTGCGCAAATCGGAGTACCTACGACCGGGCAGCGGTACCGCTGCGCCAGTCCCACCCGATCCATTCGTGAGGTAGCTGATGGCCCGCCCCAAGATCGCTCTTGTCGGCGCCGGTAATATCGGCGGCACGCTGGCCCATCTTGCCGGACTGAAGGAACTCGGCGACGTCGCGATGTTCGACATCGCAGACGGCCTTCCTCAGGGCAAGGGGCTGGACATCGCCGAATCGGCGCCCGTCGACGGTTTCGACGCGAATTTCACCGCGGGCAGCGACTACTCGGTCATCGAAGGCGCCGACGTCGTTATCGTGACCGCCGGCGTTCCCCGCAAGCCGGGGATGAGTCGCGACGACCTGCTGAACATCAATACCGACGTCATGCGGGCGGTCGGCGGCGGCATCGCGAAGTATTGCCCCGGCGCTTTCGTGATCTGCATCACCAACCCCCTCGACGCCATGGTCTGGGCGCTGCGCGAGATCTGCGGCCTGCCTCACAACATGGTGGTCGGCATGGCCGGCGTGCTCGATTCGGCGCGTTTCCGGTACTTCATCGCCGAAGAGCTCAAGGTGTCGGTCGAGGACGTCTCCGCCTTCGTTCTCGGCGGCCACGGGGACACGATGGTGCCGCTGCCGCGCTATTCGACGGTGGCCGGCATTCCGCTCACGGATCTCGTCAAGATGGGCTGGATGACCCAGGAACGGCTGGACGCGATCATCCAGCGCACCCGCGACGGCGGTGCCGAGATTGTCGGGCTGCTCAAGACCGGTTCGGCTTTCTACGCGCCGGCTGCTTCGGCCATCCAGATGGCGGAAGCCTTCCTGCGCGACAAGAAGCGCGTCCTGCCTTGCGCGGCCCATCTCTCGGGCGAGTATGGGGTTGACGGACTCTATGTCGGCGTGCCGGTAGTCATCGGTGCCGGCGGGGTCGAGCGGATCGTCGAGATCCCGCTGACCGACGAGGAGCAGAAGGCGTTCGATGCATCGGTTTCGGCGGTGCGTGGGCTGGTCGAACGCGTGACGGTCTGACGGTGGTGGCGCAGGCCACGCCGTCCGTCGGACTTCGCAGCCAATTGCAGACCGACAAGAGCGACGACGCTTCATGAATATTCACGAATACCAGGCGAAGGCGCTGCTCGCGAAGTACGACGTGGCGGTGCCGCGTGGCCGCGTCGCCTACACGGCCGACGAGGCCGAGGCGGCGGCGCGCGAGCTGGGCAGCGCCATCTGTGTCGTCAAGGCGCAGATCCATGCGGGCGGGCGCGGCAAGGGCGGGGGCGTGAAGCTCGTGCGTTCGCCGCAGGAAGCCGCCGGTGCCGCCAAGGACATGATCGGCATGAACCTCGTCACCCATCAGACGGGGCCGAAGGGCAAGGAAGTCAAGCGGGTCTACGTCGAGGAAGGCAGCGACATCGCGCGCGAACTTTATCTCGGGGTGCTGCTCGATCGGGCCGTCAGCCGCATCACCATGATGGCTTCCTCGGAAGGCGGCATGGACATCGAGGAAGTGGCTGCCAAGACGCCCGAGAAGATTCTCCGGGTGGCGATAGATCCCGCCGTCGGCATGCAGCCGTTCCAGGCGCGTCAGCTCGCCTTTGGCCTCGGTCTGGAAGGCAAGCAGGTGGGGTCGGCGGTCAAGTTCATGCTGGCGATGTACGAGGCCTTCGTCGCCACCGACGCCAGTCTGGTCGAGATCAATCCGATGGTGGTCACCAAGGCCGGGGACGTGCTGGCGCTCGACGCGAAGATGAACTTCGACGACAACGCGCTGTTCCGCCACCCCGACATCGCCGATCTCCGCGACGAGAGCGAGGAGGACCCGCGCGAGCTGGAAGCCGTTCGTCACGGCCTCAGCTACATCAAGCTCGACGGCAATATCGGCTGCATGGTGAACGGCGCCGGTCTCGCCATGGCGACGATGGACATCATCAAGCTGCATGGCGGCAACCCGGCGAACTTCCTCGACGTCGGCGGCGGCGCCACCGGCGAGCGTGTGACCGAGGCGTTCAAGCTGATCCTGTCCGATCCCGACGTCGAAGGTGTGCTGGTCAATATCTTCGGCGGCATCATGCGCTGCGACGTGATCGCCGAAGGCATCGTCGCCGCGGCGCGCGAGGTCAGCCTGCATGTTCCGTTGGTGGTGCGGTTGGAGGGCACGAACGTCGATCTCGGCAAGAAGATCCTGGCGCGCTCCGGGCTGCCGATCATCGCGGCCGACGATCTGTCGGATGCCGCGGTCAAGGTCGTCCAGGCAGTTCGGGAGGTGGCGTGATGGCGGTTCTGGTCAATTCCGAAACCAAGGTCATCTGCCAGGGCTTCACCGGTACGCAGGGGACGTTCCATACCGAGCAGGCCATTGCCTACGGCACTCGCATGGTGGGCGGCGTGACGCCGGGCAAGGGCGGCTCGAAGCATCTTGATCTGCCGGTATTCGACACGGTCCAGCAGGCCGTCGACGACACCGGTGCCACCGCGTCGGTGATCTACGTGCCGCCGCCTTTCGCGGCCGACGCGATCCTGGAGGCGGTCGACGCCGGGATCGAGCTGGTCGTCTGCATCACCGAGGGCATCCCGGTCTACGATATGGTCCGGGTGAAGCGCGTCCTGGCCGAATCGAAGACGCGGCTGATCGGCCCGAACTGCCCCGGAATCATCACTCCCGACCAGTGCAAGATCGGGATCATGCCCGGGCATATCCACACGCCGGGGACCATTGGCATTGTCTCTCGGTCGGGCACACTTACTTATGAAGCCGTGGCCCAGACCACGGCGGCTGGCCTCGGGCAGTCCACCTGCATCGGCATCGGCGGCGACCCGGTGAACGGGACCAACTTCGTCGATTGTCTGAAGCTATTCATCGACGATCCCCAGACCAAGGGGATCATCATGATCGGCGAGATCGGTGGCACGGCCGAGGAGGAAGCGGCAGAGTTCCTGGAGGCATCGGGAACCGACAAGCCGGTGGTGACGTTCATCGCCGGGTTGACGGCACCGCCCGGTCGCCGGATGGGGCATGCCGGTGCGATCATCTCGGGCGGTAAGGGCGGCGCCGGCGAGAAGATCGAGGCATTGCGGCGGGCGAAGGTCAGCATAGCCGACTCGCCGGCCGCGATCGGGACGACGATGCTGGAGGCGATGAAGGGCCGGGCCGCGTAGGCGCAACAGTTCACAGGTGGGGCAACGCCCCCTATCGGACGATCATGGCAATCCACATCGACGAATCGACATTCCTCTCAGGTGCCAATAGCGCGTTCGTAGAGGAGCTGTATCTAAGGTACGCGACCGATCCTTCGTCTGTGGACGAGAGCTGGCGGCGCTTCTTCGATGGTCTGGGCGACGACGCCCGCGCGATTCTCGACGAAGCGCGCGGGGCGAGCTGGGCCCCGCGCAGAAATGGGAACGGCGCCGCTCATCCGGCGCCGGTCGAGGCCAAGGCGCCGCCGACCCCGGTGGCACAGGCCCCTATCGCGGCCGCGCCGGCCGCGCCTGTCGATTCCGAGACCGCCCATCGCGATATCCGCGACAGCCTGCGTGTGCTGATGCTGATCCGCGCCTATCGCGTGCGCGGCCATCACATCGCCAATCTCGACCCCCTCGGCCTCGAAGGTGAGCGCCACCACCCCGAGCTCGATCCCGCGAGCTACGGCTTCACCGATGCCGATTACGACCGTGAGTTCTTCATCGACGGGGTGTTGGGACGCGACCGCGCGACGCTGCGCGAGATCCTGTCGATTTTGAAGCAGGTCTACTGCGGCAAAATCGGCGTCGAGTTCATGCACATCCAGTATCCGGAGGAGAAGTCGTGGATCCAGCAGCGGCTGGAGAACACGCTCAACCGGACCGAGTTCAGCCGCGACGAGAAGCTGCAGATCCTTCACCAGATCGACAGCGGCGAAGGGTTCGAGCGCTTCCTTCACGTCAAATATCCGGGCACCAAGCGCTTCTCGCTGGAGGGCGCGGAAAGCACCATTCCCGCCCTCGAAGCGATTATCGAGACCGGCGGCCGGCTGGGCGTCGAGGAGATCATCCTCGGCATGCCCCATCGTGGCCGGCTCAACGTCCTCACGTCGGTGATGGGCAAATCCTATGCGGCGGTGTTCTCCGAATTCCAGGGTGAGGCGCTTAACGCGGAGGACGTCCAGGGCTCGGGCGACGTGAAGTACCACCTCGGTACCTCCGCCGACCGCGAATTGCCCGATGGGCGCAAGATCCATCTGTCGCTCACCGCCAATCCCTCGCATCTCGAAGCGGTCAATCCGGTCGTGCTCGGCAAGGCGCGGGCGAAGCAGTCGATGATCGGCGACGCCGATCGCACGCGCGTCATGGGGGTGCTCCTGCACGGCGACGCCGCTTTCGCCGGCCAGGGGCTGGTCGCCGAGACGCTGGCGATGTCGGAGCTTCGCGGCTACCGGGTCGGCGGCACGATCCATATCATCGTCAACAACCAGATCGGCTTCACCACCAGCCCGAACTATTCGCGCTCGTCACCCTACCCGTCCGACGTCGCGAAGATGATCCAGGCGCCGATCTTCCACGTGAACGGCGACGATCCGGAAGAGGTGGTGCATGTGGCGCGGCTGGCGACCGAGTTCCGTCAGCGGTTCAAGCGCGACGTGGTGATCGACATCTTCTGCTATCGCCGCCACGGCCATAACGAAGGCGACGAGCCGGGCTTCACCCAGCCCTTGATGTACGAGAGCATCGCCAAGCATCCGACCACCCGGCAGCTCTACACGGAACGGCTGGTGGCGCGCGGCGATCTGACGCCCAAGGAAGCGGACAAGATGTTCGCCGACTTCAACGAGCGGCTGGAGAACGAGCTCGAGGCGTCGAAGAACTACCGGCAGAATCGCGCCGACTGGCTGCAGGGCAAGTGGGCCGGATTCGAGGTCGCGCCGGCGGGCGACCGGCGCGGCGAGACCGCGGCGCCGATGGAGCAGCTCAAGGATGTCGGCCTAGCGATCTGCAAGTACCCGGAAGGCTTCAACATCCATCGTCGTCTCGCACGGCTGCTCGATGCCAAGCGCAAGACCATCGAGACCGGTAAGGGGATAGACTGGGCGACCGGCGAGGCGCTGGCGTTCGGCACGCTGATGCTGGAAGGCAAGGCGGTGCGCCTGAGCGGCCAGGACAGCGGTCGCGGCACCTTCTCGCAGCGGCATGCGGTACTGATCGACCAGCAGACCGAGGAGCGGTACATGCCGCTCGCCAATCTGCGCGACGATCAGGCGCGGTTCGAGGTCATCGACAGCCCGCTGATCGAGGCCGGGGTGCTGGGCTTCGAGTATGGCTACAGCCTCGCCGACCCGAACGCGCTGGTGATGTGGGAAGCCCAGTTCGGCGACTTCGCCAACGGCGCCCAGGTCATCACCGACCAGTTCATCGCTCCCGGCGAAAGCAAATGGCTCCGGATGTCCGGCCTCGTCATGATGCTGCCGCACGGCTACGAGGGGCAGGGACCCGAGCACAGTTCGGCACGGCTGGAGCGTTGGCTGCAGCTCTATGCCGAGGACAACGTCCAGGTCGCCAACTGCACGACCCCGGCGAACTTCTTCCACGTCCTCCGGCGGCAGATGAACCGGAACTTCCGCAAACCACTTATCATGATGACGCCGAAGTCGTTGCTCCGGCACAAGCTGGCGGTCTCCGATCTAGCCGATATGGGTCCGGGGACGAGCTTCCATCGTGTGCTGCCGGAGAGCCATTCGGTAGCTGCCGACGACAAGATCACCCGCGTGGTGCTGTGCACCGGCAAGGTCTATTACGACCTTTTGCAGGAGCGCGAGACGCGCGCGCTCGACACGGTCGCGATCATCCGGGTGGAGCAGCTTGCGCCGTTCCCGGTGGTGTCGCTGTCGGAAGAGTTGGCGCGCTATCCCAATGCCGAAGTCGTGTGGTGCCAGGAAGAGCCCAAGAACATGGGCGCCTGGACCTTCGTCGAACCCAGGATCGAGGAGGTTCTCGGCAACCTGGATCTGGCGGCGAAGCGGCCCGTTTATGTCGGCCGCGAAGCGGCGGCGTCGCCCGCGACCGGCTTCGTGAAGGTTCATCTGCGCGAGCAGGCGGCGCTGGTCGAGGCGGCGATCGCCACCGAGATCACCGCGGGGGGAACGCGGAGCATCGCGGTTCGGCCAGGAACCGTGGCGGTAGCTGAAGGCTAGAAAAAGGCGAGACGGTCGATGGCGGAAATTCGCGTTCCGACGCTGGGGGAATCGGTCACGGAAGCCACGGTCGCCCAGTGGTTCAAGAGCCCGGGTGAAGCAGTGGCACGCGACGAGGCCCTCGTCGAACTGGAAACGGACAAGGTGAGCCTGGAAGTCAACGCGACCGCCGATGGCGTGCTCGGTGACGTCCTGGTCGAGGTCGGCGATACGGTCGAGGTGGGCGGCCTTCTGGGCCATATCAACGAGGGCGCGACCGCGGAGGCGGCCGGTCCCGCCGCGACGAAGGTGGCGACCGAGACGGCAACCAGGCCGGCGACCGCCGCCGAAGCCGCGCCTCAGGCGAAGCCGGCGGACGGCGAGAAGCCTCTGTCGCCCGCCGTCCGCAAGCTGGTCGAGGAGAACGACCTCAACCCGGCCGAGATCCCGGCGACGGGCAAGGACGGCCGGCTGGTGAAAGGCGACGTGCTCGCTTACATGGATTCGGGCAAGGCGGAGCCGGCCAAGGCCCCTGCCCCGCCCCCTCCGCCCCCGCCACAGCAGCAGGCTCCGGCACCCGCGCCGGCCGCACGGCCTTCAGGGCCGCGCGCCAATGCTGAGCGCGAGGAGCGGGTCCGCATGACGCGCCTCCGCCGCCGCATCGCCGAGCGGCTGAAGGAAGCGCAGAACACCGCCGCGATGCTGACGACCTTCAACGAGGTCGACATGACGGCGGTGATGGAGCTCCGCAAGGTCTATCGCGAGGACTTCGAGAAGAAGCACGGCGTGCGCCTGGGCTTCATGTCGTTCTTCGCCAAGGCCGCCGTCGTCGCCCTGAAGGAGATTCCGGCGGTCAATGCCGAGATCGACGGCGAGGACATCGTCTACAAGAACTACTACGACATCGGCGTTGCCGTCGGCGCCCCGCAGGGGCTGGTGGTTCCGGTGATCCGCGACGTCGACAAGATGAACTTCGCGACCGTCGAGACGACGATCAACGAGTACGGCCGCAAGGCGCGCGACGGCAAGCTGACGATGGAGGAGCTGACGGGCGGCACCTTCACGATCTCCAACGGAGGCGTCTACGGCTCGCTCCTGTCGACGCCGATCATCAATCCGCCGCAGTCGGCGATCCTCGGCATGCACAAGATCCAGCCGCGGCCGATGGCGATCGGCGACAAGGTCGAGGTGCGGCCGATGATGTATCTGGCCCTTTCCTACGACCATCGCATCGTCGATGGCCGCGAGGCGGTGACCTTCCTGGTGCGTCTCAAGGAATGCATCGAGGCGCCGCAGCGCATTCTGCTCGATATCTGAACCGGGCCTGCCCGCTTCCCGGCCGCCCTTGCGGGGGAAGGGCGCGGAGGGGGCGGGGCGGCGCCATCTGCCACGGGGGACCCACCCATGAACGACACCCGCTATGACGTCGTGGTCATCGGCGCCGGGCCGGGCGGCTATGTCTGCGCCATCCGGGCCGCTCAGCTCGGCCTGAAGACCGCCTGTGTCGAATCGCGCGAGACGCTGGGCGGTACCTGCCTCAACGTCGGCTGCATCCCGTCGAAGGCTTTGCTTCAGGCGTCCGAGCATTTCGACGAAGCGAAACATCATTTCGCTGATTTCGGGATCAAGACCGGGGATCTCGAAGTCGATCTGTCCAAGATGATGGACAAGAAGGACAAGGTCGTCTCGACGCTGACGAAAGGCGTCGAGGGCCTGTTCAAGAAGAACAAGGTCACCTGGCTGAAGGGCGAGGGTCGCATCACCGGCAAGCATCAGGTGACGGTCCGTGGGAGCGACGGCAGCACCCAATCGGTGCAGACCGAGAACATCGTCATCGCCACCGGTTCGGTGCCGGTGAGCCTTCCCGGCATCAAGGTCGACGAGAAGCGGATCGTCAGCTCGACCGGAGCGCTGTCGCTGGACAAGGTGCCGGAGAAGCTGATCATCGTCGGCAGCGGCTATATCGGACTGGAGCTGGGCTCGGTGTGGCGGCGGCTCGGCGCCGAGGTGACGGTGCTCGAATTCCTCGACCACATCTGCCCGACGATGGACCGGACGCTCGGCAAGCAGTACCAGCGCCTCCTGGAGCGGCAGGGCTTCAAGTTCGAGCTGTCGGCGCGGGTCACCGGCGCCACGGCCGGCAAGAAGAATGTCAAAGTGACGGTCAAGGACAAGGACGGCAACGACAGCGAACGCGACGCCGATGTCGTGCTGGTCGCCGTCGGCCGCCGCGCCTTCACCGACGGTCTCGGCGTCGACGATGCCGGCGTCACCAGCGACGAGAAGGGGCGCATCGACGTCGATGCCCATTTCCGCTCGAACATCCCGAACATCTACGCGATCGGCGACGTCATCCAGGGCCCCATGCTCGCCCACAAGGCGGAGGACGAGGGCGTCGCCGTGGCCGAGATCATCGCCGGCCAGGCCGGCCATGTGAACTACGGTGCGATTCCCTCGGTGGTCTACACCGAGCCCGAGGCCGCCTGGGTCGGCAAGACCGAGGAGGAGGTGAAGGCCTCCGGCGTCGCCTACAAGGTCGGCACGTTCAACTTCCGCGCCAACGGCCGGGCGCTGACCCTGGGCTCGGTCGACGGGCTGGTGAAGATCATCGCCGACAAGGCGACCGACCGGGTGCTCGGCGTCCACATCCTCGGCCACGACGCCAGCAGCCTGATCGGCGAAGCGGTGCTGGCGATGGAGTACGGAGCCTCGGCCGAGGACATCGCCCGCACCTGCCACGCCCATCCGACCTTGAGCGAGGCGGTCAAGGAAGCCGCCATGGACGTCGACAAGCGCGCCATCCACTCGTGATCGCGGCCCTACCGCGCACGCGGATGCGCGGCGCGGTAGGTGGCGAGAAGCTGTTCTGGGGCGACTTCGGTGTAGCGCTGAGTCGTCGACAGGTCGGCATGGCCCAGCAGTTCCTGGATCGCGCGGAGATCGGCCCCGCGGCCCAGGAGGTGGGTGGCGAAGCTGTGGCGGAGCGCATGCGGCGTGGCTGTCTCCGGCAGACCCAGCCAGATCCTCAGCTTCCGTACCTGCCGCTGCACGACGGCCGGATTGAGAGGGCCGCCACGGGTTCCCAAGAACAGCGGTGCGTCTTTGCTTCCGCCATAGGGGGTGGCCGCCAGATAGCCGTCCAGGGCATCCATGACGGCGGGCAGCAGCGGTACCATCCGCTGCTTGTTGCCCTTGCCGGTGACGACAAGGACGGCGCTGCCATCGCTGCTCCTGGCCGGCATGTCCCCGCGGCGGAGCGCCAGCGCTTCTCCGATTCGCAGGCCGGCGCCGTAAAGCAGCATCAGGAGTGCGGTGTCGCGAAGACCGACCCAGGGAACGTCCGACAGCTCGGCGACCGCGGACACTGCCTCCCGCGCCTCCGTCGGCGAAAGCGGCTTGGGCACCGCATGCGGCAGCTTCGGCGCCCGCATCGCGGCCACGGCGGCATTCTCGACCACGCCTTCACGGGTGAGATGGCGGAAAAAGCTTTTCACCGCCGATGTCGCCCGCGCCGTCGAGGTCCGCTTCTTCCCCTCGGCGTTGCGGCGGGCGAGCCAGGCACGAATATCGCCGGGGCGAAGATCGGCAAGATCGGCGGTCGTCACCGGCCCGCCGCGATGGGTGGCGATGAAGCCAAGGAACGCTTCGATATCCCGCTCATAGGCCGCGACCGTATTCGGCGAGGCCCGCCGTTCGTCGGCCAGCCAGGCGAGCCAGCTTGTGGTCCAGGCGGCGACCTCGTGAGCCCCCTCCGCCTTGGGGGAGGGGGCCGGGCCCGGAGCAGAAAGGGCCCTACCGGCGGCTCCCCCCGCCTCACCCCGACCCTCTCCACCCCCGGGGGTGGAGAGGGAGGCTTGCCGGCGTTTCATCAGAGGATCGTCTGGCCGGTCTTCTCCCAGTCCGCAAGGAAGGCGGCCAGCCCCTTGTCGGTCAGCGGATGGTCGAAAAGCTGGCGCAGAACCTTCGGCGGCAGGGTGACGACGTCGGCCCCGATTCGCGCCGATTCGACGACATGAACCGGGTTGCGGACCGAGGCGACCAGGACCTCGGTCTTGAAGCGGCCCGGATACTGACGATAAATCTCGACGATGTCGGCGATCAGATCCATGCCCTGGTGGCCGATGTCGTCCAGCCGCCCGACGAACGGCGAAATGAAGCTCGCGCCGGCCTTGGCGGCGAGGATCGCCTGCGCGGCCGAGAAGCAGAGGGTGACGTTGACCATGATCCCCTGGTCGCGGAGACGCCGGCAGGCCTTAAGACCGTCCGGCGTCAGCGGCACCTTGACCGTGACGTTGTCGGCGATCTCCGCGAGGCGCCGGCCTTCCTCGACCATCTTGTCGGCTTCCAGCGCGGTGACCTCGGCGCTGACCGGTCCGGGGACCGCGGCGCAGATGTCGGCGATGATGTCGGTCATGGACCGTCCGGCCTTGGCGACCAGCGACGGGTTGGTGGTGACGCCGTCGAGAAGTCCGGTCTCGGCGAGATCGCGGATTTCGGCGATGTCGGCCGTGTCGACGAAGAATTTCATGAATGGCTTTCCCTGTCCGCGGCGCACGGGGCGCGGGCGTTGGCGATTTCGGCCGCAGTCTAGCCGATGAGCGGCGAAAGCCAAAAGATCACGGCGGCCCGTGAACCCTCGGTTGGCGCGGAGGTAGCGGTAAGGCTGCCGCTGCCTTTGCGCGATCTCTACGACTACGCCGTCCCCGATGATCTGGACGTCGTGCCGGGCAGTTTCGTGCTGGTTCCGTTCGGCCGGCGGCAGGTGGTGGGCGTCGCTTGGGGGCCGGGCTCGCAAAGCCTGCCCGCCGAGCGCCTGCGTCCCATTGACGCGGTCCTGACCATCCCTCCTCTTCCGGCGCCGATGCGGCGCTTCGTCGAGTGGGTGGCCAACTATGTGCTCGTGAGCAGCGGCACGATCCTCAAGATGGTGATGAGCGTCCCCGACGCCTTGGAGCCACCGAGGCCCAGGATGCTGCTGGTCCGCGGAGAGACCGCGCCGGAGCGAATGACCGCGGCGCGGACGAAGGTGCTGGCGGCGGCGGCCGACGGTGTGCCGCGAACGGCAGCGGCGTTGGCGGCTGAAGCCGGAGTCGGGACGGCCGTCGTCCGTGGCCTTGCAACGGCCGGCGCTCTCCGGACCATCGCCGCACCACCGGATGACGGCTGGCCCACCCCCGATCTCTTGTTGCCGGGGCCGGTCCTTTCGGAAGCGCAACAGATGGCGGCCCAGGACCTGGCGGCCGGTGCCGGCTCCGGCGGTTATGCGGTCACCCTGTTGGACGGTGTCACCGGGTCCGGCAAGACCGAGGTCTATTTCGAAGCGGTGGCTGCCGCCTTGGCGGCGGGAAAGCAGGTGCTCGTCCTGCTTCCGGAAATTGCCCTCGGCGCCCAGTGGCTCGACCGTTTTCGCCGTCGTTTCGGCGTCGTGCCGGCGGCCTGGCATTCCGATCTCACCCAGAGCCAACGGCGCGCGGTATGGCGTGGCGTCGCCGAGGGCCACATCCGCATCGTCGTCGGCGCGCGATCCGCCCTGTTCCTGCCGCTTGCCGAGCTTGGCTTGATCGTCGTCGACGAGGAGCATGACGCTGCCTACAAGCAGGAGGACGGCGTCATCTACAACGCCCGCGACATGGCGGTGGTGAGGGCGCACCTCGCCGATATTCCGGTGGTCCTGGTGTCGGCGACGCCGTCGCTCGAGACGTTCGCGAACATCGGCGCCGGCCGTTACCGCCAGCTCCATCTCCCGGACCGGTTCGCCGGAGCGGCGCTGCCCGAGGTATCGGTGGTCGATCTGCGCCGTGACCCGCCGCCGCGCAACAGCTGGCTGTCGCCGCCATTGGTCGCCGCGATGGAGCAGACATTGGAGGCCGGTGAGCAGGCCATGCTGTTCCTCAACCGCCGTGGCTACGCGCCCCTTACGCTGTGTCGGGCGTGCGGCTACCGCCTGCAATGCCCGAACTGCAGCGCCTGGCTGGTCGAGCATCGCCTGGTCGGCCGTCTCTCCTGCCACCACTGCGGGCACAGCGCGCCGCTTCCCGAAACCTGCCCGCAATGCCAGGCGGCCGATTCGCTTGCCGCCTGCGGCCCCGGTGTCGAGCGGCTGGCGGAAGAGGTGAAGATGCGTTTTCCCAACGCGCGGACGGCGATGATGACCAGCGACTCGGTGGCGGGACCGGTCGCAGCCGCCGGTCTGATCCGTCGCATGGAAGAGGGCGAAATCGATCTGCTGATCGGCACGCAGATGATCACCAAGGGCTATCATTTTCCGAATCTTACCCTGGTCGGGGTCGTCGATGCCGATCTCGGGCTCACCGGCGGTGACCTTCGTGCCGCCGAGCGGACCTATCAGCTCCTCTCCCAGGTGGCGGGCCGGGCGGGGCGTGCCGAACGGCCGGGACGGGTGCTGCTGCAGACGGTGGAGCCGGGGCATCCGGTCATGCAGGCGCTGGTGAGCGGTGATCGCGACGGGTTTCTCGCCGCGGAGATGGAAGCGCGGCGTGCGGCCGAGATGCCGCCGTTCTCTCGCCTCGCGGCCGTGATCGTCTCAAGCACCAGTGAGGGCGAGGCACGGGCCGCCGCCGCGGCTCTCGGTCGCTCGGCCCCGCGCGACCCCGGTGTGGTCGTGCTCGGTCCCGCGCCGGCGCCGCTCGCGATGCTTCGCGGGCGGCACCGGTTTCGCCTGCTCGTCAAGGCGCCGCGCGACGTGCCGCTCCAGGCAATCCTCCGTCGCTGGACCGGCGGGAAGCGATGGCCGAAGTCGGTCCGAGTGCAGATCGACATCGACCCGTACAGCTTTCTTTAAGGCGTCGCGCCCTCGAACCGGCCCTGGTCACCACGTTGACATTTCGGCGGCCGGCGACGCCTCGGCACGGACGACCCACTCGATCGAACGTCGTTTTTCGCGCCTTCCGCGAGAAGCGTCGATCGCACGGTGCCGGCTATGTTGCAACGCGGTGAGGGGTGTGTTAGGTAACCGCTGCTTTGTTCGCCGGGACAGCAAGCGAGGGGGCTTTGCGTGTTCATGGTGGCGGGCCGAAACACTGTTAATCTCATGACTTCAAGGACCACGCGTGGCGAACGAGGCAACCGGCGTTAGCGCAGTCGCCGATCGGTATGCGACGGCAATATTCGAACTGGCCGAGGACCGCGGCGCGATGGATGCCGTCGCGGACGATCTTGGGACTCTGGCTACTTTGCTGGACGAGAGCGCGGACCTTCGTCGGCTGGTCGACAGCCCGGTTCTGACCCGCGCCGAACAGGGGCGTGGAATGGACGCGGTCCTGGAGAAGGCGAACGCCAGCCCATTGATCCGCAATCTGGTCGGGCTGATGGCCAAGAACCGTCGTCTGTTCTACCTCCCCGAGGTGATCGACGCGTTCCGGCAGAAGCTCGCGGCCCAGCGCAACGAGGTCGCTGCCGAAGTGATCAGCGCCAAGAAGCTGACGGCCAAGCAGCTCGAGTCGCTGACTGCCGTACTCAAGGAATCCGTCGGTGGCACCATCGTCATCGATGCCAAGGTCGATAAATCCCTGCTCGGCGGCCTGATCGTCCGGGTGGGTTCGCGTATGATCGACAGCTCGCTCCAGACGAAGCTGCAGGGCTTGAAGCTCGCGATGAAAGGGACTGCATAATGGAAATCCGTGCCGCGGAAATCTCCGCGATCCTCAAGCAGCAGATCGCAGATTTCGGCACCGAGGCCGAGGTCGCCGAGGTTGGACAGGTGCTGTCCGTCGGCGACGGTATCGCCCGCGTCTATGGCCTGGACAAGGTTCAGGCGGGTGAGATGGTCGAATTCCCCGGTGGCGTGCGTGGCATGGCGCTGAACCTCGAAGCCGACAATGTCGGCGTCGTGATTTTCGGCGACGACCGCGGCATCAAGGAAGGCGACACGGTGAAGCGGACCGGCGCCATCGTCGAGGTGCCGGTCGGCAAGGAACTCCTGGGCCGCGTCGTCGACGCGCTCGGCAATCCGATTGACGGCAAGGGCCCGATCGGCAGCGAGCAGCTCAGCCGCGTCGACGTGAAGGCGCCCGGCATCATCCCCCGGCAGTCGGTGCACGAGCCGATGCAGACCGGCCTCAAGGCCGTCGACAGTCTGGTGCCGGTCGGCCGCGGTCAGCGCGAGCTGATCATCGGTGACCGCCAGACCGGCAAGACCGCCGTCGCCATCGACGCCATTCTGAACCAGAAGGCGGTGCACGAAAGCGGCGACGAGAACAAGAAGCTGTTCTGCATCTACGTCGCCGTCGGCCAGAAGCGCTCGACCGTCGCCCAGATCGTCAAGACGCTCGAAGAGAACGGCGCCCTCGATTACACCATTGTCGTGGCCGCCACGGCCTCGGAGCCGGCGCCGCTCCAGTTCCTGGCGCCCTATGCCGGCTGCGCGATGGGCGAGTACTTCCGCGACAACGGCATGCACGCCCTGATCATCTACGACGATCTGTCGAAGCAGGCGGTCGCCTATCGTCAGATGTCGCTGCTGCTCCGTCGTCCGCCGGGACGCGAGGCCTATCCGGGCGACGTGTTCTTCCTGCATTCGCGCCTGCTCGAGCGCGCGGCGAAGATGAGCAAGGAACACGGCAGCGGTTCGCTGACCGCCCTTCCCGTCATCGAGACCCAGGCCGGCGACGTCTCGGCCTACATTCCGACCAACGTGATCTCGATCACCGACGGTCAGATCTTCCTCGAGACCGACCTGTTCTACCAGGGCATCCGCCCGGCCATTAACGTCGGTCTCTCGGTGAGCCGCGTGGGCTCAGCCGCCCAGATCAAGGCGATGAAACAGGTCGCCGGCACCATCAAGCTGGAGCTCGCGCAGTATCGCGAGATGGCGGCCTTCGCGCAGTTCGGTTCCGACCTCGATGCGTCGACCCAGCGCCTGCTGAATCGTGGCGCCCGCCTGACCGAGCTTCTGAAGCAGCCGCAGTACCAGCCGCTGCCGGTGGAGCAGCAGGTGGTGGTGATCTTCGCGGGCGTGCGCGGCTATCTCGACAAACTGCCGGTCGATAAGGTCGGGGAGTTCGAGCATCGTCTGCTGCAGGAGGTCCGCGGCAAGCACGAAGACCTTCTCGGCGCCATCCGTACCGCCGGTCAGATCACCGAAGACATCGAGGGGAACCTCAAGGCGATTCTCGACGAGTTCACCCGGACCTTCGCCTGAGACCGGCCGGATAGGTAAAGACGGATGCCGAGCCTCAAGGATCTCCGGGTACGGATCTCCAGCGTCAAGTCGACGCAGAAGATCACCAGCGCGATGAAGATGGTCGCGGCGTCGAAACTGCGCCGCGCCCAGGAAGCGGCCGAGTCGGCCAGGCCTTATGCCGAGATGATGGAGAGCATGATGCGTTCGCTGGCGGCCAGCGTGGCCGACAACGAGACCGCACCGGCTCTGCTGCGGGGCACGGGCAAGGACGATGTGCATCTTCTGATCGTCGCCACGTCCGATCGCGGCCTCTGCGGCGGTTTCAACAGCTCGATCGTCCGCGCCGTGCGGCGGCGGATCGCCGAGCTCCAGGGGGCCGGCAAGACGGTCAAGCTGTTCACCGTGAATCGCAAGGGGCGCGACCAGCTTCGCCGCGAATACGGCTCGATGATCGTCGACCGGCGCGAAGGCGTCGGGGCGCGGCGGGTCGAGTTCGGCGATGCGGTCGGGATCGTCGATCGTGTGACCGAGATGTACGAGGCCGGCGAGTTCGACGTCGCGACGATCGTCTACAACCGGTTCAAGTCGGTGATCTCGCAGGAAGTCACCTTCCAGCAGCTCGTTCCCTTCGCTGCCGGCGCCGATGACGAGGCGGCGGGCCATGGCGGCGCGATCTATGAGTTCGAGCCGGACGAGACCGAGATCCTGGATGAGCTGTTGCCGCGCAATCTCGGCGTCCAGGTCTTCCGGGCGCTGCTGGAGAATGCGGCCAGCGAGCAGGGCGCGCGGATGACCGCCATGGACAACGCCACCCGCAATGCCGGCGACATGATCGATGCCCTGAGCCTGCAGTACAACCGTACGCGCCAGGCGGTCATTACCAAGGAACTGATCGAGATCATCTCCGGCGCCGACGCGCTGTGACCGGTCGAGATCGCGAGAAGCCTGAATCGGAGCCAAGACTATGAGCAAGCCAGTCGGACGCATCACCCAGGTCATGGGCGCCGTCGTCGACGTGCAGTTCGAAGACCATCTGCCGGCGATTCTGAACGCGCTCGAATGCGACAACCACGGCACCCGGCTGGTGCTTGAGGTTGCGCAGCATCTGGGCGAGTCGACGGTGCGTACCATCGCGATGGACACCACCGACGGCTTGGTGCGCGGCCAGGAAGTCACCGACACCGGCGCGCCGATCTCGGTGCCGGTGGGGCCGGAGACGCTGGGACGCATCATCAACGTGATCGGTGAGCCGATCGACGAGCGCGGGCCCGTCAACGCCAACCGGACCGCGCCGATCCATGCGGCAGCGCCCGAGTTCGTCGATCAGTCGACGGAAGCCGAGATCCTGGTCACGGGCATCAAGGTCGTCGACCTGCTGGCGCCCTACGCGAAGGGCGGCAAGATCGGCCTGTTCGGCGGCGCCGGCGTCGGCAAGACCGTCATCATCATGGAGTTGATCAACAACATCGCCCGCGCCCATGGCGGCTTCTCGGTGTTCGCCGGCGTCGGCGAGCGTACCCGCGAGGGCAACGACCTCTATCACGAGATGATCGAGTCGGGCGTTATCAACCTCGAAGGCGAGGGCTCGAAGGCTGCCCTGGTGTACGGCCAGATGAACGAGCCGCCGGGCGCCCGCGCGCGCGTCGCCCTGACCGGCCTCACCCTCGCGGAATACTTCCGCGACCAGGAAGGCCAGGACGTGCTGTTCTTCGTCGACAACATCTTCCGCTTCACCCAGGCGGGCTCGGAAGTGTCGGCGCTCCTCGGCCGCATTCCCTCGGCGGTGGGCTATCAGCCGACGCTGGCCACCGACATGGGTAACCTGCAGGAGCGGATCACCACCACCAAGAAGGGGTCGATTACCTCGGTCCAGGCGATTTACGTGCCGGCCGACGACTTGACCGATCCGGCGCCGGCCACCTCGTTCGCCCATCTGGACGCCACCACCGTGTTGAACCGCCAGATCGCCGAACTCGGCATCTATCCGGCGGTGGATCCGCTCGACTCGACCTCGCGCGTGCTCGACCCCCGCGTGGTCGGCGAGGAGCACTACGAGGTCGCGCGTGAGGTGCAGCGCATCCTGCAGACCTACAAGTCGCTCCAGGACATCATCGCCATTCTCGGCATGGACGAGCTTTCGGAAGAGGACAAGCTGACGGTGGCGCGGGCGCGCAAGATCCAGCGCTTCCTGTCACAGCCCTTCCACGTTGCCGAGGTGTTCACCGGCCGTCCGGGCAAGTTCGTCCAGCTCGCCGACACCGTCGCCGCGTTCAAGGCGATCTGCTCGGGTGAGCATGACGACCTGCCGGAAGCGGCGTTCTACATGTGCGGGACGATCGACGAGGCGGTCGAGAACGCCAAGCGCATGGCTGCCGAGGCGGCCTAAGCGATGGCCGACACCCTCTCCTTCCAGCTCGTCTCGCCCGAGCGCCTGGTCCTCGCCCGCGACGCGGCGATGGTCGTGGTGCCGGGCGCCGAGGGAGACTTCGGCGTCCTGCCCGAGCACGCACCGATCATCTCGTCGGTGCGGCCGGGCGTGATCGAGGTCTATGAGGGCAATCAGGTCGCCGATCGGGTGTTCGTCGCCGGCGGCTTCGCCGAGGTGAGCGCCAATCACTGCATCGTGCTGGCGGAAGAAGCGGTGCCGGTCGGGGACCTCGACCGGGCGGCGGTCGAGGCTCGAATCAAGGCCGCCGAGCAGGCCGTCGAGGACGCCAGGACGGAAACGGATCGCAGCCGTGCGGAAACAGAGGTGGTAGTCGCGCGCGCAATGCTTGAATTCGTGGGATCGTGACATAACCTGATAGGCGCGCCGGCAGCGGTCGCGGGCTCCCCTTTCTAGCGAGAACCAGCGGCTTCGGGCTGGCGTTAAGTAGGGGTGGTTCGAATTTCTGCTGTCATATGAGGGGCTAATGACTGGTCACTGGACCCTCGACGATATTGCCTGGGACCAGTTTGATCCCAGTGCCGTCGATCCGGAGACGGTTAAGGCGGTCAAGGCCGCCGCGATGGTCGAGTACAACGGCGCCGATTACGGTATCTACCTTAGCCGCGTCTTCCGCGACGATCCTGAACTCAGCGCCGCCTTCAAAAGCTGGGCCCATGAAGAGGTCCAGCACGGTCGAGCGCTGGGTCACTGGGCTCAGCTCGCCGACCCGGGTTTCGACTTCGAGGCGAGCTTCGCCAGTTTCCGAGAAAAGATTCGCCTTCCTCTCGACGCCGAGGAGTCGGTGCGGGGATCGCTGACGGGCGAGCTGATCGCCCGCTGCATGGTGGAGATCGGCACGTCTTCGTTCTACAGCGCCATGCGCGATTCGAGTGACGAACCCGTGCTTCGTGATATCGCCGGCCGGATCGCCGGTGACGAATTCCGGCATTTCAAGTTGTTCTACGACAACCTGCGCCGCTATCAGGAGCGCGAGAACATCAGCAAATGGCGGCGTGTTCGCATCGCCCTTGGCCGTGCGCTCGAAACCGAAGACGACGAACTGGCCTTCGCCTATTACAGCGCGAACGGCGACGGCACGCCCTATAGTCGGCGCCGGAACTCCCGTGCCTACGCCAGACGGGCTTACAAATTGTATCGCTACGGTCACGTCGCCCGTGGTTTGAACATGGCATTGAAGGCGACGGGGCTGTCTCCGCGCAGCCGGTTAGGCCAACGGCTCGGCAGCTTCGTCTGGCGGCTGATGCAGGCGCGGGTCCGTCTGTTGGATCGGGTGGCTGCCTGACGGGCCGGCGTATGTTCGGCTCGAACCCCTCCAGGGTTGGGGCCGATCCACACACGCCACTCCCGACTCAGACCAGGATCGGCGCGAAAGCTTTCAGCACCGCCTCGTAGAGGGGGCGCTTGAACGGGACGATCAGCGCCGGCAGATCCGCCGCCGGCACCCATCGCCATGACGAGAATTCCGGGTGGTGGGCCGCGAGGTCGATGTCCCGGTCTTGCCCGAGAAAGCGGCAGGCGAACCATTTCTGACGCTGTCCGCGGTATCGGCCGCGCCAGACCTTGCCCGCCAGGGCCGACGGCAGGTCGTAGGTGAACCAGTCCGGGCTTTCGGCGATGATCCGGAAACGGTCGGTGCCGGCTTCTTCGCGAAGTTCGCGACGGGCGGCGACGGCAGGCACTTCATCTGCATCGATTCCGCCCTGGGGCATCTGCCACGCAGGCTCCGCGGAGTCGATGCGCTGGCCTGCGAAGACGTTTCCTTGGTTGTTCAGCAGCAGAACGCCGACGCCCGGACGATAGGGCAGGTCGCCGGTCATCGCGGCTTCGCCAGTGCCGATACCGGTGCCAAGGTGATGCCCTTGTCCGCCAAGGTCGGCATCCATTTGGTCAGCAGTTCCAGGGTTACCGGGAACAGATGGGCGGTGGCGACGGCGGTTCCCTTCTCCTTCGCCAAGCGTTCGAGCTCGGCGAGCTGGGCGGCGATGCTGTTTCGCGACGCGACAGCATCGATTACCAGGTCGTTCGCTACGGTAACCACCCCGACCTGAGAGGCGACCCGTGACAAGGCGCTCTTCGAGGCGGTGCCGCTGTCGAAGAGAAGGAGGCCTCGGTTCTTGAGAACCCTGAGAATGGGTTCGAGATGCGCGGGAGCGTTGGCGAAACGTTCCCCCATATAGTCGATCACACCGACATAGCCGGGGAAGCGGGCGAGATGCCAGTTGAGGCGCTCGATGTTCTCGGCCGGGGTCAGCGAGGTGAGCAGCGCCTGCGGTCCCGGATCATCGGCCGGATAGTCGCGCGGCTCCATGGGGAGCTGCAGCAGCACCTCATGCCCGGCGGTTCGGGCCAGCTCGATCCAGGTCTGGAGGTCCTTGGCGTAGGGGGCGAATGCCAGTGTGACCGCCCCATCGAGTTGGATCGCCATGTTGGTGACGGCTCGTCGCAATCCGAGATCGACCAGGACGATGGCGATCTTGGGCTGACTGGTCGTTCCGAATGGTCGGCCATAAACCCGCCATGGCTGCCGGCCGTCGGGCGCGATGATCGGCAGAAGCCCGACCGGGGTTTCTTCGGAGAGTCCCGGAAGCGGTGCCGGCAAAAGCACGCCCGGCCGCTGACGATCCAGGGTGCCCGGGGGCAAAGTGGCGAAGGCGGTCTGTTGTTCCGCGCGCCGTGAGCGATTCCGATCCGACCCTGGAAGTGTGGGCGGGGCGGCCATCGTCGGCTCCGCATCATCCGGTTCCGGGGTATCCATCTCCGGTTCGGAAGCGGCGGCTGGCGGCGTCTTGGCCATGATTTCTTCGGGAGCGGTCGGCTCGGGTGCCTCGGCCATGTCCGGCTCGGCCATCGTCGGTGCCGGAACCGATGACGGAGGCGGCGGACTCGCATTCCCGGTTTTCGCCGCGTCGTCGTCCGGTGGCGGCGTCCATTCGTCAGCCGGGATGGCGACGTCGTACCCTGCCGGTGCTTCGTCGCTCAGCCCCGCCCACAACAGAGCGCCTGCGAACACAACCCCCAGGCCAATAGCCGTGAGGGTGACGCCGTTCACTCGGCCGGCAATGCCGCCCTCACGCCACGCCATACGCTGAAGACGGCCGGGAAGCCGCCAGGAACGCACTCCCGGCCGTCTCCCCATTCAAGCCTTGTTGCCGAACAGCGACAGTCCGCGCAGAAGGTCGAGGGCCCGCTCGAGCTGATAGTCGATCGGTTGACCGGCATCGGCCGTTTGCGTTGCGGGTGCCGCTTCGTCCGCGCTCTCAGGGGCCTTCGCGTCCTCCTGGGCCGGGGCGGTTCCCTGCTGATCCTGCGCTTTCTGCTCGTCGGTGCCGAGCAAATGGCCGCGCAGATCGCCTTCACGGGTCCGCGGCAAGGTCGAGGCGACCGGTTCGATCTTCGCCTGTTCGACGACGATGTCCGGATGAATGCCGGTCGCCTGGATGGACGAGCCCGATGGCGTGTAGTACCGCGCCGTGGTCAGCCGAATGGCACCGTTGCCCGCCAGCGGGATGATGGTCTGCACCGACCCCTTGCCGAAGGACGTGGTGCCGAGGATGACCGCTCGCTGATGATCCTTCAGCGCCCCGGCGACGATCTCGGAAGCCGAAGCGGAGCCGCCGTTGATCAGCACCACCATCGGCAGGCCGCCGGTGATGTCGCCGCTCTTGGCGTTGTAGCGCTGGGCGCTGTCGGGACGCCGGCCGCGGGTCGAAACGATCTCGCCCTGATCGAGGAAGGCGTCGCTGACCGCGACAGCCTGGTCGAGCAGGCCGCCCGGATTGTTGCGAAGGTCCAGGACGACGCCGCGAAGATCACCCGAGTCCTTCTTCAGTTTATCGACGGCGTCGATCAGGCCGCTTTCGGTCTGCTCGTTGAACGAGGTGATGCGGACATAGCCGATATTGCCCTCGAGCCGCGACCGCACCGATTTGATGTGGATGACGTCGCGGGTGATGGTGACGTCGAAGGGCGGCTGCTCGGCGCGCCGGACGGTGATACGGATGTCCGTCGCCACCGGGCCGCGCATCAGATCGACGGCTTCCGCCAAGGTCATTCCCAGGACTTCGGTGCCGTCGATATGGGTGATGAGGTCGTTGGGCTGAAGCCCTGCCCGGAACGCCGGGGTCTCGTCGATCGGGGAGACGACCTTGACCAGCCCCTCCTCCATGGTGACCTCGATGCCGAGCCCGCCGAATTCGCCGCGGGTCTGGACCTGCATGTCCTTGAACGCATCGGCGTTCATATAGCTCGAATGGGGGTCCAGCGCCGTCAGCATGCCGTTGACGGCGTTTTCGATGAGCTCCTGGTCCGAGACTGCCTCGACATAGTCCGACCGGACTCGTTCGAAGACGTCTCCGAACAGGTTGAGCTGACGGTACGTGTCCGAGTCGGCCGCCCCGGCGATTGCCGGCGTTAGCAGCGACACGGCGACGAGCCCCGCCGAGAGTGCTCTATACATCATCCATTGACCTTCCGATTACCAGACTGAAGCCAGGGTAGTGGATCGATCGGCTGCCCGTTCTGGCGCAGTTCAATGTACAGCCGAGCCCCATTTTCGCTACGCCCACCCATGACTCCGACGGGTTCGCCCGTCTGCAGCCACTGCCCCACTACGCAGTCGATTCGGGAAAATCCTGCCAGAAGCGAATGATACCCTTCGCTATGTTCGATGATCAAGAGTTGGCCATAGCCGCGAAACGGCCCCGCGAACGCCACCTGACCGGCGAACGGCGCGACGACCTGGGCGTCGGGGCGGGTGCTGAAAACGATGCCGCGGCTGGTGCCGCCCTCCTCAGTCCTGGCCGCGAAACGCTGGACCATCGTCCCCTGCGCCGGAAGTTTCAGCCGGCCTCGGGCTCCTGAAATCTTCGGCCATGTTTCGGGCGGCGGCTTCATGGGGGCGGGCAAGGCGACCGGCGCGGCGCCTGCTTCCGGCCGCAGCGACGGCGGTGTGACGGGCGGTGGCGGCGGAACCGCCATCGCCACCGTCTCGCCCCCGGTCTTCGACGGTGCGGGTGCGGTGTCGAGCGTCCCCAACCCCTCTCGGGCCCGCCGTGCGGCGACGGCTTCCGCTTCACGGGTCGCCTGGGCATCGGCGAGCCGTTCGAGCAGGGATTCCAGGTTTTCGGCCTGGGCGCCCAGCATCGTGATTTCTTCGGCGAGCTTTCTGCGTTCGCCGACGAGCTTCCGCTGCATCGTCGCCTTTTCGGCCTGAGACGCGTCGAGGGCCTCGCGTTCCTTGGCCAACCGGTCGTGCGCGGCCGTCATCTCGGCGCGGAGGGCCGAGCGTGAGGCGTGGAGCGCCGAGAGTTCCGCTATGTCTCCCCGCAGGCTGGCGGCACGCCGGTCGAGGTCGGGAAGAATGCGCCCCAGCAGCGCCGCCGTACGCATCGCCTCGTCAGCGGTCGCCGGCATGGCGAGAAGGGCGTCCGGCGGATCACGGCTCAAAAGGGCGAGCGCCCCGAGAATGCGCGGAAGGTCGGCATTGGCATCGCGCAGCGCTTGCGTGGTGCGGTCGATTTCCTGGTCGAGCGCCGACAGCTCGGCCTCGGTCTCGCTGAGTGAGGCTTCGGTGTCCTGGATTTCGGAGGCGATCCGGATCTGCTTCCGCTTGAGCGCGGCAAGATCGGTCGCGACGTCCTCCGACCGCGCGGCCAGCTTTTCGTCTTCCGCGCGTCGTTCGGCGATCGATTGCTTGACCTCTTCGAGGTCCTGGCGTTCGGCTTGCGAGAACGCGGGATGGGACAGCCCGACAAGAGCGGCGGACACCAGCAACGCCGACACTATCCGTTCGATCGGTCCGCGCATCACGGTCACCCGCCTTCGCGGCCGCGATGCCGCGCTGCCCCGTCTTCAGGGGCGGTCTTCAGCCGACCGCCTGCTCCGCTTCTGCCGGAAGCGGCACCGCCCACATCTTTTCGAGGTTGTAGAAGCTGCGGACCTCGGGGCGGAAGACATGGACGATCACGTCGTTGGCGTCCACCAGAACCCAGTCGGCCTGGTTGCCGCCCTCGATGCTCACCGTCTGCCCCGTCGCCTTGCGCAGACGCTCGACGAGATGCTCCGCGATCGCGCTCACATGGCGCTGCGACCGGCCGCTGGCGATGATCATATAGTCGGCGATGTCGGTCTTGCCGGACAGGTCGATACTTATGACGTCCTCGGCCTTGTCGTCGTCCAGCGACGCTTCGATGACGCTTTTCATGTCGGTCGCGTCCCACCGTCTCTCAGAGTCAGGTATCTCCGTAGTCCTCATGTTCGGCCCTGCGGCGCTCGGTTGCCCGGTTACACCGTCCAGCGGCCTCGTTCCCGGATGTCCGTAGCCGAAGCTTCATGCCGCCGGGCATGAATGAACACCCAGATCGGCGGACATCCGCTGGCGACCCTGGCCGCCCGACGCTCGCGCACGCGATACCGCGCGAATCGCCGCGCCGCCTTGTCCGCCAGCGCCTTATGAGAATAGGAAGGGCGGTCGAAAACCGCAATGCCGACGGTATGAAAGATTCGTGCCCAGCCGCGCCAGCGGGGGAACTGTACCAGATTGTCGGCACCCATCAGCCAGACGAATCTATGCTGCGGCATTCTCGCCTTGAGGGCTTTCAGCGTGTCCAGCGTGTAGCGCGTCCCGAGTTGGCGCTCGATGTCCACGGCGCGAATGCGGGGATGCCGGGCCACGGCGCGGGCGCTTTCCAGCCGGTCGGCGAGCGGTGCCATGCCGGCGGTCGGCTTCAATGGATTCTGCGGGGCGACCAGCCACCACACCTGGTCCAGTTCGAGGCGCTTGAGCGCCTCGACGCTGATATGGCGATGCCCGTCATGCGCCGGGTTGAACGACCCGCCGAGCAGGCCGATCCGAAGGCCCCGCCCGGCCACCTCTAGGGACGGCGCTGACCGCTGCCGCGCACCACGTATTTGTAGCTGGTCAGCTGCTCGGCGCCGACCGGCCCGCGGGCATGCAGCTTGCCGGTGGAGATGCCGATCTCGGCCCCCATCCCGAATTCGCCGCCATCGGCGAACTGCGTCGAGGCGTTGTGGAGCACGATGCCGCTATCGACCTCGGCCAGGAAGCGGTCGGCCGCCGCCTGATCGGTGGTGACGATGCTGTCGGTGTGGTGCGAGCCGTGGGCGTTCACATGGTCGATGGCGGCACTGAGGTCGTCGACCACGCGGACGGCGATGATCGCGTCCAGATATTCGGTATCCCAGTCCTCGGGCGTCGCCGGCACCAGCCCGTCGACGATGGCGCGCGACGCCTCGTCGCCACGGACCTCGCAGCCGCCGTCCCGCAGCTTGGCGACGATGCCGGGAAGCTGGGCCGCGGCGACGTCCTTGTGGACCAGCAGCGTCTCGGCCGCGCCGCAGATGCCGGTGCGGCGCATCTTGGCGTTGTAGACGATCTCCCGCGCCATCTCCGGATCGGCGGCGCGGTCGACATAGACGTGGCAGATGCCGTCCAGATGCTTGATCACCGGGATACGGCTTTCCGCCGCCACCCGCTCGATCAGCGACTTTCCGCCGCGGGGAACGATGACGTCGATGTCGTCGGTCATGGTCAGCATCACGCCCACGGCCGCGCGGTCGCGGGTCGGAACGAGCTGGATGCTGGCCGCCGGCAGGCCGGCCATGCGGAGCCCGTGCTGCAGGCAGGCCATGATCGCGTGCGAGGAATGGAAGCTCTCCGAGCCGCCGCGAAGAATCGCCGCGTTCCCCGACTTGAGGCAGAGGCCGCCGGCATCCGCCGTCACGTTGGGCCTGGATTCGTAGATGATGCCGATGACGCCCAGCGGCACACGGACGCGGGCGATGCGCAGCCCGTTAGGCCGCGTCCATTCGTCGATCACCTTTCCGACCGGATCGGGCAGGGCGGCGATCTCCTCCAGCCCCGTCGCCATCGCCTCGATGCGGGCGTCGTTGAGCTCCAGCCGGTCGAGCATCGCGCCGGCGAGGCCCTTCTCGCGCGCGAGCTTCATGTCCTCGGCGTTCGCGGCCAAGAGCGCTTCGCGCTCGGCGCGGATCGCGCCTGCGGCGGCGGTGAGCGCGGCGTTCTTGGTCTCGGTCGAGGCGAGCCCCAGCGTATGAGCCGCGGCGCGCGCCTCGGCACCCAGCGCATGCATACGCGCCACGATGTCGTCGGCTTCGGCGGTCCGGACGGCGGTCATGGTTTCTCCCTCAAAACAGGACGAGATCGTCGCGGTGGACCATCTCGTCGCGGCCACGGTAGCCGAGGATTTGCTCTATTTCACGGCTTTTATGGCCCTTGATCCGACACGCATCGGCCGATCCGTAGGCGCTGAGACCACGGCCGAGCTCGCGCCCCGAAGGATCGACCAGCGCCACCGCGTCGCCCCGCTCGAAGCTCCCTTCGACGGCCGTCACCCCGGCGGGAAGGAGGCTCTTTCCCCGGGCGAGCGCCGCGCACGCGCCGGCGTCCAGGCTGAGCGATCCGACCGAGTGCAGGCTGCCCGCGATCCAGCGCTTACGGGCGGTCAGCGGCTCGGCGGAAGCCAGGAACCAGGTGCAGCGGGTGTCCGGATCGTCGAGCCGCGCCAGGGGGTGCAGCGGCCGGCCGGCGGCGATCGCCATGTGGCAGCCGGCACCGACCGCGATCCGGGCCGCGATCAGCTTCGTCACCATGCCGCCCGACCCGTCGGCCGAAAGGCTGCCCCCGGCCATCGCCTCGATCGCCGGCGAAATGTCGGCGACCTCGGGGATGAACTCGGCCTGAGGGTCGATCCCCGGATCGGCGGTGTAAAGGCCGTCGATGTCGGAGAGCAGCACCAGCGCGTCGGCGCTGATCATCTGGGCCACGCGGGCGGCGAGGCGGTCGTTGTCGCCGAAGCGGATTTCCGCCGTGGCGACGGTATCGTTCTCGTTGATTACCGGCACCGCGCCGACCTTCAACAGGGTGTCGAGGGTGCTGCGGGCGTTGAGGTGGCGTCGGCGCTCCTCGGTGTCGCCGATCGTCAGCAGCACCTGGGCGATGGTCACGGCATGCGGCTCCAGCGCCTGCTGATAGGCGTGGGCGAGACGAATCTGGCCGAGCGCCGCGGCGGCTTGTTTCTCTTCCAGCTTCAAAGCATGGCGAGCGCCGGCGAAACTGCGGCGGCCGATGGCGATCGCGCCGGAGGAAACCAATACCACCTCCTGCCCGCGGCGGCGGCAGGCGGCGACGTCGGCGGCGAGCGCCGCCAGCCAGTCCTGTCGGATCGCGCCGGTTTCCGACTCGACCAGCAGGCTCGACCCGATCTTGATGACGACGCGGCGGGCGGCGGCGAAGCGGGTGGTCACGGCTGCCAGCTTTCGGTCGGGGAAGCCTCCGCCTCCTCGGCCGCTTCGGTGTCGATCACCGCGACCAGCGCCCGCAAGGCCTCGGTGACGCCCGTGTGGGCGGCGCTCGACAGCATCAGCACCGGACGGCCCGACACTCCCGCGAGTTCGGCCCGGCGTTCCTCCATCGTTTCGGCATCGAGCGCGTCGCACTTGCTCAGCGCCACCACCTCGGTCTTCTCGGCGAGGCCGTGGCCATGGGCGACCAATTCCTCCCGGACCGTCGTGTAGGCGGCGGCGACATCGTCCTGGGTGCCGTCGACCAGATGCAGGAGTACGCGGCAGCGCTCGATATGAAAGAGAAAGCGGTCGCCGAGGCCGGCGCCCTCATGGGCGCCCTCGATCAGGCCGGGGATGTCGGCCAGCACGAAGGTGCGGTCGTCGACCGTGACGACGCCGAGCTGCGGGTTCAAGGTGGTGAACGGATAGTCGGCGATCTTGGGCTTCGCCCGGCTGACGGCGGCAAGGAAGGTCGACTTCCCGGCATTGGGAAGGCCCACCAGGCCGGCATCGGCGATCAGCTTGAGGCGCAGCCAGACCGACATCTCCTCGCCCGGCTCACCGGGATCGGCGCGGCGCGGGGCCTGGTTGATCGAGGATTTGTAATGGGCGTTGCCGCGTCCGCCGCGTCCGCCCTTCAGCAGCACCACCCGATCGCCGGGGGTGACGAGGTCGGCGAGCAAGGTCTCGCCGTCCTCGGCGAAGATCTGCGTGCCCGGCGGCACCTTCAGGACGATGTCATCGCCGCCGGCGCCGGTGCGGTCCTTGCCCATGCCGCCCTGGCCGGGGCGGGCCCGGAAATGCTGCTGGTAGCGGAAGTCGATCAGGGTGTTCAGCCCCTCGGCGCATTCGGCGATCACGTCACCGCCCTTGCCGCCGTCGCCGCCGTCGGGGCCGCCGAACTCGATGAACTTCTCGCGCCGGAAGCTGACCGCGCCGTTGCCGCCGTGGCCGCTTTTCAGATGGACCTTCGCCTGATCGAGAAATTTCATGCCGTTGTCCGAAACGCAAAAAGGGAACGGCGCGTGCCATTCCCTTTGCTTACCATCGTCCGGCTTCGCGGGGACCGGCCCCGCGCCTGTTTCATGTCACGCCGGGCAGCATCGGGATGCCACGCCGGCGCGCGGCTCAGCTCGCCGGATCGACCGAAACGTACATCCGCTGCTGCCACCCCTTGTGGAAGCGCACCACGCCTTCGGTGAGCGCGAACAGGGTGTGGTCCTTGCCCATCGCCACCTGGGCGCCGGGATAGAACTTCGTGCCGCGCTGGCGGACGATGATGTTGCCGGGGATGACGGCTTCGCCGCCGAACTTCTTCACGCCGAGGCGGCGTCCGGCCGAATCGCGGCCGTTGCGGGAGCTGCCGCCTGCCTTTTTATGTGCCATCTCAGGCCTTCTCCTCTGCTGCGCTCGCCTCCGCGCCGGTGTCGGCCGCCGGGGCCTCCTCGGCGGGGGCCTTCGCCGCCTTCTCCTTGGCGGGGGCGGCCTTCTTCGCCTTGCCGCCGCCGGTCACGATATCGGTGACGCGGAGCACGGTGAGATCCTGGCGGTGGCCGGCCTTGCGGCGGTAGTTCTGGCGGCGCTTCTTCTTAAAGACGATGATCTTGTCGGCGCGCGCCTGCTCCAGCACCGTCGCGGTGACCCGCGCATCGGCGACCATCGGCGCGCCGATCGTGCGGCCGTCCTCGCCGTCGACCATCAGCACGTCGCTGAGATCGATCACGTCGCCGGGCTGGCCGTCCAGCTTTTCGACGCGAATGACGTCGTTCTTGGCGACCTTGTACTGCTTGCCGCCGGTTTTGATGACTGCGAACATGGGTCTGCTTCGGGCATTGTTCTGGGAACGCCGACGGGCCACCGGCCCCAGCGAGGCGCGCACTATACCCAGCGGCGGCCGGGTGTCAACGGATAATGCCTGAAACGGTACCGCTTTCGCCACTGCCGCCGCGCCGCCGATTCCGGTTCAAATCGCTGCGTCATCGCCTTGCGGGCGGGGAAGCCTTGGGATAATGTCCCGCCTCCCCAAAAGAGTGCCGACCGGCGCTCGACCAGCCGCGGAGGGATGCCGGAGTGGTCGAACGGGGCGGTCTCGAAAACCGTTGTACCCTTTGGGTACCGTGGGTTCGAATCCCACTCCCTCCGCCATTCCCGCATTCGGCCTACAATCTTCTCTAACTTTCTGCATTTTCAGGTTCGAGGTGAAGGTCGGCGGAAACGGATCGGAGCTGGAATGCCCTCGGTGATGGCGATTTGCTGAGCAAACCCGTTCTGATACTGGCCATGATCGCAGCTTCGGTCGGGCTGCTTGTCGGTATTGGAACTCTCTGGATTGCCTCCAGCCACAATCCGCAGGGGGAATTTTTTGATCCCCGAACCGGCGCAGTAGAATTTTCCAGCGCAGCCCCGTTGTTCGTTATTGCTGTTGCGGGCGCGTCGTCGATTTTGTTCCTCGTTGAGTTCGGGGTTTTTCTGGTTTTCCGTGGGTTTCGAAAAATGGCGGTAAGTCGGTGGAAGTAGGGCTCCG
>MDTD01178494.1_pt1 | contig 50748 bp, 42 predicted proteins | sample 811221 | NCBI WGS metagenome assembly MDTD01 (sample SAMN05326646, study PRJNA326480) | marine metagenome | isolation source: seawater | place: Pacific Ocean: South West | collected 2011 | reverse complement strand
GCGGAACCCGCCTGCGCCGCCTCCCGACGGAGCCCCCCCGGCTCCGCACCGAGGATGTGGACCGCCCCGACCCCACGCGAGAGGTTTGCGAGCGCCCCCTCGATCTTCGGGATCATCCCGTCGACGATCACCCCGTCCGCGATCGCACCGCGGGCCTCGGTCGCGGTGAGCGTCGGAATCCGCGTCGACGGGTCGTCCTTGTCCCGGAGCACGCCGGGCACGCCCGTCATGAGGAAGAGGTGGTCAGCGCCGAGCGCCGCGGCGATCGCGGAGGCGACGGTATCCGCGTTGATGTTGTAGACCGGGCACACGCCGTCGTCGCCCGGCGCCGCGTCGATCCCCAGCGTGTTCACAACCGGGGTGTATCCAGCGCCCAGCAGGGTCTCGAGCAGCCCGTGCTCGATTTTCTCGATATCACCGACGAGCCCGAAGTCGATGGGATCGGGGCCGCACCCTGCCATCACGACAGGCGGACGACGCCTCGCGGTGACGAGCCCCGCGCTCACCCCGCTCACACCGACGGCGCTCAGCCCCTGCCCCATCGCCGCCGCGACGACATCCACATTGCACTCACCCGCGAGGACCCGTTTCATGACATCCAGGGTCGCCGCGTCGGTCAGCCGACGCCCACCCACCTGCGTCCGCCGGAGCCCGAGCGATTGCGTGAGCGCGTTCGCCTGGGGGTTCCCCCCGTGGCAGAGCACGAAACGCCACCCCGACGCGACCAGGTCCGAGACCTCGCGCAGGACCGCGACCAGCCGCGCGGTGTCCGCGACCACCTCGCCCCCGAACTTGAGCACGGCGATTGTCGTCTCGGATTTGCTCATCAGGGCCACATCGCGGGGGCGTCGATCCCCTCGCGCTCCGGGAGTCCCAGCATCAGGTTCATGGACTGGACCGCCTGGCCCGCCCCGCCCTTGACGAGATTATCGAGCGCCGTGTCGATCGCGAGTTGTCGCCCTCCCAGCCCATCGGGCTCGGAGATCACCCACGAGAGGTCGACCCACATGCTCCCTTTGATCGCGACGACCTCCGCCGTGCGCGAACCGGCGCCGTGGACGCGGACGAACGCCGAGTCCGAGTAGAACGAACGGAAGACCTCGTCGATCTGCTCGTCGGTAACCGAGTCCTCAAGCCTCACGAACGAAGTCGAGAGGATCCCCCTCGCGAGCGGCGCGCTGCGGGGCATGAAGTGCAGGGCGTAGTCCGTCTTCACACCGCCCCGCTCCATCGCCTCGCCCAAGATCCGCCGGATCTCCGGGGTGTGCTGGTGATTGAGGTGCTTGTAGCTCTTCAGGTTGTTCACACGGATCGGGTGGTGCGTGCCCGCTTTCGCGTACGCGCCGCTCCCCGACGATCCGGTCGACGCGACCACCTGCACCGGGCCCTTCAGCAGGCCCGCCTGCGCCAGGGGGACCAGGGCGAGCATGATCGTCGTCGCGAAACAGCCCGGCGAACTCACCCGGCGAGCCTGCGCAATCTCATCGCGGTACAGCTCCGGGAGCCCAAACTGCCATCGCCCATCGAGATGCTCGGGGTGCGGGTGGTCCTCGCCGTAATAGGTCTTGTAGTCCTCCACGCTGCGGAGGCGGAAATCGCCCGAGAGGTCGATCACCTTCGCGTCGAGCGGCTCGATCTCCGGCGCCAGCGTCGACGAGACCTTGTGCGGGAGGCCCAGGAACACGACATCAACCCCGTCCGCCGCGTCCGCGAGCGGGATCTCCTCGAAGGTCAGCCCCGTGTCGGTCATGCTCAGGTGGACCGACTCGAGCGGCTGGCCCACCTGATCGATGCTGCTCACGCGGGCCAGCGCGACTGACGGGTGCGCGAGCAGCATGCGGATCAGCTCCGCGCCGCCGTACCCGGTCCCCCCCACCACCGCGGCCTTGAACTTTGACGGTTGATCAGGTCGTGTCACGAAAATCCTCGATTCCCTGCAGCCTCTTGCTTACGACCGCGAGCACGGCTTTCTATCAGGAGCCTAGGCGGGCACGCCGCAACCCCGTCTCCCCTGCATCGGTTGATCAGCCCACGATCCTGCGTCGGCGCAGCGAATCGAGGATCACACGATCCACCGGCACCCCCGTGTCGAGCAGCATGTGGCGCATCCCGCGGGCCTTGCAGGTCTCCGCGATCCCGTCGATATGCCGTCGCAACCGAGCGCGGTACTGCTCGATCAACGCCGGAGAGATCGTGACCTCGCTCGCCCGTCCGGTCTCGATATCGGTCAGGCGGATGTCCCCCCGGATCCCGGTATCGATCTCCAACTCCGGGTCAAGCTCGCCCGGCGCGAGGATCTGCATGCAGCTGACATCGAACCCCTCGATCCCCGCGGCGCTCAGATACCGAAGGCCGGCGTCCACGCCCTCGGGGAAGAGGAAATCGCTGAGCACGACCAGCACACCCGTCCCCGATTTTGTGCGGACCACCCGCCGCATCGCGTCCGCGAACGGCTCGGGGCGAGCACCACCCTCGAGCGGCTCCGGATCCTCAAGCAGGAACGCCGTTAGGCGGTCGAGTTGCCCGCGCCCGCGCATCGGGGTGAGCCGGCGTGTCCGCCCGCGCCCGAACCGCTCGATCACGACGCGGTTCTGGTTGACCAGCCCGATGTAGCCCAGCGCCATCGCGAGGCGACGCGCGTAAGCCGCCTTCGACGGCGCATCGATCTCCGCATTGCGGAACGCGCCGCCGTGCATGCTGGGGCTGTCGTCCAGGACGAGGTGGACCACGAGGTCCTCGTCCTCGCGGAAGAGCTTGACAAAGAAGCGGTCGAGCCTCGCAAAGACATTCCAGTCGATGTGCCTGAGGTCATCCCCCGGCGTGTACTCGCGGTAGTCATCGAACTCGACGGATTGCCCCCGGCGCTTGGACCGGCGTTCGCCCGGGAGTTTGCCCGCGAACACCTTCCGGCTGAGCACATCGAGCCGGTCGAGGCGAGCCGCCAGCGCGGGAGGCAGCAGGTCCTCCATCGTCCGCGGGGTGTCGCTCGTCTGGATGATCCGCATGGGGGGACTCCGCTGCAGCCGACCGGACCTCCGCAGGGTACGCTGAGTTGAGCGGGACCCGCGGGACCCGCGGGGATCGAATCGGAAAGGAGCGTCCGTCGTGAACCAGACGCGTGTTCTGCCGCTGGCCCTCTTGTTGCTCATGAGTCTGAGTCCCTGGGCGGACGCACAGCCCGACTCCCCCGCCGCACTGCGACAGACCGTCGTGGAGCTGGAGGGACGCGTCGCGGCGCTGCGCGCCCAACTCGCGACCATCACCGCGGAGCGAGACCAGTTGCTCGCGGAGATCGCACGCCTCCGGGCAGCGATCATCCCCGGATCCGATCCGGCGGCGCCGAGACAAGAGCAAGCGAAACCGACCGATGGCGCACGCCCGAGCGTGCCCGTGTCCGCGCTGAGCCAGGACCCGCTCGCCTCCCCGGACGCGCTGTTTGTCGCGTTGCTGCTCGACTATCGGGAGCGATTCACGACCGACCCGACAGCGCCGAAGCTGCCCGAACCCGACGCGGTACGGGAATGGACCCGCGAGATGCGATCCGCCTACGAGGGTCCCACGACCTGGCTCGTCGCGATCGAGGCAATCGTCCGGGAGCAGAAGGACCGCGACCGGGCGGGCGGGCTGCGCGCGCTCGCGACCGTCTTGGACACAGGGACCGGCACCCCGATCAGCAGGCCCGTGATGATCCCGGTTCCGAAACGGATGGAGGCCCGGTTCCCGGAGTCGGTCACGCCGGGTGAAACCCTTCACGCGGAGCTACGCGTCAAGATGAACGCGACCCCCGTATTCCAGGCGTCACGCGAAACCGTGGGGCCTTTCGACTACCCGCCGTACATCGGGCCGTACGCCGGATTCGCGTACGAACTCGACATCGTCGGATTGCGGTTCTTGGACGATTCGGAGATCGACGCCTTGAAACAGCGACCGCGGGGCCCCGTCCGGCGATGACCGATCAGAACGGTCTCCGATGGATCAGTCTTCGAGTTCGTCCTCGTACGCCCAGACGGTGATCGGGAGGTCTCGAACCCCCCACTTGCGGGCGATCTCGTGCGTCGGGAAGAGGACATCGAGTCGATTGCCTTTGATGGCGCCGCCGCAATCCAGAACCGGCACGATCTCGCTGTCGGCGTAACCGGGCACGGTGATGATCGAGCCGTACGGCAGGATCCGCGTATCCGCCGCGACGAGACGCATCGCGTTGGTCCAGACGGAGTGGAGGGTCGCGGTCTGCCCGTCCGCCCACTTGCCGCATGATCGCGCGTCGGGCGAGTACGCGGTGACTTTCATCCAGATCGTGCGCACGGGCACGACCCGGCGACCATCAAACCAGCGGACGGCGCTGTCCTCGACAGGTACCGCCTCGGACAGGATGCGCTCGATTGCCTCCTCGGCCTCGCGTGCCTCGGATGCCGCCCGGGCCTGTTCGTCGATCAGCAGAGGATCAACGACGACCGGCTGCGTCGACACCAGGCGCGACTCGGTCTGCACCAGAGGGGTGCGGACGGTACGCTCCTTGACGAGAACCGCGGACCAAGCGGTGACGCCGACCGCGGCGAGGGCGATGATCCCCCGCGCCGCGAATTGGGCGCATTGGATCCCGACCGGGATGTGTGCTGCTCTTTGACTATCCACCGTGCCTCCCCGCACGGCCCGGGCCCGCCCTGAAGGTGCATGCCGGGTGTCCCACCACACCGGAACGCCAGAGCGGATCGCTCGGGTTACTCGAAACGGTATTCGCAATCGGAGGAACAATCCCGCGAATCGCCCGATCTTTCTCGCCCGGCGCTGGATTGCAACGCATATGTCGGTCTGGCCGGGAGTTCCGGATCTTCCCCCCGAACGGTGGTGTCGCGGGTTCTCATTTCGTTCTCAGGATCGCAGGGAGCACGGATTTTGGGTGATTCAACTGTTCTCGCGGCGGTGCTGACGCTGGTTATCGGTCTTGTCGCGGGCGTCATCGGCGGCCTCGCAGGCATCGGCGGCTCGATTATCATGCTCCCCGCTTTGGGGGTGTTCTTCGGGTACCAAGACGCGACCAAGTCCGAACATCACCTCTACATGGCCGCTGCGATGGTGGTGAACTCGGTCGTCGCGGTGTTCTCGACCCGGAAGCACCGGAAGGCGGGGGCGATCGAACCCCGCCTGACGACCCGGCTGTGCCCCCCCATGTTCGCGGGGATCCTTGGGGGAGTCCTGCTCTCCAATGTCATGGAGGGCGGGACGCTCAAGCTTGCGCTGGTCGGCTTCCTCTGGCTCTACTGCGCGTATGCAATCATCACGACGGTGCGCAAGCTTCCCGAGCCGCACGAGGGCGAGATGCGGGCCGGTTGGGGGGTGATCGGCACGATCGGGGGCGGAACCGGTGTGCTGGCGGGTCTGCTCGGGATCGGGGGGGGCATCGTGATGGTCCCGCTGATGATCGTCGGGGCGAAGGTGCCGGTCCGGAAGGCGGTCGCAGCGAGCGCGTGGGTGATGCAGATCACGGCGCCCGCCGGCGCGATCGTCAAGTTGGCGACGCTCGACGAGCACGGACAGGAATGGAGCGAAGCGCTCTGGATCGCGATCCCCATGGCGGCGGGCGCGATGGTCGGTGCCACGATCGGAGCGGGGCTCACGCATTCGCTCAAGCTCCCGGTCCTGCGGATCGCGATCGCGGTGGTGCTCGCGGGGGCGAGTTTCAAGCTCGCGGGCTTCTTTTGAGCGAGAGCCCCGGATCCGGCGCGAACTGAAACGACCGGCTCCGCGTTACGAATGACTCGGGAGCGAAGCGGTCCGCGGCGTGCGCACGCCGGGACCTGCTCCACGGTCGATCGGAAGGAACCGATGGGTCGAGACCTGCTCAATTTCGGCAAGACCGCGATCCTGATGGGTGCCCTGATGGGGCTATTCGTCGCGGTGGGCGGCATGTTCGGCGAGGGCTATCTGATCCCGGCGTTGCTCTTCGGCGGGGGGCTGAACCTCGTCGCGTTCTTCTTCAGCGACACGATCGCGATCAAATCGATGCGCGGGCGGGAGGTCACCGAGGAGAACGGGGGCGACCTCTACCGCATGGTGGATCGCCTTCGGCAGCGGGCGGACCTGCCGATGCCCAGGCTGTACCTGACCCCGCACCAGGCGCCCAACGCGTTCGCGACGGGTCGGAGCCCGAAGCGGAGCGCCGTCGCGCTGACGCAGGGGGCGCTGGACCTGATGCAGCCGCACGAGCTCGAGGGTGTGATCGCGCACGAATTGGCGCACATCAAGCACCGGGACACGCTGATCTCGACGATGGCGGGCGTGATGGCGGGCGTCCTGGCGTTTCTCGCCCAATGGGGGCTGTTTTTCGGCGGGGCGCGGGGGCGGAACCCGCTGGCGATGATCGCGGTGGTGATCCTCGGAGCGGTCGGTGCAGCGGTGCTCAAGGCGGCGATCAGCCGGAGCCGGGAATTCGCCGCGGACGCGGAGGGGGCGCGGATCGCGGGCTCACCCACTGGGCTGATGAGTGCGCTGGCGACGCTCGAGAACGCGAACCGGCGGATCCCGATGCGTGGGACGAACTCAGCGATGCACAACCTGTTCATCGTCGAGCCGTTCGGGGGTGACACGCTGAGCAAGCTCTTCGCGACCCATCCCCCAACCGAGAAACGGCTCGCGGCGCTCCGGAAAGTCCGCGTCGAGGGTTGATCCGAATCCGCCCAGCGTCTCGACAGCGTGCGCGGGGGAGGGCGGACGCGTACGATCGCGGCATGGTGAAGATCACGCTGCCGGATGGATCGGTCAAGGAATTTCAGGGCCCGGTGACGGCGCTGGAGGTCGCGGAGTCGATCGGCTCGCGGCTGGCGAAGGCCGCCGTGGGCGCGAAGGTGGACGGGGCGCTGTCCGACCTTTCGACGCGGATCGAGCACGACGCGGCGGTCGCGATCGTGACCGAGAAGACGCGAGATGGTGAGGCGGATCCGGACGCGCTGTACCTGTGCCGGCACTCCGCGGCGCATGTGATGGCGGAGGCGATCCAGCGGATCGTGCCCGGGGCACAGCTGGTCTATGGGCCGCCGCTGGAGAACGGGTTCTACTACGACATCGCGTTCCCGGAGGACCGGCCCTTGCGCGAGGGGGATTTCGAGGCGATCGAGGCGGAGATGACCGCGATCGTCAAGGAGGACCGGGCCTTCACGCGGTACGAGATGCCGGCGGGCGAAGGGATGGCCAAGCTCGAGAGCGAGGGGAGCAAGTACAAGCTCGACAACGCGCAGCGGGCGATCGACGCGGGCAGCGACGAGTTGAGCTGGTACGCGACGGGCGAGCCGGGCACGGACTGGGAGGATCTCTGCCGGGGTCCTCATGTGCCCAGCACGGGGCGGATCGGGGCGATCAAGGTGATGAGCCTCGCGTCCTCCTACTGGCACGGCGACGAGAACAGCGACCGTCTGACGCGTGTCTATGGGACGGCGTTCTTCAACAAGAAGGACCTGGACGCCCACCTGCACGCGCTGGAGGAAGCGAAGAAGCGGGACCACCGTGTGCTGGGCAAGCAACTCGACCTGTTCCACATCGACGACGAGGTGGGGCAGGGGCTGATCCTGTGGACGCCGCGTGGGTCGATCATCCGCAAGGAGCTGCAGGACTGGATCGGGGGCGAGCTGCGGAAGATGGGGTACACGGATGTGTTCTGCCCCCACATCGGCAAGCTCGGGCTGTACAAGACCTCGGGACACTTCCCCTACTACCAGGACAGCCAGTTCGTGCCGGTGATGGAGCGGCAGTTCATCGAGCAGGTGAGCGAGGAGGGCTGCTCGTGCGGCGACCTCTCGAACATGATGCGGGCGGGCGACATCGACGGGTATCTGCTCAAGCCGATGAACTGCCCGCACCACATCAAGATCTACGCGAGTCGGCCGCGGTCGTACCGGGACCTGCCGATCCGCCTGAGCGAGTTCGGGACGGTGTACCGCTGGGAGCAGTCGGGCGAGTTGAACGGGCTGACGCGTGTGCGGTGCTTCACGGTGGACGATGCGCACCTGTTCTGCCGCGAGGACCAGGTCGCGGACGAGGTGATGGGCTGCCTGTCGCTGGTGAAGATCGCGCTGGACACGCTGGGGCTGACGGACTTCCGTGTGCGGGTGGGCCTTCGGGATCCGGACTCGAGCAAGTATGTGGGCGACCCCGCGGTGTGGGACCGCGCCGAGCAGGCCTGCCGCGACGCGGCGGCGAGCCTGGGCGGCAAGGTGACCGAGGAGCCGGGCGAGGCGGCGTTCTACGGGCCCAAGATCGACTTCGTGGTCAAGGATGTCATCGGGCGCGAGTGGCAGCTCGGCACGGTGCAGGTGGATTACAACCTTCCCGAGCGGTTCGGGCTCGAGTATGTGGGCAGCGACAATAAGACGCACCGCCCGGTGATGATCCACCGCGCCCCGTTCGGCTCGATGGAGCGGTTCGTGGGCGTGCTGATCGAGCACTTCGCGGGCGCGTTCCCGCTGTGGCTCGCGCCGGAACAGGTGCGGGTGCTGCCGGTGAGCGAGAAGTCCAACGACTATGCACAGGCGCTGTGCGACAAGCTCGTCGCGCGGGGCGTGCGTGCGACGGTCGATCTGCACAACGATCGGGTGCAGGCGAAGATCAAGCACGCGGCCGGGATGAAGATCCCCTACTCCGCGATCGTCGGTCCGCGCGACGAGGAGGCCGGCGAGGTGAATGTCCGCGCGTTCGGGATCAAGGACGCGCTGGGGTCGATGCCGGTTGACGACTTCGTGGACGCGATCGCGGACGAGATCGCCTGCAAGGGGAGCGAGCGGCTGACCGAGCGGTTCGAGACGGCGGGCGTTTGATGCGGAAGCGGGACGGGCAGGCGCCGCGCCCCCTGTGTCGGGGCGGATGACGCTTGCTGATCCAGCATTTCGGTCCGGCTCGTTGCTTCGCAGCGGGTCGCGCTTCGGGATCGCGGGGGCGTGTGTTATGTTCTCGACATGTCGGAAGCCGAGGCGATCCTCTGGTTCGCGATGATGGCGCTGTTCAGCGGCGGGGCGTGTTATGTCGTCCGCGGGCTGATCGGCGAGGATGTGCGGATCGCGAGGCGGGCGGCGCGGCCTCCGAGCGATGGAGACATTGAGGAAGGGGCGCGTATCCCGCGCCGGCGGATCACCCGCTCGCTCGTTGCGCTGGGCGTCGGGTTGTGCTTGCTCGGCGCGGGGTCGTCCTGGGGCGCCCTGACGGTCCGCCGTTGGTTCTCGTGGAGCTCTGGCGGGTCCGCTGATCGGCTGGCGCTCGTGGTCGCGTCGGGGATGCTGCTTCCCTGCGTCGTGCTGCTCGGGATCGGGATCGTCGGGGATCGCGCCAAGGGGGGGAAGCGTTGCCCCGGGTGCTGGTACGACATGTCTGCTGGGGGCGACCGCTGCCCCGAATGTGGTCGGGACATCACGGGCCCGAGCGACCTGGTCCGCACCCGTCGTCGCAGGTGGCCCTTCGTGATGGCGGCGGTGCTGGTGCTCGGTGCTGTCTACGCGTGGCGGCACACCGCACGGATCCACCGTGCCGGTTGGCTCGGGGGCGTGCCGACAACGGCGCTCTCGCTGGGGTGGAAGTGGCTCCCGGACACCCTGATCGTAGACCAGCGCGTTGATGGTTCGCTGAGCAATCGGATTCAGTTCGAGCGGGCTGAACCGGTCGGCCTGTGGGCCTCGACGACGCGGGCGCTCTCGAACCCGCGCTCGCTGGACTTGCTCCCGAGAGCGATGCAACTGCGAGACGACATCGCGAGTGTTCGCGCCGAGTCGATGGCGGTTTGGAGCGAAGCGGACTTCGCGTTGCCGCCCGACGGCGCGGAACGGCTGGGCACATTCATTCTCGGCTACCGGCCCGCGAATCAGCGCGAAACACAGATGCTCGATGCGCTTGTCTGGGGGAGGGGATTCACCGCCCCGGCGATCACGGCCGAACAACGGGACGAAATCCTCGAGCGGGTCGCGAACGGGGAAGCCGTGGATGGGGTAGCGTTGAGCCTCGCGGTCCGCACGGTCTGGGGTTCCATCGGTCCCGAGCCCGATTCGGGCGAGAGGCTGGAGACCGATCTTGCACTCCGGGCAATTGAGCACCACCCGTTCCCGATCCGTGATGCCCGTCGTGGCATGCTGGCCTGGTTCGCGGTCGCGGCCGCTCGCGCGGATCCCGATGCGATCCCGCGGCTGCATGACCTCACGGAGCATCCGTCTCCTTCCGTTCGGCTCACGGCGTTGAACGGGCTCGTGAACGACACCGGGTGGGAGCAAGACCTTTCGATCCGGCTGCGGTCCGCCCTGGGCAACGCGGTGCGCGACCCGGTTCCGGAGATCAGCGCGTACGCGGCGCAGGTGTTGATGAGCCGCCGGACACATGACGAAGACGGGATTCGAGCGATCGTGGAAGCGATCCGGTCGAACCGCCCCGGTCGGGAGGGCCTGATTCCCAGCGGTCCTTCGAACGCGCAGATCCCGCTCGCGATCGAGGAGGCGGTGGTGGATGCGATCGCGGACCCGGACCCGGTGATGGCGGAGCGGGCGGCGGAGTACCTCCGCTTCCGTCTCTATGAGCACGACCCGGTGGCCCTCTCACTCGCGGCGCGGACAAGGGACCTGCTGGACGCGGGTGCCCTGAGTGATCCTGCGTTCAGTCAAATCCGGGGGGATCTTAGTTTTGCGATCAACAGCGCCGTCCAGCGGACAACTCAATCGCCCCAAACGCCCGCCCCTTGACGAAACAAACGAGACAGCGACCGACGGGTCTTCGGTTCGTGTCAATCGGAGGGACGCTCCACAACGATCTCGATCGGTTCGCCGGGAGTGGTTTCTTCCGCGGGCACCAGTGGAAACCGGACTCTGATGATCGAGCCGGTCTCGCTCGCGGGCTGGCCTTCCGTGCCAGTGGTGAGATTCCCGGTGGAGATAAAGATCCCGGCCTGGGTGGAGCCCTCGCGGAAGACCTCGTTGATCTCTTGCGGGGTAATGACGCCCGAGGACGCGGTCGAGGTCGCGCGGACCCAGACCTGCCGGCTGCGGTTCCAACCGAAGACGAGCCAGCCCGGTGCTTCGAAATCAGACCGCGTGATTGTCACGCCGTGCGGCCATTCGAGCGGATCGACGAGCCGTCCCTCGCGCAGGTCGCGGGCGATGCGTTCGCGTTCGAGCGGGTCGTTGCCCGCGATGAGTTCACCCAGCGCGTTGGCGCCGCCGGTCTCGCCCGCGCCCTGGCCGACGGGGCGGGCGTCCATCTTCTGGTTGCCGTAGGACAGGAAGATGATCGCGACGATGCCCGTGAGGACCGCGAAGGGGAGCAGGAGCCAGAGCGTGAGCAACAGGTTTTTCTTGCGGCCTTCGGCGCGTTGCATGGCGAAGGGTAGCGCCGGTACCCCTCTTCGCATGCGCACAAAAGAGCCCGGGCGGAGGCCCGGGCTCTGAATGGTTGCGGGTTGGCGCGGAGTTACTTCGCCGCTGCGAAGTTCTCGGCGACCTTGCTCCAGTTCACGACATTCCAGAACGCGGCGATGTAATCGGGACGCTTGTTCTGGTAGTTGAGGTAATAGGCGTGCTCCCAGACATCGAGGCCGAGGATGGGGGTATGGCCCTTCATGTACGGCGAGTCCTGGTTGGGTGTGGACCCGACATGCAGTTTGCCGTTTTCATCAAGACCGAGCCACGCCCAGCCGGAACCGAAGCGGTTGGCGGCGGCGTTGACGAACTCCTCCTTGAAGTTCTCGAACGAGCCGAACGCGGAGTTGATCGCGTCGGCGAGCTCGCCCTCGGGCGCTCCCCCCCCACCCTTGCCGGCGGGCGCCATGACCTGCCAGAAGAGGCTGTGGTTGGCGTGACCTCCCGCGTTGTTCCGCACCGCGGTCTGCTTGTCCTCGGGAATTTTGTCGATGTTGCGAAGAACCTCTTCGACGGGCTTGTCGGCCCAGTCGGTGCCCTCCAACGCGGCGTTCGCCTTGGAGACATACCCGGCGTGGTGCTTGCCGTGGTGGATTTCCATGGTCTTCGCATCGATGTGGGGCTCGAGCGCGTCTGTCGCGTAGGGGAGATCGGGGAGCGAAAAGGGCATCATGGGCTCCTTCTTTGTTTGGGTTTCGGACGGTTTTGCGGTCTTTTCCTGTCGCCCGATCGGGTGACCGAGCCCTGAAAAAACACGCAAATTGTGGACAGATTGAGGACCGACCGCCCCGCCGGTTGCCGGCGAGGAGTGATCCATGTACGATGTCCGCTCGGCGCATCGTCCGGTGAGCGGTGCTGACCGATAACGAGCGTAGGTCTCGGTGCCGGGCAGGTCAATCGTCGGACGAATGACGAGTGGCGGATTGGAGTCGACGCGCGGCGGGGCAGTCATGGATGCACAGGAACGGGGTGGCTGAAGACCCGGACCGTTGTTTGGCGACACGGGATTTCGGAGCGCAAATTTGAATCATTCTTGAGTTGGAGGCGAAACAATCGGGCTGCGAATTCGTATTGGTATGGACCGGGATGCTGAAATACCTACCGCAGCCTGAACAACTCATACTCCGACCCGGCTTGACAGTCACTCGAGAGTCTCATTTCCCGGCCCCAAGCGGGCTGAGGAAAGCGGAACGGGCGCAGAAGCCCGAGCGGAAAGCGGATCCCGGACGGACCCGCGAGGAAGGTTGACCCACGATGGTGAACGCACAGAAGCGCGCCCCCAGCCCGATCGAGCAGACCCAGCGCCGCGAGCGCGTCGGTGTCCGTTCGTCCACAACGGGCGGCGGGGCCGTGCGTCGTCTTTCTCACGAGGATGAGCGGCTGCTGAAGCAGATCCTCGCGAAGCCTCAGGATTACATCGACAGCGAGGTCTTCTATGAAGACGGCGCGGAGAAGTCGATTTATGACGAGGCCCCGGCGATCCAGCAGCCGGACACGACCTGGTACCACCCGGTGATGGACGATTACTCGGGCTCTCGCACGCGGAGCGTGAAGAGCAGCCAGCAGGTGATCCTCACCGCCGCGGAAGAGCGGGTGCTCTTCCACCAGTTCAACTATGCGCGGCACCGGGTCCGTCTGCTGCAGGACGAGATCTGGTCGAACGCGGACAAGCAGCCCACGCCGGAGCAGGCCCAGGACATCCTGGGGTGGCACCGCCGGGCGGACCGGATCCGTGAGCAGATCGCGGAGACCAACCTGGCGCTGGTGCTCGCGATGGCGAAACGGACGCGGATGAGCGAAGTGGACTTCGCGGACCTCGTGTCCGAGGGGAACATGGCGCTGCTCCGTGCGGTGGATAAGTTCGATGCGGGCCGCGGCTACAAGTTCTCCACCTATGCGTGCCGCGCGATCCTGAAGGCGTTCAGCCGTCAGGGGATGAAGCTCAGCAAGTATCGCCAGCGGTTCCCCACCGATTTCGATCCGAAGCTCGAGAAATCGAACTTCCTGGAGACGAAGCGGGCGACCTTCGAGAAGGACGCCGCGGAGGAGGTCCGGACAATTGTCATGGACAATCGCGCCGACCTCACCGAGGTCGAGCGGACCGTGATCGAGCACCGCTTCGGGCTCGAGAACAGCAACGCGGAAAAGCCCATGACGCTCGAGCAGGTCGGGCAGATCATCGGCGTGACCAAAGAACGGGTGCGTCAGATCCAGAACAAGGCGATGGAGAAGATCCGGACCGAACTGGAGAGCAAATTCCTGGGCGAACCCCAGGAGAAAACACCCGAGGGCGAGGCAGCCGCGACCGCCTGAGATGGTCGTGCGCGGAGCTTTCTCCCTCTTGGGATTCTCTTCGTTTCTCTGAAACGCCCCACCGAGTCACTTGCGTGCCGCGAGTGTTCCGGCGGGGCGTTTTTTTGTCTCCGGCGATTGGAGCCATTGCGCATTTCAAATGCAGGGCGGGGTGGTTTGCGGTCTGGAGGTCGCCGGGCTCGCTCCCCCTCGATTTCGCGGCCGAAACGCATCGGCACCGCTATTCTGTGCGTACAGCGATGACCAGCGGGAGGTGCGCAACGCCCGCTGCGGCGACACGAGGGATGGCACGCGGGGGAATCCCGCGGGGGAGTTGTGACCGTGACGACTATTGACAGTGCCCCAGAGACGCAGAACCCGACCGGGCATATCTCGTTCGTGACCGAGAAGAAGGACCCGCACGCGACGCGCTGGGGCGACTTCCTGAAGGCGACGATCGATTACGAGTCTTCCGACCTGATCATCAAGACGGACCAGCCGCCCTCGCTGCGGATCAAGGGCTCGCTCAAGAAGCTGAACACCGAGCCCGTCACGATGGAGGATTGGAACACCATCCTCAACGAGATCCTCGACGAGCAGCAGATGGCGGACCTGAAGAAGTTCGGTTCGGTCGACTTCGCCTACGACTACGATGACAAGACGCGTTTCCGCGTGAACCTCTTCCAGGCGCGGGGTAAGATCTCCGTCGCCGCGCGTCGGATCACCTCGAACATTCTCCCCTTCGACAAACTCGGGCTTCCCCCGGTGATGAGCGAGATCTGCATGCAGCCGCAGGGGATCGTGCTGCTCTGCGGCGTGACGGGTTCGGGCAAGTCGACGACGATCGCGTCGATGCTCGATTATGTCAACGAGCGCAAGAAGGTGCACATCCTGACGATCGAGGACCCGATCGAGTACATCTTCGAGGATAAGAAGGCGACGATCAACCAGCGTGAGATCGGCATCGACTGCCTGGACTTCAAGATCGCGCTGCGAGCGCTGGTGCGGGAGAACCCCGACATCGTGCTCGTGGGCGAGATGCGTGACCAGGAGACCTTCGAGGCGGCGCTGCACGCCGCGGAGACGGGCCACCTCGTGTTCGGGACGATCCACGCGTCGAGCACGACGCAGACCTTCAGCCGTATCTACGGCCTGTTCGAGCAGGAAGAGGTCGAGCAGGTCCGCCGGATCTTGGCGTACCAGATGCGGGCGTTCGTCTACCAGAAACTGCTGCCGACGCTGCACGAGCACATCCACCGGATCCCCGCGGTCGAGATCCTGATCAACAACGGTGTTGTCCGGAAAATGGTGCTGGAGGGGCGTGAGGGCGAGTTGCGCGAGTACCTCAAGAGCATCGAGGCTCGCCAGAGCGGGATGATCGACTTCAACCAGGCGTTGGTCGATCTGGTGGAGGCGGAGATGATCCACCTCCGTGTCGCGATGGAAGCGACGCCGAACGCGGACGAACTGCAGATGCGGCTCAAGAAGCTCGCGTGAGCGGGCGGGTCCGACCACGGAGCACGCGGCTCGTGCTGATCGGGGTCCCCTTAGCCCTGCGGGATCGCCCGGGAAGGGCTATCCTCGCGTTCCGCGATCCGGACCTCCGTTCGCGTGCCAGAGGAACACACCGTGGCGATTGATCTCATTCAGACACTGCCGGTCTCGACCGGGCTCACGCTGCCTCCGGGCGGGGCGCCCCTCGTGCTCGCGCAGTCCGCGTTCGTGCTCGTTTCGTGGTGGAAGGTGCTGATCCTGCTTCTGCCGTTCCTTCTCTGGGGGAAGCTGGTCAGCGATGTGTTCGACAAGCACGCCGACCGCTTCCATCTCGGGCAGGAGAAATGGGGCGCCATCCACCTCTTCGTTGGTCTGCTCGCGGCGGCGGTCGCGTTCGGCATGCCGATCCCCGCATGGTGGGGTTTCCTGATCGGTTTCCTCGGCGCGGTGCTGATCCTGGGTGCCGATGTGCTGGTGTTCACGGCGATCGTGAACAAGGACGAACGCGTCCCCGACGAGCACAAGCTCAAGCTGGACATGTCCGCGATGGCGGAGGGCAGCGCCCGCCGGAAGGCGGCAAAGCAGGCCGCGACCGTTTCGCTCGGCATCCAGGGCCCGGATGGCACGGTGGCGCCGCCCAAGCAGGAGAGCCCGGAATACCAGGTCCGTGCGGAGGCGGAAGGCGTCTACATCAAGGCGCGGGAGAACCGCGCGAGCCGGGTGGTCATCTCGGCCAAGCAGGGCGAGGGCTCGGGCGCGGAGTTCGTGATCGACGGCGTGCGCCACCCGGGTGAGACACTCTCGGCGCCGCAGGCAAAGGCGATCATCGACTTCTGGAAGGCCTGCGCCGGTCTCGATGTCAAGGATGTGCGCCGCCGGCTCGTCGGCGAGCTCACGATCGTCCGCGACGAGATCAAGAGCAAGGTGCGGCTGGTTTCGATCGGTCAGCAGGGCGGACTCCGATTGACCATGCAGTTCGACCCCGCCCAATCCGTTCTGCGAAAGGTCGATGACCTCGGGTTGCTCCCGAACCAGAAGACGGTGCTCGAGGAGATGGTCAACAGCCCCGGCGGTGTTGTCGTCCTCGCGGGCCTCGCACAGGGCGGGCGCACGACGACGCTGTATTCCGTGACGCAGATGCACGACGCGTACACAAGCAATGTGCAGACCGTCGAGATCGAGCCTCTCGTTGAACTCGAGGGCATCCGGCAGATCAAGTTCGACCCGACAGGGGCGGACGAGTACTCGAAAGTCGTTCGATCGAATCTCCGGCGCGACCCGGATGTGCTGTCGGTCGCGGAGATCCCAGATCAGGCGACCGCGCAGGAGATCGCGAACGCGGACCTCGAGCGTTCTCGCGTCTACGCCTCGGTCACCGCGGATACCGCGATGAACGCTGTCCGCCTCTGGGTGAAGGCGGTGGGCGACCCGGCTCTCGCGTCCAAGGGACTCAGGGGCGTCGTCGCGGAGCGTCTGATCCGCCACCTGTGCACGAATTGCCGCGTTCCCTACCAGCCGCCGCCCGAGCTGCTCAAGAAGCTGCAGCTCCCCTCCAAGATCCAGCAGCTGTACAAGAAGGGCGGGCAGGTCCTTGTCAAGAACAAGCCCGAGGTCTGCCCCGTCTGCAACGGCATCGGCTACGAGGCCCAGCTCGGGATCTTCGAGATCTACCCGATCGGTGCCGAGGAGCGGGCGTGCATCGCCAAGCAGGACTGGAACGGGCTCAAGACCGAAATGCGCAAGCGTCAGCTGCCCAGCATCCAGCAGGTCGCGCTGATGAAGGCCGCGGAGGGGCTCACGAGCATCGAAGAAGTCACCCGCCTCTCCGCGAAGCAGGCGGCGAAGAAGTGAGTTCCGATCGCTCGCGATCCCGCGGGACCTCCGCACAACGCGAGCGTCGGCTAGGAAGAGATTCGGTTGGGATGAGCATGCGTGCCCCCATCGAAACCAGCTCCCGCACCGAGCGGGCGCCGAGCACGGCCGGAGAACGACGATGATTGTGAAAATCCTCTGCCTGGTGCTGGTTCTGGCGATCACCTGGGTGTGGCTGAACCGCGGGTTCTTCAACGCGTTCATCCACATGCTGTGCACGATCGCGGCGGGTGCGATCGCGTTCGCGTTCTGGGAGCCCTTCGCCTATCTGATCATGGGTTTCTCGCCCGACAGCGGGTTCCTGTCGTTCCTCGCCTACATCGCGTGGGGCGCGGCGCTGCTCGTCCCGTTCGCGTTGGCGCTCATCGTCTTGCGATTCGCGACCGACGCGTTCCTGAAGAACAAGGTCAGCCCGATCGGGGCGGTCGACTATCTGGGCGGCGCGATCTGCGGCGGCATCACCGCGATGATCACCGTCGGCATGCTGTTCATCGGGTACGGCTTCATGCCAGGCTCGGGCGGCGTGCGGCCCGTGGACTATTCCGCGGAGAGCGCGGGCATCGGATCGCTGCGTCGCGCGGGCGGGCTGTGGATCCCCGCGGAGAAGTTCACCGCGGCGTTCTACGGGCAGCTGTCCACGACCTCGCTGAGCACGGGCGAGCCGCTCGCGGAGTATTACCCCGATCTGGACATCACCGGATACGCGATCAACATCAGCGAAGCGGGCGGCAAGGCCCAGCCTTCTGTTCCCTATGACGCGATATCGATCAAGAAGACCTATTTCGTCGGCTCCCCGAACGGTTCACCCACCCGCGAACTCCTGGTCGAGAATGCGCAGCCGGACGCGTTCGTGCAGCAGTACCAGGATCTCTCGGGCGAATCGGTGAGCACCGGTCGCCTGTTCGGGGTCGTCGTCGAGTTCGGCGAGCAGGCGAAGGAGCAGAACGGCCAGGTCATCATGGGCAACGGGCAGGCCCGCCTCCTCATGACCGGGCCCGATGGGAGCGAGGTCGCCCATCCCGTGGCGATCATCTCGCAGGCCCGGTCGTCGGACGCCGAGTTGTACGGCCGGTTCATGTACGACAGTGAGGAACTGTTCGTCGCTTCGGTCGGCGGCGCGAGCCGAGCGACCATGGGCTTCGAGTTCGTCGTTCCGCAGGGATACGAGCCCGAGGCGATCGTCATCAAGAACACCCGGGTGATGCTCGACGAGACCGAGCAGAACTTCTCGGATCCGACCGCCCGGTTCGCGGCGTTGAACTCCGGCTCGCTCGTCGGAGGGTCCGCGGTGACGGATCTCGACCTCGACGATGTTTCAACCGTCGAGGTCGATCCGAACGCGGGGTTCCGCTCTCTCCGGCCGATCATCGTCTCGGAGCGGATCGGCTACAGCTTCGAGGTCCGCCAGAAGGGCTCGCTCGAGCTCAACGAGGAAAACGCGATCCTCCGGGGATCGCAGCAATTCAACCCGGGCGACCTGGACGCCCGCGGCCTCAACCAGAAGGTCACCGTTGACAGCTTCGCGACGGCGCCCGATGTGCAGATCGTCCGCGTGAATGTCAGCCGGGAGAGCCCCGCGAGCCTGCTGGGTCCCGCCGGTCGGCTCGCGAGCCGGGTGCTGCCGCCGCAGCTCATCGACACGAACAACCAGGCCTATCCCGCGGTGGGCTTCATCTACGAGGACAACAGCATCGTCGAGATCTCCTACGACCCCGCGAGTTCCATCCGCGGCCTCCAGCAGGTGCCGACGGTCAGCTCGTCGCGGAGTGATCAGAAGCTCGAGCTCGTGTTCCGGGTCTCCAAGGGCGTCGATATCCGCTACTTCTCGGTCGGCGGCAAGGTGATCGCGGAGTTCGATCCCCCGGTCGAGGTGCAGTGAACCACGCTCCGCGGCGCGGGTGAGCGCGCGGACCAAAGAGCCCTGCCGCTTGCACGAAAAAACCCCGGGGGTTGCCCCGGGGTTTTTCATTGCTGCTGCGACCGGTCCGATCCGTTCGGGCTTACTCCGCCGCGGCGGGTTCGCTTTCGGTCTTCTCGGCGGACTTGGGCTTCTCGATCAGGTTGCCCTCGTTGTCGAACTCCATTTCCTCGCGCTCGGTGTCAAGAGTGCGGTCCGCGACAACCCAGAGCTTGATGGTCGCCTCGAGGTCGGTGTCGAACTTGACGAGCACCTCGTAGGTGTCGACTCGCTTGATGGTCTGCGCCAGCCGCACCTCGCGGGCCTTGACCGCGAAGCCCAGCTCCGTGAGCGCCTCCGCGATGTCGTGCTGGGTGACCGAGCCGTACAGGTGGCCCTGATCGTTGCACGAGCGGGTGAGGGTGAGCTCGAGGCCCTCGAGCTTGCCGATGAGCTCCTCACGCTTCGCGCGGAGGGCGGCGAGGTCCTTCTCCGCTTGGGCCCGCTTCTCGGCGAGCTGGGCGAGGATCTCGTCGCTGGGCTCGGTCGCGAGGTCGCGCGGGAGAAGGTAGTTGCGGGCGTAGCCGATGCGGACATTGACCACATCGCCGACGATCCCGAGGTTGTCGACATTCTCGGTGAGCAGGAGCTTGATGGACTTGGCCACGGTGGGCCTCCTTTCGCTGTCCTCCCGGCCCTGGAGGGGGCGGGGAGTTGAGGAGCCGATCAGCCTCGGCCCCAACGGCATGATGGGTGCGGGGAAGTGCCCGCGGGAGCCGAGTTTAGGCGGGGTTGGGGGTGGGATTCTCGGTTGGGGCTGGTGAAATTGGGGGAGTAGGCACTGGGCATTAGGGGGAGGCAGTATCATTCGGAGGCTTCATCGATTTGACCCATTCAGTGGTGAATTTGGAGCCGGCTTCATACACAATCAAGGAACCGTCATAGACCACCCAAATCTGATCTGAAAATCCGATATATTCTTCGAAATTGTGTGCAAAGAAATGGCCGCAGTATCCCATGCCACTTAGCGGGTACCCGGGCAACTGATACTCGTCATTGTTTAAATAGAGTTCGTTGAACGCACTGACGAGCCCTTGCACCCGCTCTCGAAATGCGTGGAACGCAGAGGTATTCACGTCCTCATGGAACGACAGATAGTCTCGATTGGATCCCGCCAAACGCCAGCCACCGGCGTAGGCCCTCACAACGGAGTTCGGGTCTTTCATATTGACGGTCTCGCCGGTTATCCCACCCAGCGGATGACCCCAATGCTGCTTGAAAGCCTGTTGGAGTTCTCCGTCGTACCCCGAAAGGTGTGGCGTATGAAGCCAGCCATCGACTATGAGATATGACGACATTGTTCTGTCCGATCAGAACGGGATGTCGTCGGCGTCGATCGGAGTACCGCCGCCCCCGCCGCCGTAGTCACCACCGCCGCCTCCGCCGCCCTGGGAGTAGCCGCCTCCCCCACCGCCGCCGCCGGCGTTGGCGTAGGAGCCTCCGCCGCCGCCGCGGTTGCCGCCCCCGCCTCCGCCGCCCTGGCCCGAGTCGATGAACTGGAAGTTCTCGACGACGACGCGGAGTTTGGACTGCTTGGACCCGTCCTTGCCCTCCCACTGGTCGAGCTTGAGGCGGCCCTCGATGAAGACGGGGCGGCCCTTGGAGAGGTACTGGCTCATGACTTCGGCCGTGCGGCCCCAGGCCTCGCAGTCGACGAAGGTCGTTTCCTCGCGCTGCTCGCCCGACGAGGTCTTGTAGCGACGCCCCGTCGCGAGCCCGATATTGGCGACCGCCTGATTGCCCGAAGTGTGGCGCAGCTCGACATCCCGCGTCAGCCGCCCCATGAGAAGAACCTTGTTGTAATCACCCGCCATGGTGGAACGCTCCTTACCGGTCCGCGCGACGCGCCGGATTCCCCGGCCGCCCCGAACCGTACATGATCCTAGCAGAAGGAGCCGGGACTTCGCCCGGCTCCTCTCGATTCTACCGATTTTCGGACCCGGTGTGATCAGTCCTCGTCGGACGAATCCCCGTCGTCGTCATCGGAGGCGTCCGAATCCGCGGCGCTCTCGTCGCTCGCCGACGCCTCCTCCTCGGGCTCCGGCGCGCCGAGACGGGCGCCGCTCTTCTTTTCGTTCTCGCCCGCGGCGGCCTTCTCGGCACGCAACTGGGCCTCGGCCGCGAGCCCGTCGCGGTCGTCGGCGGCGCGTGCCTGGTCCTCGCTCATGTGGTCGGCGCGGATGGTCATGAGGCGCATGATGTGCTCCGAGAGGTTGCACTCGCGCTCGATCCGCTCGATGCCCTCCGGGGGGCACGCGATGTAGGCGAGGAGATAGACCCCCCGCTTCTGCTTCTCGATCTCGTAGGCGAGGCGACGCTCGTCCCACTTCTTGAGCGCGAGGATCTCCGCGCCGCCCTTGCCCAGGATCTCGCCGATGTGCTCGACGACGGCGTGCAGATTCGCTGCCTCACCCTGGCTGATGAGGAACATGCATTCGTAGATGCGGGTCTCTGTTGCGGTGGCCATGGTCAACTCCAATCTCTGTTGCGGTGCGTTGCTTTGTGATGGTCGTGTGCCGGATCAGGCGGTCCATCCCGGATGAACATCCGAGGGCGGTCCGCCGTCCTCGCCCGGGCGCTGGTCCGGATGCGTCTCGGGCTCGGGCGTCTTTGACGAGAGACGCTCGTTGAACGCGTTCATCGCCGCGTCCACGCCCTCGCCCAGAAGAGTCTCGACCGCTCTCGCGGCCTGAACGATCGAGGACTCGAACGCGGGCCACTCACCTTCCGTGACCCGGCTGAGCACCCAATCCGCCTGATTCATGAGCTTCGGCTTCTCGCCGATGCCGACGCGGACGCGTGGGTAATCCGCGCCGCCCAGCACCCGGTCGATGTCCTTGAGCCCGTTGTGCCCCGCGGTCCCCCCCTTGGCGCGCACGCGGATGTGCCCGATAGGAAATGCGAGTTCATCGACCACCACGACGAGGTCCGCCGAAGGGTCGAGCTTGTAGAAGCGCACGGCCTCGCCCACGGATTGTCCCGAGCGGTTCATGTAGGTCGTGGGCTTCATGAGCAGGCACTTCTCGCCCGCGACGCGCGCCTCGACGCACGCCGCGTTGAATCGGCTCTTGGGCGTCTCGCCGACCGCGTGGTCGCGAGCGAGCCGGTCCACGACAAGGAACCCGGCGTTGTGCCGGGTCTTGTCGTACTGGGGACCGGGGTTGCCAAGGCCGACAACGAGTTTCACGGGCTCACTCCCGAGTCGGGCGGGACGATCAGTCCTCGCCTTCCTCGTCCTTCTTCTCGGTGATGACTTCCGGTGCCGCCTGGGCCTCCGCCTCGGCGGACTCGTCGGTCTCCTCTTCCAGTTCCTTCTGCTGGATGAGGTTCGCGACGACCGTGTCGGGATCGGTCAGCAGGACCATCGTGTCCTTGGGCAGCTTGACCTCGCCCGCGTGGATCACATCACCGATGTCCATGTGGGAGACATCGACATCGATCTCTTCCGGGAGGTTGGTCACGGTGCACTCGAGCTCGAGCTCGGTGATCGGGGTGAGAATCGAGGTGCGGGCCCGCTTCAGACCGGGCGCCTCGCCCACGAGACGGAGATGCACGCGGACATGCACCCGCTCGTCGAGGTCCACGCGAGCGAGGTCGCAGTGGACCACATTCGTGCCCAGATAATCGAACTGGAGGTCGCGGAGGAGCACCGTCTCGGTCTCCCCACCCTCGATGTTGAGCGTGTAGACCCGCTCGCCGTCCTCGATCAGCCGGAGGCTCTCCTTCGCGTCCAGCGTGATGGAGACAGGGTCCTGGCCGTGCCCGTACACCACGGCGGGCAGCCCGCCCTGCTCACGGATCCGGCGGCTGTACCGCGAGCCCGTCCGCTCGCGCTTCTTTGCCTGCAGCACAGGGGTTTCGTCGCTCATGATTCGGTTCCTTTCTCTTGCGATTCTCTCGTCTTTGGTGTTCGGAATTCGGAGTTCGGGCCGGCATCGCCGGCCCATCCGTGTTCTCAGCGTTTCATCTCCGCGCGTCGGAAGATCGCGCTCACCGAGCGGTCCTCGTGGATCCGCCGGATCGCATCGCCCAGGAGCGGGCCCACACTCAGTTCCACGAGCCTGTCACCGAGGGCCCGCTTCTTGTCGTCGGCAAGCGGGATCGTATCGGTCACGATGACCTTGGAGATCGGGGCGTCCGCGAGCCGCTCGGCACCGAGCCCGGCGAGAACGGGGTGCGTCGCCGCGACGATCACGCCCTTTGCGCCCTCGTCCATAACGAGCTGCGCCGCCTCGCAGACGGTGCCGCCCGTCGAGATCATGTCATCGAACATGAGCACCGTCTTGCCCGCGACATCACCGATCAGGTTGCCCGTCTTGACTTCGGACCCACTCAGGCGCTGCTTGTTGATGATCGCCAGCCCGCCCCTGAGTTCCTGCGCCAGCCCCTCCGCGACCTTGACATTCCCGACATCCGGGCTCACGAGGCACAGGTCGCCCAGCTTGTCGCGGATCGATTCAAAGTAGTCGAGGAAGACCTCGGTCGCGGACAGGTGGTCCAGCGGAAGATCGAAGAACCCCTGGATCTGCGCCGCGTGCAGATCGATCGTGATCACCCGGTCCGCGCCGCTCGCGGTGATCATGTTCGCGACCAGCTTCGCGGTGATGGGCGTACGCCCCTCGCTCTTGCGGTCCTGCCGCGCGTAGCCGTAGTACGGGATCACAAGAGTCATCCGCCTCGCCGACGCGCGGCGCAGGCAGTCGATGAAGATCAGCAACTCCATCAGGTTGTCGTTCACCGGTGCGCAGGTGGAGCTGATGACGAAACAATCCCGCCCGCGAACATCCTCCTCGAGCTTGACGAGGAGTTCCCCGTCCGGGAAGACCTGGGTGCGCGCATCGCCCAGGGGAAGGCCCATGTGGCGGCACACCTTTTCGGCCAGCGGCTTGCTGTTCCGCCCCGCGAAGATCCGCATCCCGCGTGATTCGCCCATGGTCAGCCTCCCTTTCCGCCGCTCGCGTCCGCGTGCCGGGCGCGGTAGATCGCGTCGACCTCCGCAAGGTGCCCGGGCGTGTTGATGCTGAGGATGTCCTCGGGGGGCACCGCGTCGATCACCTCGACCCGCTCGCCCGCCCGCAGCAAAAGCTCGGGCACATCGGTGATGTAGTACTCGCCGCTCACCTCGTTTCGCTCGACCTTCTCGAGCGCAGAGAACAGGTGCGGAACGCTGAAGCAGTAGTAGCTCGGGTTCACCTCGCGGATCGCCAGTTCCGTCTCCGTCGCGTTCTTCTGTTCAACGATCCGGAGGAACGCGCCCGCATCGTCGCGCACGATCCGCCCGTACCCAGTCGGATCGTCGATCACGCTCGTCGCGAGCGCCGCCGCGGCACCCGCGTCCCGATGCCGCGCCAGCAGCGTCCGGAGCGTCTCGGGACGGATCAGCGGCCCGTCCCCTGCGAGCACGAACGCGTCGTGCGGATCGCCCGAGCCGAGCACATCCTCGTACGCGTCGCGGGCGCAGGCGACCGCATGCCCCGTGCCGTGCTGCTCGCTCTGGACCGCGAATTCGACGGCGTCCCCGAACCCGCTCAGCGCGTCGCGGACGAGTTCCTGCTTGTAGCCCACCACCGCCACGACCCGCTCGCAACCCGCCTCGAGGCACGCGTCCACCACGGCGCAGACCATGGGCCGCCCGCCCACTTCGTGGCAGACCTTGGGCAGATCGCTCTGCATGCGCGTGCCTTTGCCCGCCGCGAGGACGATCGCCGAGAGACCCCGTTGTCCGTTGGTGCTGCCTGCCATGCTCAGCACGGCTCAGCCCGCCGCGTCGAATTTCCCCGCAAGGACTCGAACCTTGACTAGATGTACCAAAAACACCTGTGCTGCCAATTACACCACGGGGAAGTCGTTTTCGGTGACGCGGGGGGCTGAGCCGACTCCTGCTTTCAAGGCCGACGAGAACGCCGGCGATGCATCCGAACCTGCTGCGCGGTCCGGACGACCCCACACCCGTCCGAGGGCGAGGCATCGCAGGAGCCGCGGCACGACGCGGGATCTCGGCACGCGCCGAGACCCGCTTGGAACAGCACCCCCCGCTGCCGCGTGGGTCCGATTCGAGAACCGGTCCCCGCCGGGAAGCACCTGCCCACGCCTCGGGCCCGCCGCAGCCGCGACGAGACCGTCCGTCATGGGCGGTTCCGCATGAGCATCGAGTTTAGGTCGCCTGTCGGGACGGGACCAGCGGCCCGCTCCCCGGGACGGTCGATGCCCCAACCCGCTGCGACCCCCGCTTCAATCCCTCTTCAGGGGACGGGCGGTGGCGCGCGGACGCGCCTTGGGCCGTTCGGGCTCGGCCTGTTTCTGTTCGGGCTCCGGCTGGGCCTGGGCCTCCGCCTCTCGACTCGGCGGATCTTCGGACCCCACATCAGGGTCGTCCGCCTCGATCGCGTCCCGCCCGATCAGGTCGTAGCAGGTCGCGAGCAGCCCGACAAGCGGAAACCGGCTCTCCTGGAACGGGCTGGGCCCCAACCGACGCAGCAGCGGATGGCTGACCTCGGGAGGTTCCACCGGGACGCTCGGCATCGGCCCGCGCCTCGGCGCGCGCCAGAAACCCTGCACCGACTGCTCGAGTGATGGCGCGGGCGTGTCGCTCAGGCCCGAGACATGCGCGGCGTAGACCGGCTGCGGGCCCGGCCCGAGGGTCGCCATCGCGCGCACATCGCGCAGCCCCTCGACGAGATGGTCACGCGGGATGCCCCTCAGTTCGAACACGAGGAACGGATCATCGGCAAGCTTCTCTCCGAGCAGCGCCGCGACACACACCGCGTGCTTGCACCAGGGCTTGTTCTCCTCCTTGCACGAGCACGAAAGCTCGATGTCTTCCTCGCTCGAAGGAAACAGGTGGAGCCCGATGGGAACGAACACATCCTCGATGCTGGGGGGCAATTCGCCCGCGAGCAGCTTCGCCGCGTACCTCGACTGATCACCCAGCGCCTGGATGACCTGCGCCGCCTCCTCGTGCGAATACGCGGGGAGGCTGACCGAAGTCGCGTAGGGCCTGCTCCGCCGGCCCTGCACCGACGCTTCCGCTTTCCCGCCCTCGAAGCTGATCCGCCTTGTCTGCCCGCCGCGGGCGTACTCCAGACCCTCTTTCAGCGTCTCTCCGTCGGCCGCCTGCTCACAGATGCGCCAGAGCCTCTGCTCGGCCCACGCATCCGGATCCCCTTCCTTGCGCTTCATGCGCACGCCGCCGCGCACGCGCCTGGGGTTCTGGGGGAGCTTCGTCTCCCGGCGGTACGGGCCCTCGGGCTTGCCCGCCGCGCCGGTGGTCCCGGGCTTCTTGGCATCGTCCGCGGCGCTCAAATCTCGTCTCCGATCGCGTCGGCGCGCAGGGTCAGGATGTCGCGGAGCTGGCTGGTATCGAGCTCGGTGAGCCAGCGCTCGCCGGCACCGATGATGTTCTCCGCGAGTTCGGTCTTCGCCTCGATCATCTCGTCGATCCGCTCCTCGAGCGTGCCCCGGACGACGAACTTGTGCACATGCACCGTGCGGGTCTGCCCGATCCGGTACGCACGGTCCGTCGCCTGGTTCTCCACAGCGGGGTTCCACCAGCGGTCGAAGTGGAACACATGCGTCGCGGCGGTGAGGTTCAGGCCCACGCCGCCCGCCTTCAGGCTCACGATGAGGATCGGGACATCACCCTGGGGGTTCTGGAATTCCTCGACCATCTTCTCGCGCGCTTTCTGCGGCGTCCCGCCGTGCAGGAAAAGCACGCCCCGCCCCAGGTGCTGGCGCAGCATCGCGGCGAGCAGATGCCCCATCTGCCTGAACTGGGTGAAGATGAGGCAGCGTTCACCCTCGCTGAGCACCTCGTCGACCATCTCCATGAGGCGGGTGCACTTTCCGCTCCGCGAGGGGTTGGGCGCCCCGCCGCCCTCGCCCACGGTCTCCTTGAGCAGCTGCGCCGGGTGATTGCAGATCTGCTTGAGCTTGATCAGCGCCGCAAGGACGAGACCACGCCTGTGGATCCCCTCGCTCTCCTCCACCGCGTGCAGCATCCGGTTCACGCAGTTCTCGTACAGCTCCGCCTGCTCGCTGGTCAGGTGCGTGTATTCGCGCGTCTCCAGCTTCTCGGGGAGGTCGGCCGCGATCGTCGGGTCGGTCTTCGTGCGCCGCAGGATGAACGGGCGGACAAGCCCCCTGAGCTGCTCGCTACGGGTCTGATCGCGGTACCGCTCGATGGGCTGGCTGAACCGCTTCCGGAATTCCCCGCTCGACCCCAGGAAGCCGGGATTGAGAAACTCCATGATCGACCAGAGCTCGCTGAGGCGGTTCTCAACGGGCGTGCCCGTCAACGCGATCCGCTTGTCCGCGTTCAGCGAGCGGATCGCGACCGACTGCTTGGCCGCAGGGTTCTTGATGAACTGCGCCTCGTCGACGACCAGCCGGCCCCAATGGACACGCTCGAGCAGCTCCCGGTCCCGGTTCGCGAGCGCGAATGTCGTGATCACACAGTCGTGCGAGCTCGCGGCCTCGACGAGCTCGTCGCCCTGCTTGCGGTCCAGCCCGTGGTGGACCAGCACCCGGAGGTCGGGCGCGAACCGCTGGGCCTCCTTGAGCCAGTTGCCGACGACCGACATCGGCACGACGAGCAGGGTCGGACGCACCGTCTCGCCCTGCCCTTTCGCGACCTCTCGCTCGTGGGTCAGCAGCGCGAGCAGTTGCACCGTCTTGCCGAGGCCCATGTCGTCCGCGAGGCAGCACCCGAACCCGAACTGCTCGAGGAACGCCATCCACGAGAGGCCCCGCGCTTGGTACGGCCGCAGCGTGCCTCGGAAATTGTCGGGCGCATCGATCTCGGGGAGCGTCGTCCGGACGGGGTTGCCCTGCTCGTCTTTCCCACCTCCGAGGATCGAGGACACCCACCCCGTCGCCTCGACACCCAGCACATGGAGCCCGATCTTCTTCGCGTCGGCGCCGAAGGCCATGCGCAGCGCTTCGCCCAGCGCCATCTCCCCGCCGGGGTTGGTGCGGATGAACTCCACCGCGGCCTCGACATCCTCGGGGCGGATCTCCACCCACCGGCCATCGATGCGCACCAGCGGTTGCTTCTGCGATGCGAGCTGCTCGAACTCGTGGAGGCTCAGCGTCGTGCCGCCCACCGCGATATCCCACTGGTAGCCGACGAGCGAAGTGAGCCCGAGCCTGGGTGCCGCGGCGTCCGCCGAGCCTTCGGCGCCCTCGAAATCCATGTCCTCGCTCTCGATGCGGAGCCTCGCACCGAGACGCCCGACGGGTGAATCCCACCACGCCGGCGTTTCGACCGCGAACCCCGATTCGAGCAGGATGGGCTTGATCTCGCGGAGGAAGGTGTACGCCTCCTTGGTCTCGAGCAGCACCTCGATGGGCTCCGCTTCGTCGAGCGCCCGCTCGAGCGGCGGGCAGTACCGGCTGGCGCGCCCCAACTCCGCGAGCAGCAGCTCGGGAGGCGAATCGAGCTGCAGACCCTCCACGATCACGCTGTCCCGACCGAACGACCAGATATCCACCGCATCGACGACCACATGCTCGTTCTCGGTGTTCTGCAGATGGAGGCTCAGCGACCAGCGGACGCTGTCGGGCGGGGGACCGTCGACGCCCTCGAGCGCCTCTTCCAGAGGCTCGTTGAGCCGAAGCAGCAAACGCCAGGTCGTGCTCTGCCCCTGCTCCTCGAGCGATCCCACCCAACGCCGGATCCGGCGCGTCATCTCCGAACGGGTGGGCTCCACGGCACGGACCGCGTGCTCCTCGCCAAGCAGCCCGCTGAGCCAGGCGATCTGCACATCCGTCGGGTCGCGCCCGTCGATGGTGTCGGTCATCTCCTCGCGGATGAGCGTCGCCCGGCACGCGGTGTCGATGAACCCATCGAGCACGCTCTGGATGATCGCCCATCCGTCATGCTCGCTGTCGTCGATCGCGGCGCGGGCCGCGGGGGGCATGAGCGCCGCGAGGGCGAGCACCCGTTCCTTGGTCGCCCCGTCGCCCAGCCAGGCCATCCAGCCTCCGCTCAGATCCGCCTGATCCTGGTAGAGCATGGGGAGGAATCGTTGCTGCGCGAGCAGGTGGTGCGCGAGGACCCCGAGTGTCGCGTAGAACTCGATCGTCTCCCCAACCACAACGCGGTCGCCCCCGCCCGCCTCGTTCTCGCGCTCGAGAAGGGCATCGAAGACCGCCCGGTACCGATCGAAGGGCACCTCGACCGCATCGACCGTGACCTCGCGGAGCGTCAGCCCACCCCCGTTCTCATCGTCGGAGATCGGAGAGAGCGTTTCAGCGTCCAGCCCCGTTTCGAAGGCCAGTTGCTCACTCGGGAGCACACGCGACGCGCCGCCCTCCGCGGGGAGGAGGAGCCGAACACGACGGGAGCCGCCCGCCTGATCACCGACAACGGAGGCCAGGCGATCCGCGCCGATCGAGAAGGCGTGTTCGTCCGATTCGCCCCCCCCACCCGCGGCCCTCAACGCACCCGCGGATTCGCCCCAGACGAGCACGGTTCGATCCGAAAAGCACGCGTGCAGCACGAGCGTGTCTGCTTGGAGCACCGCCCCGCTGTCGGTCATGCGTCGATCCCTCCTTGGTGCACGATTCCCGAAGGCGTCCTTTCGGAGCGGGCCCGGACCCGCCCCCCGGGCCCGCCGTGCCCGTCTGCCGAGGCACCGGGAACGCGTCCCGGCGTTCAAATAGGGGCGGAGGGACTCGAACCCCCGACCAATGGATTAAAAGTCCACTGCTCTACCGACTGAGCTACGCCCCCGGGGACCGGGACAATAGGACCTCCCCGGGCTCATCGCCCACTTTTCGATCGATCAGGATTGCCGGTTTCGCGAGGGGACAAGCTTCGCGAACGCGAGGACCGCGATGCCCGCGAGCGCGAACGCGATCGCCGCGAAAACGACCAACCGCTCGACCCGCCCGAGGGTCTCGTCCACGAACTCCGTGCTCAGCCCGAGGACGGGCTCGATCCGCCTCGAGAGCTCGTCGGGCTCGGTTGCTGTTTGCATGCTCGCCAGCACCGTGTTGACCTCGGTCAACGCCGACTCCGCGGAGCGCAACGCTTCCGTGTACTCCGTGATGTCAAAGGGCCGGCCCGGCTCTGCCCCGGGGTCTTCCTCACCCCCGCTCTCCTGCGCGCGCGCGATCATCGACTCGACCGATTTCACGACGGTGTCCGCCGCGCCGAGCGTGGACTCGGTCGCTTCGAGCAGCGTCTGCCCTTCGACGACGATCGAGTTCGCGTCCGAGGTGACGGTCCGGATCGAATCGATGGTCGCCCTCGTCTCATCCAGCAGCGCCTTGAGCGAGGCCTCGTTCTCGACGAGATCCCGGATCAACGCCTCGCGCTGCGCGCCGAGCTCTGTCGGGAGCGTTTCGGCAACGCTCGTCGCCCGGTCCGCGACGCGGACCGCCTCGTTCGTTGAGTCGATGAGCCCGGAGACCTCCGTCGTCGCCAGCGTGTCGAGCACGATCGCCTCGGCGCGCCACTGGGCGAGGATCATCAGGCGGGGCGTCAACCAGACCGCGCGCTCCGCGGTGATGTTCGCCTCGCTCAATGATTCCGTCGCGTCATCGATCGGCACGAACGCGTTCAGGAACTTGCCCGGGAGGTTTGTGACCCCGCCGAAAATCCCCTCGAACGCTGTCCCGGTGCCGTACCCCGCGAAATCGGTGATCCGGACATACCAGATCTCCGTCTGCGTCCCGTTCGCCTGCCACCAGCGATCGATGATCGCCAGGAGGTCGGCGCGTTGCTTCTCGGTCATCACCTGGGCCGCGAGTGTCCAGGCGCTGTCCTTGATCACCCGGGCGCGTTCGCGGATCAGCGGGTGATCATCCGGGAACTGCTGCTCGGCGTGCGACTCCGCGGCGTACCACTGGAGCGTCACCAGCACGAGCATGTCCAGCACCGCCTGCCTCGGGTTGTCCTCCACCGCGATGTCGTACACCGCCGTGACCCCATCGATCTTGTACTGGTGCGCCAGCCGGCGCTGGTGCGGATCCGTCCGATTCGATTTGATCGTGTCGCAGGCAGACGCGATCTCGTTGCGGTATTGGTCCGCGAACGAGCGGAGGCGGCTCCGGACCTGCTGGGTCGTGAGCTTGGGTTTGCTCGCCGCGTCCGCCGCGGCGGGGGGCGTCACCGTCTGCGCGCGCGCCTCCGCCGGAACCGGGACCGCAACGCCCTCCGCGTCGTTCGACGGTGAAGCCGCGACGATGTCTCCGCCGCCGCTGCTGCCTTCGGGAGGATCCGAGTCACGCGTCCCGTTCGGGGTCTCCGGTACCGTCGCGGGGCCGGTCTCCTCCAGCGGCCGATTGCCCCGCCCGTTCTCCGACTCCGCCTCCGATGCTGACTCGCTGAGCGTGGGTCCGGAAGTTCCCTCGTCAAAGACCCCGCAGCCACTCGTCACCGCGATCGTCCCGAACGCCAGCACCCCCAACAGAACAACAAACCGACTCGCGAGCCTCTGCAGCATGGGCGCCACCTCCTAACCAGAGCGTACGGCGCCGAGGGAACCGGGCGAGTCAGGGAGCGATTTCATGATCTCGGCGAGCAGCGCCGCGTGCTCGGCGCTCGCCCCCTGGTGCTCACGGATGCACCGGACTCCGGCGCGGGCCGTATCCAGCGCACGATCCGGGTCGTCGAGCAGCGCGCGGATTGTCGCCGCGAGATTCTCCCGCGTGGCGCGCACGATCCCCCCGCTTTCCTCGAACGAGCGAACGATCGATTCGAAATCACCCACCGCGGGCCCGATGATCGTCGGCTTGCCCAAACCGATCGGCTCGGTCGGATCCGACCCGTGCAGGTCCCCGAAACTTCGGCCCACCACGACGACATCCGCGAGCAGGTAGGCCGCGCCCAGTTCCCCGATCGTGTCGAGCAGAAACCGGTCCGCCCGCGACGAGGGGGGACCGCAGGACTTTGTCTCCGTCCGGCGCACGCATCCGCGCATCGCCTGGGCGGCTTCCTCGAACCGTTCCGGCTTTCTGGGGGCGCACAGAAGCTGCACGCCCAGGGGCGCACACGCACGGTGGACGAGAGACTCCTCCCCCGGCCCCGTGCTTCCCGCGACCACAAGGGGAGCCGAGCGGTCGATCCCCATGTCCATCGCGAGTTGGTCCGCCTTGGCACGCAGCGATTCGTCCGCATGCCCCGCGTGCGCGTTGTCCCACTTCATCGACCCGGTGACGCGGATCCGCTCCGCCGGCACGCCCATCGCTCTGAATCGTTCCGCGTATCCCTCGTCCTGCACCGCCGCGACAGAAAGCGACGCGAAGCTGCGCCTGAAGAACCACCTGAACCTGCGGTAACCCCGGAAACTGCGGGCGCTCAGCCGCCCGTTGATCACCGCGACCGGCACGCCCCGCTCGCCGCATTGTGAGACGAAGTTGGGCCAGATCTCGAGTTCGACCAGCGCAACCAGATCGGGACGCACCGCATCGAGAAACCGGCGCACGGACCACGAAAAATCCAACGGATACCGAACAACCTCGCAGGTCTGTCCGAACAGCGCACGGGCCCTCGCGAGGCCGGTATCGGTGGTCGTCGAGACGATGACCTCGCAGGACTCCCCCAGGATGGGCACGAGCGTCCGCAACGCGTTGACCTCGCCCACCGAGACCGCGTGCAGCACCACACGGGCGCGACGGTGCGCGAGAGGGCCCACCGCCGGGTCCCGTCGCAGCATGCCTCCGACATGACCCAACCGCTCCCGCCACCCTTTCCTCTGCTTACGCAGCAGCACGGGCGAGGCGAGCACGGACGCGATCAGGTAAAGGACATCGAGCCTGTTCATGGAGCGGGCCAAAGGTCTTGGACGACTGTTCCGAGCGCGGTACATTCCTCGATGGCGTGGAGCATGTGGCGCCGCCGCGTCGGGAAGGAAGTCATGGTACGGCAGCAGACCACACGAATCGGGCTCGTCGCGGCCGCAGTCGCGAGCACGCTCACCCTGAGTTCACGCGTTGACGCGGGCAACCCGACGAGTCTCTCCGTCGGTCTCTACGCCGACCAGGGCGGGTTCCTGATCGGCCCGGGCGAGGTCGCGGGGTACGCGGTCGGGGAGACGGCACATCTGGTTCTGATCGCGGACTACGAGGGCGCCTACTTCGCGGAGATCCGTGCGGACCTGCTCGCGACAGGCGACACGGACGGCGCGACAGCACGCAACCCCGTTGTCGGCGACTGGAGCCTGCCGCTCGACACACCCCTCCCCGACGGGCCCGATCTCCTCGCCTTTCGGGGCTTCCAGTCCGCGTTGGTCGGGGGTCTCGATCTGAGCAACCCCGTCGTGATCGGAACATTCGAAGTCGAGTTCAACGGCGGGCCCGTCTTCATGGAATACGCGGTCCGCAGCGCCGACCCGGACACGCCGGACGAGGTCTTCGGCGTCGCACCCGACGACGGGATCTTCACCCTCCCGGATCTGTTCGGGCCCGAAGCGTTCGAATCCGTGCGACTCTTCGCGGGCGGGGGGCCCATCCCCTGCAACGACGCGGACCTCGAAAAGCCGTTCGGCGAACTCGATCTCAGCGATCTGAACGCGTTCGTGACCGCTTTCTCGCTGGGAGGTGATCGCGCGGACCTCGCGGACCCCGCGGGCGTGTTCGACCTCGCGGATATCCGGGCCTTCGTCGACGCCTTCCTCGCGGGGTGCCCCTGACCGCGTCGGACGATCCTCGCGGGGCTGGGAATGGGCGGGCCGGGACTCGAACCCGGGACCCTTCGCGTGTAAGGCGAACGCTCTGGCCAACTGAGCTACCCGCCCTCGGGTGTCGGCACGATAGCCCGCGTACGCGGATCTCGGACGCGAACCTTGACCCCGGCCGCCCGATGCGGTCCAATGACCGCTTCGGGTTCCAGCCGGACCCGCCCGCAACGCCGGAGGAGATGAACCGTGCGCACACCGATCGTCCTGACCGTGCTCTCGCTCGCGAGCGCCTCGTTCGCCCTGCCCGACGGGCTCGTCACCTTCAATGACGGAACCGGGGGCTGGGAAGGCTCTCAGGGCATCGGGGGGGTCGGCACCTTCGTCGATGAAAATGAGGGAAACCCGGCGCCGGGACTGCACACCGTCTTCAACGACTTTGGGATCACTTTCCGCAACAGCACGAATCCCGAATTCGTCCAGGATCTCTCACAAGTCTTCGGCTTCGCGTTCGGGATCGATACGAAGGTCAACGACATCGCGTTTTTCGGCACCCCCGTTCCCCGTCCCTGGCTTCTTGAACTCCGCGATTTCGACGCGGGCCCCAATAGCGACCAATTCGCGAGCGTGTGGTACAAATTCGCGGACATCAGCGCCGCGACCCACGGCGAGTGGACACGGTTCTTCGTGCAGGTCTCCGAGTCCGACTATGGGAGCATGCCCGCGGGCTGGCGTGGCGCCGGCGCCGAGGACCCCGTGACATTCGAGCCCATGTTGCCCGACGGAATTACCTTCGCGGATGTCATCGCGGGGTACGACCAGATCGTCGTGACAACCCTGGAGCCCGGGTTCTTCTTCGGATTTACCGATTTCGATGTGGTCGTCGACGACATCGCCCTGACCGTCAACACCGACATCGTCTCGTGCAACCCCGCGGACCTCGCCGAACCGTTCGGCGTCACCGACCTCGCGGATATCCAGTGCTTCATCTTCTCGTTTACCAACGGGCTCGAACTCGCGGATTTCGCCGCACCGTTCGGCGTGCTCGATCTCGCGGATATCCAGGCCTTCGTCCAAGCCTTTGTGAACGGCTGCCCCTGACGCCCACACGATCAGGACCGGGAGAACAACCCGCGGCCCACGACCGCTTGCTCGTGCTCGAGGAGCCACTGCTTCGTCTGCAGCCCGCCTCCGTAGCCGCGCAGGCCCCGGGTGGACCCCACCTCACCGTCGTACGAGGCGTCCACCACGCGGTGGCACGGGATGAGAAGCGACACGCGGTTGCGACCCGACGCAAGCCCGACGGCGCGAGACGCGGTCGCCTTCCGTCCGAGTGACCGAGCGAGCCCGCCGTAGGTGGTGGTCTCTCCGAACGGGATCCGGCGCATCGCGTTCCAGACCTCGTGCTGAAAGCGTGTCCCGGGCGCACAAATCGGGACGGAAAAGGCCCGCCTGCTGCCATCGAAGTACTCTCCGAGTTCCCGCTCGAGTCGGTCGAGCATCGAGGATCCCCCGTGGACGGTGTCGGCGACGAAGACACCGCCGAAGTAGGACTCCAATTCCGCGAGTTCTCGCGCCCGCCGATCCGTATCGCCCAGTTCGAGGAGGCATACGCCGCCCGGCTCATGGGCCGTCAGGCCTGGCTCGACGATGCCCGCAAGGATCGGGCCGACCGGTGAGGAGAGATCGCGTCGGAGAAGCTGGGGCACGCCTCGAAATGTAGCAGGTTTCGCGCCGGAGGCCCGTGCCGCTCGACTGCGCACCCCGGGGGTGCTCGCGTTCGTCAGGGCCGCGGCGCGATCTCGAACGCCCAGCCCGCTTCATAAATGCGCAGCGTTTGGGTCTTGCCGACGAACAGTTGGCTCTGCACCACCCCGCTCGGCCATTCCACGGTGATGCGACCAACCCCTCCCGCGTGGGCCCCGAGCCCGAAGTGAGCGGTCCGCTCGTTCTGCCCGAGGAAGCCGCTCCCGCCGTCGACCTCCCAGACGATCTGATGGTCGGGGCTCGCGAGATCGGGTGTGACGGTGATGAACGCACCGATCCCGTCCCGATTCGATTGCCGACCAACAAGATCCACCCGCAGCGCCGCACGCGCGTTGCCGCCGTCGTTGCGGTAAAGGATCGGCGCGTCCATGTGGTTCGCGATGACGATGTCCAGGTCGCCGTCGTTGTCATAATCGAGATGAACAAGGCCGCGCCCCTGCAGGCGATCGATAATCCCCGCGGCTTCCGAGATATCGGTGAACACACCGTTGTCGTTGCGCCAGAGCACCGTGCGGTCGTCGAACCACCCCGCCCCGTTGTACCCGTTGGTGGCGATCAGGTCGAGATCACCGTCGTTGTCAAAGTCGAAGAACGAGGTCCCCCACCCCCACCGCGCGTCGCGTACCCCGGCCTCCTGGGTGACATCCGTGAACTGGCGGTCTCCGTCGTTGCGATACAGGCGATTCCACCCGCCGAACCCGGTCGGCGGTGCATCCGGATCCGCGGTGATATTCGAGATGAACCAGTCGATGTCCCCGTCGCTGTCGTAGTCCCCGAAGGTCGAGCCCATGCCGTTGAAGTCCGTGCCGACCCCCGCAGGGATCGTGCCGTCGGTGAAGGTCCCGTCGCCGTCGTTCCAGAAGAGCTGGCTCGTGTTAAAATCCGACGCGATCGCCAGATCGAGATGACCGTCGCGGTCCAGGTCGACAAAGCGCGGCGTGAATCGGAACGAAACAGATCCGCGGTAGATATTCAAACCGGCCGCGACGGTGACATCTTCGAAGAACCCGGGAGCCGAGCCCCCGAGATTCCTGAACAACCTCGACTGGCAATTCGTCGCGAGCCTCCCCCAGTCGCAGGTCATCAGGTCGAGAAAGCCGTCCCGATCAAAGTCACCGAAGGTCGCGCCCTGACCGTTGCGAAAAGTCCCGTTCGCGAGTGCCGCCGCCCGCCCCGTCCCGGCGTCGGTAAAGAAGCCCGTCCCGTCGTTCAGGTAGAGATAGTTGCGAGTCCCCGAGCAGGTGGTCATGTAGAGATCAGCGTCACCGTCGTTGTCGATGTCCGCCGACACCACGCCGTTGGTCAGCGTCGGCGTCGTGAAGCCCGCCGCCTTCGTCCGCGCCTCGAAGGTCCCGTCGCCCTGATTTCGATAGAAGATGTCCGTGCCGTTGAGCCTCGTGAAGACCAGGTCGGTCCACCCGTCGCCGTCGAAGTCCGCCGCGGCGACCCCGCCTGTGAAAAACGAAGAACTCGCCAGGTCGACGATCAGGTCTGGTCGGGTCTGCGTGTGCCGGATCCCGGCAGCCGCCGCGACATCAATGAAGGTCTGGGCCGTCGCAACGCAAGAGGGAAGCGAAGCAAGCAGGGCCCCTGTCCCATACAGGATGCCCCGCCGATCGCGGTTCATTTGCCTCAGAGCGCAACACATGCCTGAACTCCCTCATCCATGAACAACCCCGAGACCGAGTCCGAACGCCCAACTCAGACCGATGACAACCCCGAGAACCCGATCAGAAATCGAATATCGAGCCAATCGTCCCAGTCTAGTCGATCTCCTGTTCGATTCACACCCGTAACAGCATTGCGATGGTCCAGCTGTTGTGATACATCTTGAATAGCCCCCGGCGTGGGGGTTGAGGTTTATCTGTTTTTCCGCAGCGTCCCGCTGCACTCGTGAGGAGTTAGGATAATGAGAGAGAAGCTCGCTCTTGCGTCGATCGCGCTCGCCACGGCGTCGCTGACCGCGTCCGCCGGTCTGCTCGCTAACGCCGGGTTCGAGGAGGACATTTTCGGCGACTTCCCGCCGATCTCCGGCTCGTGGGTTTCGTTCAGCGCTGACGGTGATCAGTTCGCCGGTGCTGATATCGCGTTCTCCAGTTCCGCGATGGCGCGGACGGGCGCACGGTCGATGGAACTCGGCCTGACCGTCGCGAACAGCTTCGCCGGCGCGTTCCAGGATGTTGGCGGCCTGTCCGCCGGTCAGGAGTGGACCTTCGGCGGTTGGCACAAGTCGCTCGGCGTCGCCGGTGGCACCGAGATTCGCATCGAATGGCGCGACTCGGTCAACGATGTCGAGATCAGCCGGACCGGCAACCTCGCGCCGACCGTCGGGAGCGATTGGGAAGAGTTCGCGCTGACCGACTTCGTCCCCGCCGGCGCCGATACCGCCCGCGTCGTCTACGCGATCCAGAGCTTCGGTGCAGGCATCGACCAGTCGGTGTTCGTGGACGATGTCTACTTCGTCCCCGCCCCGGGTGCCCTCGCCCTGCTCGGGCTCGGCGGACTGACCGCCACCCGTCGCCGCCGCTGAACGCGACGACACTCCGTTTTCTGAAAAGAAAACGCCCCGGCTCAGGCCGGGGCGTTTTTTCGTTTCTGAGCACCGCGGGTCTCAGCCGATCCGCTCGATCCCGTTCATGTAGGGACGAAGCACCCGGGGCACGCTGACGGACCCGTCCGCGTTCTGGTGGTTCTCGAGGATCGGGATCAGGATCCGCGGGCTCGCAGCAACCGTGTTGTTCAGAGAGTGGCAGAAGGTCGTCGCCCCCTGCCCCGCCTCACCACCGCCGCGATACCGCATATTCAGACGCCGGCACTGGTAGTCATACAACCGGCTCGCGGAGTGCGTCTCCCCGAACTCGCCCGATGGCACGCCGTCCGCGTCGGGCTCGCCCCGCCCCGGCATCCAGCACTCGATGTCGATCATGTCCGCGTTCTTGACGCCCAGATCGCCCGTGCAGCACTGCAGCAGGCGGTACGGGAGTTCGAGGCTCTGCAGGAACGCCTCGACAAACCCGATCATCTTCCTGTGCCACTCCCGGCTCTCCGCCTCGTCGTTCTTGCAGATCACGACCTGCTCGACCTTGTCGAACTGATGGATCCGGTACAACCCCGCGGTGTCCTTGCCCGCGGCCCCCGCCTCGCGCCGGAAGCAGGTCGAGACCGTGACATACCGGATGGGAAGGCTCGCCTCATCGAGGATCTCGTCCTGGTGAAGGCCCATCAGCCCGACCTCACCTGTTCCCGTCAGGAACAGATCGTGACCGGAACCGCGGGCCGTCTCCTCGATGTGGTACGCCTGATCACGCCCCGCCGGGAAGAACCCCGTGCCGACCATCGCCTCTTCCTTCACGATCACCGGCACCGACATCGGGGTGAACCCGTTCGTGTCGGCCATGAAGTCGATCGCGTAGCGCAAGACCGCCTGGTGCAGTCGCATGCCCATCCCGGTGAGAACATACGAGCGAGTCCCCGCGAGCTTGACGCCGCGCGGGAAGTCGACCAGTCCGAGTCGATCGCACAGCTCGATATGCGTCAGAGGCTTGAACCCCCGGTTCTCGTGGAACGACTTGTCCGCGTCCCAGCCATCCGGCGACCAGCGACGGAGCTCGATATTGTCGTCCGCAGACTCCCCGACCGGGACATCCTCATCAGGCGGAAGAGGGACACTCAGCAGGATCTCGTCGAACTCCGGCTTGATCGCGTCGATCGTCTCCTGGAGAGACTGGATCTTCTCCTTCAACGCCGCGGGCGCGGCCTTGATCGCGTCCACCTCCGCCTGGATCCGCGTCCGCTCGTCGCCCTCCGCCTTCTTGAGCTGCCCCATGAGCGGCCCGATCTTCGCACCGGTTTCCTTGGACAGCCTGTTCTGCTCGGCACGGAGCGACTCCTGCTCGCTCAGCGCCTCGCGCCGCTTGGTGTCCAGTTCGAGCAGCCGATCGATGTCCACCGCCATCTGCTTGCGCGCAGCACCGGTGCGATAACGGTCGGGGTTCTCACGCAGGTCTTTCAGGTCGATCATGGGACGGCAGTGTAAGAACCTCAACGCCGCGAATCCGGCCGCCACCCCGGCCCGATCATGCTCTTGAGGGGTTTTCTTTCGCCCACGGGAGCGTCAAGTGCGATCCCCCACCGATTCGGAGCACCCATGAACGCCGCCATGCCTGTCTGCCTCGCCCTGTCCGCCGCCGCTGCGATCGCCGTCTCACCCATCCCGGACCGGCTCGCCCTCGTCCCCAACGAGATCGTGATCGGCTTCGACGAGCCCGACGCGGCAAAGGACTGGATCACCGTCAACGACAATGTCATGGGGGGCCGATCGGTCGGCGGGTTCACCGTTCAAGAGGGCCGGCTCGTCTTCGAGGGCGCCACCAACACCAACGGGGGCGGCTTCAGCTCCATCCGCACACGCACCGACAATCTCGACCTCGACGGCACCGACGGCATGCTCTACCGCGTCAAGGGCGACGGGCGGACCTACATCGCCGCCCTCCGGAACGGCGCGCGGGCCGGACGCTTCGACATCTCCTACTGGGCCGAGTTCGACACCACAGGCGAGTGGCAAACCGTCCGCATCCCGTTCGACGCGTTCGTCCCGACCTTCATGGGCCAGGACATCACCGGACGGGCCCCCGCGTTGCGGGCCGAGGACGCCGAGGGCGCAGCCTTCTATATCTACGACAAGAAGGACGGTCCATTCCGCCTCGAGATCGAGTGGATCGGGACCTATCGCGCCGACGATCAGGAAACCGAGGGGGGCGCGATGCCGAGCGAGCACGCCGCCTCACCCGCCACGCACGGAGATCGGGCAAGCCCCCCCTCACCGAGCGCCGAGTCGATTCGCACCTGGGCAACCGCGGTGCTTAGCGGCGCGATCGAGCGGGGCGTCCCCCGCTTCAACGCGGGCGATCCCGGCGCCTGCGCCGATCTCTACGAGATCGCGATCGCTTCGCTGATCACCAGCCCCGCGCCGCTGCCCGAAGACGCCCGAGCCCTGCTCGCCAGCGGCCTCCGCTCAGGACAAGCCGCCCAGTCCCACGAGGATCGCGCGTGGGCGTACCGCTACGCGATGGACGCAGCGCTCGAACGCCTGATGCCGCGTATGGTCCATTCTCCTGACCGCTCCGCACGAGCAGACTGAGCCGCTCGCCGGCTGCCGACGGCAGCGGTATCGCACGCCATACTCTGGAGTCAACATGCCCCCCGCCGCCAGTCCCCACAAGCCGACCGTGTCCTTCGCGATCGCGATGATCCTCCTCGGCGCTGCCATCTATCTGCTCACGGGCATGGAGAGCCTGACCGCGCTCATCCCCGCCTTTGCCGGTCTTCCGATCCTCCTCTGCGGCCTGCTCGCCGCGAAAGCGAGGCGGCCCGCACTGATCGCGGCCCTGGTACTCTCGATTCTCGGATTTCTGGGCCCCTTGGGCAGGATCATCCCAACCGCCGCAAAGGGCGAACTCGCTTTGAATCCGGCATTCGCGAGCCAGCTTGTCTTTATGGGTCTCACCGGCATCCTCGCGGTCGTGCTGATCCTCGCGATCCGCCGGCCGACCCAGCCCGCGTGAGACCCACAGACTGACGACGCGCCGGCAGTGTGCGAGTCATCCCGGGCCTGCCCCCCGCTAACCTGTTGGGCATGGAGACCGTCTCAATCATTCTGGGGATTGCGCTGCTCGCATCGGTCGGCGCCGTGATCTGGCTCGCCCTTGGCAAAGCACGGGCCGCCGAAGCCGCCGCGACCGCTCGGGCCGAGGCCGACCAGGCCCGCCGCGACGCGGATCTCGCCGAGTCCCGACGCACCGAGGATGTCGGCAAACTGGAGAACATCCAGCAGTCGCTACGGCAGCAACTCGATGAAGCGGACGCGTCCTCCCGTTCGCTCGAGTTGGAACTGAGCCGGGAACGGGAGCAGCGTGACGCCGACCGACGCCTGCACGCCGAGCGGGAGCAACGCCTCCGCGAAGAACAGACCCGCTTGCAGAACTGGCTCCGCGAGCGAGAGACCGAGCTCGCCGACAAGTTCGCGAAGCTCTCCAGCGAGGCGCTCGATGCGAACACCAAGCGGTTCATCGAACAGGCGAAGGAGTCGTTCGCGCAGCAGATGAAACTCGCGGAGGGCGATCTCGACAAGCGCCGCCAGGCGGTCGACGCGATGGTGAAACCCATCGGCGAGACGCTGGAGCGAACACAGGAACGACTCGCGAAGCTCAGCGAGCGTGTCGAGATGACCGCCGCCGCGAGCGAAGCCCTCCGCGACGAGACCGGCAAGCTCACCCGCGCCCTCAGCCGCCCCGAGGTCCGGGGCCAGTACGGCGAGATCCAACTCCGCCGCGTCGCGGAGCTCGCGGGGATGACGAGCTACTGCGACTTCACCGAGCAGACGAGCAGCCGCGACGGCGAGGGCACCCTCCATCGCCCCGACATGATCGTTAATCTGCCCAACGACCGCCGCATCGTTGTCGACGCGAAGACCAACACCTACGCCTATGTCGAAGCCGTCAACGCCCACACCGATGACGAGCGTCAGCGACACCTCGACAGATTCGCCAAGCATGTCGCGGACCAGGCCAAGAAGCTCGGGGACAAGAAATACTGGGACGCGATCGAGGGTACGAGCCCCGAGTTCGTCGTCATGTTCGTCCCGGGCGACCACTTCATCGACGCCGCGCTCCAGCGACAGCCCGATCTGATCGACACCGCCGCATCGCAGAATGTCATCCTCGCCAGCCCCGCGACACTCATCGGGCTGCTCCGCGCCGTCGCGGTCGGCTGGCGCGAACACGCGCTGACGGAGCAGGCCCGCGAACTCTTCGTCCTGGGCAAGGAACTCCACGAGCGCGCCGCCGTCGCGTTCTCTCACATCGAGAAGCTCGGCAGATCGCTGGAGCAAGCGACCAACCGCTACAACGACGCGGTCGGCTCCATCCAGACTCGCCTCGTCCCCACACTCCGACGGTTCGAGGACGCCGGTGCCAAGAGCGCCAAGGACACACCCGAACTCGCGGAAATCAACACCCTCCCGCGCGCAGGCCTCCCGGTGCCGGATGAACCGCGCTGAACGACGGGCTCCGATTCGCTCTCCCTGCGGTGGGCACCCAGCGATCACGCCCGTATACTCCCCGCCGCGCCGCCCGGACCGACCGGCGGGCTTCGACCCATCACCATGTTCCCCAACGAAGGAGCAAACAATGGCATCCGTCGGTATCCATTGCCTCCTCGAACTCTACGGATGCCCCGTCGAACTCCTCGACGATCCGGGCTTCGTCACCCGGACACTCAACAACGCCGCGGACCACGCCGGCGCGACCTGGCTCGGTGAACTGCACCACCGGTTCAATCCGTGCGGCGTCACCTGCGTGGGTCTCCTCGCGGAGAGCCATGTCTCGATCCACACCTGGCCCGAGGTGGGCTATGCCGCCGTGGATGTCTTCACCTGCGGCGACGCCGCGATGCCGGAAAAGGCCTGCCGGTTTATCGCGCGAGAGTTCCGCGCCGCGCGGCACACGCTCGCCAAGATCCCCCGTGCCGCGGGGCTGACCTTCGACGAAACCGAGGGCGTGAACCCCGCCGATGCCCATATGGCCAGTTGCACCCTCGACCACGAGATTCTCGAGCCCGGCGTTGCGATCGATGCCTGAAGAACGCGATACTCCAAGCACGCGCATCAGGCTCGAAGAACCGATCACCCCCTTCGACACCTGCCGTCACGAGGTCTCTCGCGTCATCCTCGATGATCGCACGCCGTATCAGCACATGCAGATCGTCGAGTCCCCGACGATGGGCCGGGCGTTGATCCTCGACGGTCGCTGGCAATCCTCCACTAGCGACGCGCACATCTATCACGAGCCCCTCGTTCACGCGTCTTTCCTGCATCACGCGATTGCGAACGAACGACAGGGGCCTAAATCTGTTCTCATCGCGGGCGGAGGCGATTGGCGCACCGCGCACGAAGCCCTGAAATGGGCGAGCGTCCGCCGCGTCGTTCTCGCTGAAATCGACGAGCGTGTCCTCGGGGCTTGCCGAACACACTTCCCGGAGTTCCACGCAGGGTGTGAAGACGACCCCCGTCTGGAGGTCGTCGTCGATGATGCCGCGAGCGTGCTCGAGACCGCGATGACCACCGAGCACGAACGCTTCGACATCATCATCGGCGATCTCTCCGATCCGATCGATCACGGACCATCCGCCGAACTGTTCACGATCGAGGCCTACAAACGCGCCCGCTCGGCTCTCACACCCGGGGGCATATTCACCACGCAAGCAGGCGGAATCTCACCAGCCGAAGTCGGGCCGCACGCCCGAACTCGCGCGAAGCTACAGAGCGTCTTCGAGCGGGCGCTCACGCTGATCGCACCCGTCCAGATCTTCGGAACCCCGCTCGGGATCGTGATCGCCAGCGATGCCCCCCTCGATCCGAATCCCGAGATCGAACGGGCCGCTCGGATCCTCACCGAGAACCGTGTGCACGACCTCCGTTATCTGGACGCGCAGACCTTCGCGCGATCGGCCTTTGCACCGCCCTATCTACAGGACGCGATCCGATGGGCCCAAGCCGCCACCGCGGGTCGCTGAGTCACTCGGACGCGCCAGCACCCCGTCTTCACAAGTCAAACACAGCCGCGCACACGAGCGGGGCTTCATCTGAGAGACCGTCCAACCGACAGCCTCGCGTGACAGGGCGTCACTCGGCTCAGCGGTACCGCCTCACCACCGCCTTGACGATCCCCTGCACCTGGCAGAACTTGACGCGAATCGGCTCGAAATCCGGGTTCGCGGGCTGCAGGCGGATGTGATCCTCTTCCTTGTAGAAGGTCTTGAGCGTCGTGCTCCCATCCTCGAGCAGCGCAACCACGCGGTCACCGTTCCGCGCAACCTGGGCCCGCTCGAGCAGGATGTAATCCCCGTCGAGAATGCCCTCGTCGCGCATGCTGTCGCCGTCCACGCACAGGGCGAAACTCGACTCGCCCGACTCGTCCCCCGTCGCGAGCACCTCGGAGAGATCGAGTTCCTCGTCATTCGCGACCTTCTCGATCGGATAGCCCGCCGCGATCTTGCCCACGAGCGGAAGCCGCAGCGGCCGGTCCTCATCCGGGACCGCGATCCCTTCAGCGATCGACAAAGAGCGAGCCTTGTTCCGCTCGCGGACGAGGGCGCCCTTTTTGATGAGCGCCTCGACGTGCTCGAACACCGTGACCTTGCTGACGCCGATCTCGTCGGCCAACTCCTGCATCGTCGGCGAATAGCCACGACGCACGCGAGAGTCGCGGATCAGCTTGAGAATCCTGAGCTGCTTCGGAGTGAGATTCATGGATTTGTTGGGTGTCATGGCTCGATTCCTCTGTCCTGTGCTGGGTCGACGGGGCCGAACCGATCAACGGCAGTGCCCCCGCGAGTCTCTCTACCGGCCGCAACGAGCGGTCCATCCGGCGCCCCGTTACCCCGTCCATTCCCTCTTCCGCACGCAGTCTCAGCCGCGCTCGATTCAGTTGGTCCCGCTGCGACGCGAAGAGCCGCTCGGCAAGCACGATCAGTCCGAGTTCATGAGACGCCGCATTGTGGTCGCCCATGCTCTCCGACGCACCGGTCCCGGGCCGCGGTCGCGCATCGCCGGGTTCTTCAGGCGATTCCCTCCTCGCACGATCGCTCGAAAGAGACGAGTTCTCCACCCGGAACGCGCCCGAACGATCCCCAAGCGACAGCCACGAACGGCGGAACGCCCCGCCGGGGCCGAGCGCGACCACGCATGCACCACCGCCGGACGCCGCTGACGAGAGGCCGTGCGACGCGTGCACGCCGGCTGGTCCGCTAAATCGACTCTTCATTCCGAGCAGGCCCATGGAGTCCTTTCCATCTGCTCACCATCTCGCCTCGCTAGGTGGCAGCCCCTCTCCCGGGTTGCCCAATCCTCGAAGCAAGCTTCGAACCACTGTCAGCCTGCGAACACTTCCGACGCCTCCGCGCCCGCGTCGTGCCAACCATCTCCCAAATCGCGTCCGCTGACGAGGGACCCTCCGGGAGGGAGCGCCACGCATGGAAGAGCGACGCCCCCTTCATGTTCTATCACATCATTCGATCAGAAGCCCTCACAAAGTTCAACTTTTCGCAAAAATTGTTCGGAACTCGATCGGTTGTTATCAGCATCTCGTCAAGGAGACGCCACGGATCTGACGCGAAACAGGCCTGTTCAACCTCAGGAACGAGGCAACGCACCGGCTCAGCCTCCGCGCATCGTGAACAACGACCCACACCGCTCGATCTGCCCCCGTAACTCCAGCATGGTCAACGCCGTGCGGAGCCGCGGCGCCGGACAGCCAACCACGCCGAGCAGTGAATCAAACGAAAGGCCCGGCGCGGATCCAACACACGCGGCAAGAGCCGACATCACCTCCGATTCATCCCCGTTCTCAGCAGGTGCCCCGCCCTCCCCAAACAACGCTTTACCCGCCTGTCGCTGCACGCCGTTCTGTGACTCGGGGCCACCCGCGCCCGAAGCCTGATCTTCAGTGCGCCCCGGGTCTGCGTACCGAACCGCGTGCAAGCCATCGTGCGCAAATCGAGCGGGTGCCTCGAGCTGCGCCAGCACATCGCCGGGCTCGCTCACCAGGGCCCCACCCCCACGCTTCAGAAGGTCCAGAGACCCGGCGCTCGCCGCCGAATCGACCCGCCCCGGAACCACCATCACCTCCCGCCCGTGCTCCTCCGCAGCGACAGCCGCCGTGATCAACGCCCCGCTCTTTCGTCCCGCCTCGATCACGACCACGCCCAGGCTGAGCCCGCTGATGATCCGATTCCGCGCCGGAAAATGTTCGCCCCGGGGCTCCGTCAGCATCGGCAACTCGCTCACAATCGCCCCGGCGTCCTCCGCGATGATCCGATCGAACAAGGCCCCGTTCTCGGGCGGATACACCCGACCCAGCCCGCACCCCTGCACCACGACCGTCCGCCCACCGCTCCGCAGACAGCCCCGGTGCGCCGCGGTGTCGATGCCACGCGCCCCGCCCGAAACGATCGTCAGACCACTCCGCCCCAGCACCCCCCCGAACCGCTCGGCTTGCTCGATCCCGTACTGCGAACACCGCCGTGACCCGACGATCGCGACCGGGTACGCGTCCCGCGAGGGCTCCTGTTCGATCCCTCCAAATGAACCACGGATGAACAACAGCCGCGGCGCATCGGGCAAGTCGGCGAGCAACATCGGATACCCCGGATCCCCGATCGCGACAGCGCGCACCCCCGCACGCGCCATGCGCTCACATTCCGCGTCTACCGCATCGCCAACTGTCGGGATACCCGCCCGCGCCTTCTCGCTCGTCACCCGCCCGATGCCGGGCACCGCGCACCACGCCGCGTGCGACGCCCCGAGGACCCGATCCGCCGAACCACCGAACGCGTCGAGCAATCGGCTCGCACGCACGGATCCGAGCCCGGGCAGCATCACCAGGGACAGCAACGCGCGCGCTCGCGGGGTCAGCGGATCAACGATCGCGGTCATGCCCCGAGTCTACAAACAAATCCCTGCTAGGCAAACACCACCGCGACGCGATCGCCCCTCAACGAACGCGTCGGTAGGCCGGGTCCTCGGTCTCCGAGTAGTCAACGACCCGGGCGACGATACCCAGCCGCTCCTGCTCATCCACGCGCGTAACCGCCCGCTGGGTAACGATCTGCTGGGGGTAGACCGCCGCCGGATTCGGGCGCCGCAGCGTGACGAAGACATCCGTCTGGTCCGCCGACTCGCGGGTCGCGTCGATCTCCAACGCCCAGCCGGGCGAGGGCAGCTCCGCAACCACCATGTGGAAGCCGTTCTCGGTATCGCTGCCGATCGGAGGCCCGCGGTAGGCCTCCGGCGCGACCTTGATCCCCGATGAACAACCGGAGATCGCACCAATGCCCGCCGCCGCAACAATCGCGCCGCACCACCATCGCCGATTCGACCCCATGAATGCGCAAGTCATCGGGGAGAGCCTACCGACCGTGCGTCGATCACGCCATCAGATCGATCATCCGTCCCAGGCCGTCGATCGCCCGCGTCGTTGCCGGCGGGTCGGGTGCAGCGTCGCCCCCACGCGCACAGACCGCTTGGGGCTCAACAGGCGGCACATCGCCGATCCGCGCAAGCGTCGGATCCCGCCCCGGTTCCGCCGATCCCTGCGCACCGGGCACGCAGGCTCGCTCCCCCGCCGCACCGGTCAGTTTTGGGAGATCGAAACCCCGATCCCGGACATTCTGTAGCCGCAGATACTCCGGAAACCGACGCGGCTGCAGAAAGACGGACTCCACCCGCCGCCATGGCGAGCCAAAGAGCCCGATGGGTTGGATGCCTGTCTCCGACACGATGAGCGTCGGTGCACCACGCATGCCAGCGAGCGCGAAGTCAATCAAGCCCGATAATTTCTGGGCTCTCTACCGGAGAGACGGGTCGATTCCAAAGAAGACGCCGACACGCGACATCACGCATCGCCGGATGTTGTGGGAAGTGAACACGCCCACGATGCGTAGAGTCCCCGCGTGCGTGTTGACGACCTCGATTTTCACCTCCCTTCCGAGCTGATCGCGGCCACCGCGGTGGAGCCCCGCGATCGCGCCCGCCTCTTGGTTGTCAGCCGGAGCGATCCGTCGCGCCTCGAGCACCGGATCGTGCGCGACCTGCCCGCTTTGCTCGACCCAGGTGATCTGCTGGTCACGAACGATTCGCGGGTCGTGCCCGCTCGATTCCTCGCGATCAACACCGACACCGGGGGCAAGGCCGAGGGCCTCTGGCTCCGCGATGACGGACGCGATCCGGAGGGCCGGTTGGTCTGGAGTGCGCTGGTCAAGGCCAGACGGCACCGCGCCGGGCGCGTGCTGACGGTCCTCGATCGCGAACACCGGCCCTCAACGATCCGGCTGAAATTCCTCGGGCGCGACGAGACCGAGACCGGTGCATGGCGCCTCGCCGCCTGGGACGAATCGGACCCGGATGCTTCGACCCCGGGCATCCTCGACCGGGTGGGCCTCGCCCCACTCCCGCCCTACATCCGCCACGCGAGGCGCGACGCGGGGATGGACCAGGACCGCGATGACGACCGCGACCGGTACCAGACCGTCTACGCGACCGACGACGACGCACACCGCGCGCCGGGTGCGTCGGGCTCCGTCGCCGCCCCCACCGCCGGCCTGCACTTCACCCCCGACCTTCTCGAACGACTCGAGGGCTGCGGCGTCGCGCGCACAAGCGTGACCCTCCATGTCGGGACGGGAACCTTCAAGACCGTCGAAGCGGACGATCTCGACGATCACCCGATGCACGCGGAATGGTGCGCCATCCCCGACGCGGCGCGCGCCAGCATGCACGATGCGACGCGGGTCATCGCGGTCGGCACCACCGCCGCGCGCACGCTGGAGGCCTTCTCCGCGCTGCCACCAGGCGAGCCCGCTCCGGAGTGGCTCGAAACCGACCTTCTCATCCAGCCCGGGCACACCTGGCGCGCAATGCAAGGCCTGATGACGAACTTCCACCTGCCCCGCTCAACGCTGCTGGCGCTCGTCGCCGCTCTCTTCCCGGAGGGCATCGAACGCGTCCGCGCGATCTACGCCGAGGCGATCCGCGAGCGATACCGGTTCTTCAGCTTCGGAGACGCGATGCTGATCCTCCCCTGATGCGGATTCCCGTGGATTCTGCGCCGCGGAGCGGTCCCGCGCCGATAGATTCGGAGTTGCCGCCCGGGGTGCCGAACACATGCGTCTGACCGATCTCATCGTTGCCCTCCCGATCACGATCGCCCGGGGCGCCGCGGAAGGCGTCCGGATCACCGATCTGACCGAGGACAGCCGGACCGTGCTGCCCGGTTCGCTTTTCGTGGCGCGCCCAGGCCTCCGTTCCGACGGCACCGCGTTCGTGCCCGACGCGATCGAGGCGGGCGCCGTCGCGGTGCTTCTCCAGGCAACCACACCGGTCGACCGCGTCCCCGACGGGCCCGTGCTGCTGGTGTGCGACGATGTGCGCACCGTGACCGCCCATCTCGCCGAACGCATGCACGGGAGCCCGAGCAAGCGCCTCCTTCTCACCGGCGTGACCGGCACCAACGGGAAATCGACCGTCGCCCACCTCGTGCACGGGCTGCTCAACCGCTGCGGGATCCGCTGCGGGCTCATCGGAACGGTGGGCGTCGACGACGGAAACGGGTTCGCACCCGCCTCGATGACCACGCCCCCCGCGATCGAGATCAGCCGCACGCTCGCGACGATGGTCGATGCGGGGTGCGATGCCGCGGTGATGGAGGTCTCGAGCCATGCGCTCGACCAACGCCGGGCGGACGGGCTCGCTTTCGATTGCGCGGTCTTCACGAACATCACGGGCGATCACCAGGACTACCACCCCACCTTCGAGCACTATCTCGCGTCCAAGCAGCGCCTGCTTGGCCTGCTCAACGACGAGGCCCCCGGGGTGCTGAACGCGGACGACCCACGCGTCGCGTCCAGCGCCCCGCGCATCCGGAGCGGGCGGGCGGTGCTCTGCTCGAACGCGAGCGATGACAGCACCCGAGGGCGCACGGATTGGACCGTGGAACGCGGCGTCCCCTCCATCGAGGGTGAGTCTCTCAGGATCAGGCACGCTTCGGGGTACGAGATCGTGGGAACGATCCCGCTGATCGGCGCGTTCAACGCGATGAACGCCTGCCAGGCGATCGCCGCCGCGTGGACGATTCTCGACCGCGCGGGCGTTGACGAACGCGATCGCGCACACAGGCTGTCGGACGCCCTTTCGCTCGCGACCGCGCCCAAGGGCCGGCTCGAACCGGGTCATGCGCCGGGCGATGACCTCGCGGTGTTCGTGGACTACGCCCACACCGACGATGCGCTGGACCGGGTGCTCGCGACGCTCCGCGCGGTGACGGACGCCGAACTGACCGCGGTCTTCGGCGCGGGGGGCGACCGCGACCGCGCGAAGCGCCCGCGGATGGGCGCCGCCGCGGCGCGCCACGCGGATCGCATCGTGTTGACCAGCGACAACCCCCGCTCCGAGCCGCCCTCCGGGATCGTGGGCGAGATCATGGGCGGCATCCCCGCGGACGCCCGCGCGCGCACAGCGGTCCACATCGAACGGGCGCGTGCGATCCGTGAGGCGATCCTGACCGCCGCCCCGGGCGGTGCCGTCATCATCGCGGGCAAGGGGCACGAGACCGACCAGGTCTCCGCCGACGACGCGGGCCGCCCGGTGGTCGTTCGCTTCGTGGATCAAGAGGTCGCGCGGGCGGCGCTCGCGGCGAGACGCGACGCATGGCGAGTCCACGCGGCGGAGGGATCGGGATGAACGGAATCGTGCGCGCAGCGGCGGACGGCACCGCGATGCTCGACCCCGCGGCCCTCGCTGCAGTGGCACGCGGCG
>MDTD01110814.1_pt1 | contig 50816 bp, 51 predicted proteins | sample 811221 | NCBI WGS metagenome assembly MDTD01 (sample SAMN05326646, study PRJNA326480) | marine metagenome | isolation source: seawater | place: Pacific Ocean: South West | collected 2011 | reverse complement strand
CTGAGTCCTAAAGACCCAGTGGCGCTCAACCTTTTTTCACAAAAAGATTTAGTTGAAGCGATAGAAAAGGCAGAAAGAAGAGTAAAAAGAGAAAAAAAGGAAAAAGAGAAAGCGAAATCAAAATAAATAACAAAATTATGAATAAAATTCATAGACATAAAATTATAAAGATGTTATTCACACATTTTTTTGGAGGAATTTATTAAAATAGAAGTAAAAGATAACAACGTTGAACAAGCTCTAAGAGTTTTAAAGAGAAAACTTCAAAGAGATGGATTTTTTAAGGTGATAAAATTAAAAAATACATATGAAAAACCATCTGAAAAAAAAAAAAGAATACTCCAAGAAAATATTAAAAGAGTTAAAAAATTAAATAAATTAAGAAATAGAATTTAGTTATATCGCGGGGTGGAGCAGTCTGGTAGCTCGTCAGGCTCATAACCTGAAGGTCGGCGGTTCAAATCCGTCCCCCGCAACCAATTTATTTAAATTTTAAATTTAGATTTTTTACTATCAGTCAAAAAACCCTTGACTGTTTCTAAGGTAAGTTGATTAAAAGTCTTCCCAAACTTTTCGATTTTTTCAATTATAGATGGGGGGATTGTTACAATATGACAACCAATTTGTTTTGCTTGTAAGTAATTGTAAGGTTCTCGAACACTGGCCCATAATATCTGAACATTTTTAAATTTTTTAGCTAGTGATATACTTTTTTTGAATTCTGGTACAGGATCTTTTCCAGTGTCAGCTGCTCTACCAGCGAATATTGAAATAATTACTTTAGTTTTTTTATCAATTGAATTTAAAATTCGCTTCGTTTGGTTTGCACTATAAACAGCCGTTATATTTAATTTTATTTTTTTTTTATTCAATTCTCTAATTATCTTTCCCATAAATTTACCTTTTGAGTTTGATACTGGTACTTTGACATAAATATTTTTTGCCCAGGTATTTATTTTATTTGCCTGTTTCATCATTAAACTGTAATCATCTGCGAAAACTTCAAGCGAAACAGGCTTATACTTACAGATTCTCAAAATTCTTTTTGAATATATTTCGTAATCTTTTGCACCAGCTTTTCGCATTAGGCTGGGATTAGTTGTAAAACCTCTAACAATTTTTTTTCTATTAAATTTTTTAATTTGATCTAACTCGGCAATATCGCAATAGATTTTTGTTTTCAATTAATTACCTATAAATTTTTTGTAATATCCTCAGTCATTTTTTTTGCATCAGCGAATAACATAAGGGTGTTTTCCTTATAAAATAAATCATTATCAATACCAGCATATCCAGGTGACAAACTTCTCTTTACAAATAAAACAGATTTACATTTTTCAACGTCTAAAACTGGCATACCATAAATCGGGCTTTGTGGATCAGTTTTTGCAACTGGATTGGTAACGTCATTAGCACCAATTACAAAAGCAACATCTGCATTGGCAAAATCATTATTAATTTCCTCTAATTCAAAAACCTCATCATAGGGAACATTAGCTTCAGCCAATAATACATTCATATGTCCTGGCATTCTTCCAGCTACTGGATGAATAGCATATGAAACTTTAATTCCATTTTTTTTAAGAGTATCAACCATTTCTCTTAAAGCATGTTGGGCCTGGGCAACCGCCATTCCATATCCAGGAACTATTATAACTGAGGATGCATTCTTCATCAAAAATGCAGCATCGTCTGCATTTCCACTTTTAACTGGTCTTTGTTCTTTGCTCTGACTAGCCTTAGATTGATCCGTCGCTCCAAATCCTCCAAGAATAACGTTGAAGAAAGAACGGTTCATTCCTTTACACATTATATATGATAAAATTGCACCAGATGAACCTACTAATGCACCAGTGATAATCAGTGCAGTATTTTCAAGAGTAAATCCTATTCCAGCTGCTGCCCATCCAGAGTAAGAATTAAGCATAGATATTACAACCGGCATATCTGCACCACCAATTGGAATAATTAACAAAAAACCAATTAAAAAAGAAATTGCCAACAAAATCCAAAATAAGTTTGATGATTGAGATGAACACAGAAAATAAATTAGAACAATAATCGAAATTAATATTATTGCATTAAGTGGATGTTGACCTTTAAAGGTAATTGGAGCACCCGACATTATTCCTTGTAACTTTAAAAAAGCTATAACTGAACCTGAAAAAGTTATAGCACCTACGGCAGCCCCAATAGACATTTCTATCAAACTCCCAAGTTTGATTTTACCAGGTGATCCAAGATTAAACGCATCAGGATTCAAAAAAGCCGAAATAGCAACGAACACAGCTGCAAGTCCTACCAAACTATGAAAACCAGCAACAAGTTCTGGCATTGCCGTCATTGGAATTCTATATGCTATAAAAGCACCAATAGAACCACCAATTAACAAAAAAACTATAACATAAATAAATCCAGTTGAAAAATTTCCTATAGATAAAAAAGTAACTGTAATTGCTATTATCATCCCAAGAATACCAAAAAAGTTTCCTTGCCTAGATGTCTCTGGAGATGATAATCCTCTTAAAGCTAGAATGAATAATACCCCTGAAACTAAATAAAAAATTGCAGATAAATTAGCCGATATCATTTTTTATCCTTCTTCTTTTTTTTATACATAGCTAGCATTCTTTGCGTGACTAAAAATCCACCAAAAATATTTATTGCTGCCAAGGCAATTGCTAGAAATCCAAAAACACTTGATGTACCAAATATATTTACTGTATCACCCGATAATCCAGCTATTATTGCTCCTACAATTATTACTGAGGAAATAGCATTAGTTACAGACATTAATGGCGTGTGTAAAGATGGTGTCACGCTCCAAACTACATAATAACCGACAAATATTGATAATATAAATATACTTAGTCTAAATATAAAAGGGTCTATTTCCATAACATTATTTGATTAAAGTTTGTTGTATTATTTCATCTTCTAAATTTATATTTATCTTATTATTCTTCTTATCATACAAATTAGAAACAAAATTAAAGATATTTTTTGAGTATAGGTTTGAGGCAGATATTGGAAGTTTATTTAAAATATTACTATCTCCCATAATTTTAACACCTTTTTTATCAATAATTTTATCAACTTCTGTATAAGATGTATTGCCCCCTTGTATTGCTGCTAAATCATAAATAATTGATCCTGATTGCATTTCATCAATCATTGTATTTTTAATTATTATCGGAGCTTTTTTTCCTGGAATAAGAGCTGTGCAAATTACTATATCAATCTTTTTTAGTGTCTCAGCGATTAATTCTTCTTGTTTTTTCTTAAAATCCTCTGAAGCTTCTTTAGCATATCCACCCTCTGTTTCCAGATTTTCAGAACCCTCAACAACTAAAAATTTTCCACCTAAACTCTCAACCTGTTCTTTGGATGCCATTCTCACATCCGTGGCAAAAACAATTGCACCCATTCTTTTTGCTGTTGCAATAGCTTGTAGACCAGCAACGCCAGCACCAACTACTAAAACTTTGGCAGCAGGAACTGTACCAGCAGCCGTCATCATCATTGGTATCGCCTTTTCAAATTGAGCAAAAGATTCTATCACTGCTTTATATCCAGCTAAATTTGCTTGAGATGAGAGAATATCCATTGATTGAGCTCTTGTAATTCTAGGTAATAATTCCAACGAAAAATTATTAACCTCTTTTTTTACTAATTCATCAATTTTTTTCTTATTAAGAAATGGATTTAAAACGCCAATTAAACTTTGACCTTTCTTTAAATAAGAGAGATTATCATCTGATGGCAAGCTCACTTGAACCATTATATCCGCTTTTTCTAATATCTCCTTTTCATTACTTGATAAATTAACACCTAAATCTTTATAATCAGCATCCGTGAACCCTAGATGTTCACCATACTTTTCAGACAAAATTATCTCAAAACCCAAAGATTTGAATTTTTTTGCAGTATCAGGTGTAATGGCTATTCTTTTTTCGATATTTCTGTTTTCTGATAAGGAGACAATTTTCATTTTTATTTGCTTAAAGTAGAAATATTGCCATTAAAATCAAAATTAAAACTACAGCGATAGTCCCCCATAGCACAAATTTTGTAAAGTTATTCCAAGTATTTTTATGGTTGTCATTATCCATAAAAATTATTTTTGTCTTGCTTTAAATTTTGGATTAATTTTATTGATAATATATATTCTTCCTCTTCTTCTAACTAACTTAGAATTGAGGTCTCTTTTTTTAATTGATTTTAAAGAACTTTTAATTTTCATAAAATTTTAAATGTGCCGGCAACGACTTACTCTCCCGTGTCTTAAGACAAAGTACCATCAGCGCTGAAAGGCTTGACTTCCGAGTTCGAAATGGGATCGGGTATAACACTTTCGCAATAATCACCGGCAGGAGATTTATAGCTAAAAAATAAGTATTGTAAACAGGGATTTATCTCAAAATTAATGATTTTTTTTATGTTTTTTTACAAAATTTTCTATGTAATCTTTTAATTTGATCTTACCAAAACTCTTATTTACTTTGTTGTTGAGGCTCATGCTTGATAAGGCGGAAGCATACCTTTCACCCTTTCTGGCTGGTAAAAATTTTATTCTTGATTTAAATAATTTTGCTACCTCAATAATCGAATAGCTTTTTTTATTTGAAATACTATAGAATTTACATTTATTTTTTTTCCAAGCTTTAAAGCATATATCTACAGTGTCTTTTATATGTGTAAATCTTCTTGACTGAGTTCCTGGTCTAACAACTGGTAAGGGCTTTTTTTTTTGGTAATAGTCCTCAAATATCCCAACAACTGTTGCCATATCTCCTTTTGAAATTTGTTTTGGCCCATAAACATTATAAAAAAAAATTACTTCGTATTTAAAATTAAACCAATTTTTAAGATTTTCTAAAAATTCTAAGTTTTTAGATTTCGTGAACGCATACGGTGATAAATTCTTATCTTTGCCCCTATTACCTAAAGACGCTGAAGTTGCCGAATATACTAATTTAATCTTATTTTTTAGACAAAAATCAAATACGGCATTAGAGCCAATGGTATTAGATTGAATACAATCATTCATTTTCACAAAACTTTGATAAATTCGTGCAAATTCACCAAAGTGAAATAAGGTTTTAATATTTTTTTTATATTTGTTTAAAACTATAGCAATATCCTTTGAGTGAGCTTTTTTATAAATGACTCTTTTATTTCCTTTAATATGATTTTTTTTGGTCCCCGAAGAATAATCATCGATACTTATTATCTTTAGTTTTGTCCTCTTTAAAAAAACATCAATTAAATTTGACCCAACAAACCCCGCACCGCCTGTTATTATAATTATATTTTTTTTCATAATTTTATTCTTATAAAAATAATCGAATATAATACAATTTCATTAAATAAAGAAATTTATAATTCTAGTTAAGTAAAAATCTGGGCCCATATCAAAATTTAATTTCATTTTTTTTGATAATGATATTAAAAAATCAAAAGCTTCATTTCTTTTCTTCCACCAATTTTTATAAAACTTTTTATAATTAGACGTAATTCCAAATGCATCATAATTATAAATAGTAAAACTTCTATTAGTAAAAAAAAATTCTTTTTTTAAATATGCATACATCGATAATCTTGCATCTATTTCTAAGTTTGGAAATTTATTTTTTTCTATATATCTTAAAAATTTTTTAAAGAAATTTCTTCTTAAAGCCATACAACTTGTTGGGTAAAAACTTGGCCAAATAGAAAATAAATGATTTTTCTTTTTTAAAAACATAAATTTTTTTTTATCACCTAAAAACGGCTTATCTTGAATAAAATTTAATTTTTTATCTTTTGTAAACATCTTAAAAATTTCTGATATTTTCTTCTTTTTAAACTGATCGTCTCCATCTAAAAGAAATATAATATCTCCCTTTGATTTTTTGAATAGTTCAATAATGCCATGAATTTGATTTAATGGGCTACTCGAAAATTTTTTTTTTTTATTTTTCAAAATTTTAATTTGTTTAAATTTTTCAAGAATTTCGAGTGAGTCATCAGTTGAACAATCGTCATACACTATTATTTCTTTCGCCGTAAAATTTTGCTCGATGCAGGACTTAATAGTTTTTTTAATAAATTTACCTTTGTTAAAGCTGGTAATAAGTATTGATACAGTTTTTTTTTTCATTAAAAATTTTTATTTTTATAAATATATTCAAATGATTTTCTAAAATTCATTTTTATTTTATAAACTTGTATAAATCCATTTTTTTTTAACAAATTACTAATTTCACTAAATTTATAATCTTTAATTATCATATCATCATAATGATGTTCAAAATGAATTAACTTTATTTTATTAATCTGGTTACCTAAACTATTTAAAACCTGGTATTCATAACCCTCAGTATCAACTTTAAGTAAATCTATACAATTGATTTTTTTATTTGATAGAAAATTTTCTAAACGCATAACCTCAATATCTATTTTAGTTGTTACATTAGATGAGCCAAAAAAGTTTAAAAAAAAATATTTTTTTTTAAAATATTTTGAATTTTTATTTAAATCATTTATTGATGAAGAAGAGGACTCCATATTTTTATTAAAAGATATTTTGCCATCTTTATCAGAAATCCCATAATTGAATGTAAAGATATTTTTATCATTACAAACATTTTTCTTTAAAATTTTGTAAGTATCAATATTAGGTTCAAATGCAAATATCTTTTCAATCAAAAAATTTTTTTTTATACTTGAAACGTATTCTCCCTTATGTGCCCCTACATCAATGAGCATAATTGGTTTTTCTAGTCCAAGTTGATTTTTAATAACCGTAATTATTTTTTTTTGTGTAAAATAGTCAAATAAGTCTAATAAACTTTTTATAAATATTTTCATTACATTTATTAAAGCTTTTATTTTAAATTAAGAGAATTAAAAAGAACATTTTAAAATTGAAAGTTCTATTTAATATCTAGAAATAATCAAATTTTTATTAAAATTATTATGAATGATTTAACAATAATTATACCTGCAAAAAATGAAAAAGACTCATTGCCTCAAGTAATAGAAAAAATAAAAGAATTCAATTGTAATATTGTTATTTCTCTTAAAGAAAATGATATTGATACAATTGCATCGATTGAAAATGAAAATGTAAAATTTTTCTTTCAATCTGGCAGTGGTTATGGAAATTCTTTAAGAGAGGCTATTAGTAAGTGTAGTACAAAATTTTTTTGTATATTTAATGCTGATGGGTCATTTGAGGAAAATGATTTATTAAAAATGTATAAACTAATTCAAAATTATGATTTTATTTTTACAACAAGATATGAGAAACCAGGTGGTAGTGAGGATGATACAATTATCACTTATATTGGTAATAAACTCTTTACAATGATAGGACAAAAAATTTTTTCACTTAAAATAACGGATATACTCTACACTTTCGTAATGGGGCAAACTAAAGCTTTTAATCAATTAGATATTACATCCAACGATTTTAAATTTTGTGTAGAATTTCCGATTAAAATGGAACTTAACCAAATGACATATAAATGTATTCCTTCTTTTGAGAAAAAACGAATAGCTGGGAAAAAAAAAGTAAATGCTTTATTTGATGGATTTCTTATTCTTACCGAAATGTTAAAATTATTCTTTATTCACAAGCTTATTAAAAAGAAAAAAATAAATTCCTAAATAAAACAATATATTAAAAGAAATTATGCCTATAAGAATAAGAGAATGTGAAATATATAAGTTTGAAAAAAATAAACCTGGTAAAAATAAAATAATTAAGATTATTCCTGAAAATGAATTTAAAAATTTGGGTTTAATAAAATTTTTTGATTGAATATATAAAAAAATAAGTTGATGTAAATGTAGTTTGTCTGCAAATGATACTCTTTTTTTTTGATACAATCTTCGCACAAGTGAAAAAAAGTTTTCGAAAGCAGGATACCAAAGAATTGATGCAATATAATACGGTGAAACCAAATAATTTAAAGTATTAAATTTAATAAGATAAATTCCGATCAACATTGATGTTAGATAACTTCCACTATCGCCTAAATAAACAATCCCAAAAATGTTAAATATAAAAAAAATAGTCAACGCCCAGGTCATCAACGATAAAAAATTGTAATCAACAATAATATTTTTGTTATAATCACCGTAAAAAAACATTAAAGATATTGCGATTAAATAATATCCTGACAATAAACCGTTAAGACCATCTAAAAAATTACTTCCATTCATTAATATTGCTAAACAAAAAACTGTAAAAAAAATATTAAAAAAATAATTAGTGAGAAGTTCATTTAAAAAATGATTTTTAAGATCATCAACTCTTAAACCTTCAAAATATACAAGTTGAAATAATATTATTAATTGTATCAAAAATCTTAGTGTTGGGTTTGGCATAATATTTCTATCAGACATGAGGCCCAAAACAGTGACTGCAATTAACGAAATTTTAATATTTAGTGTAAAATTTTGATCAAAAATTAAAAATATAAATAGAAAAAAAATTCCTCCCAGAATTACTGGTGACTTATTTTCAATTCCATAAATTTTATGATTTGAGAAAGATGTATCATCCAATAATAGATTATTAAATCTTAAAAATGCAAAAAGTGAGATAAAAATGATAAATACTAAAAGATAATTAATCAAATCCATTATGAAATTTATTTTTTTCTCTCATCTATAATTTTTTTTAAACCAACATTAAATTTGATTTTGGGGTACCAACCTAAACTATAAATTTTTTGTGAGTTCAGTTTTTTTCTAAAAGTGCCATCTGGATATTTTTTATCAAAAACGATCTTTCCATCAAACCCTATTTTTTTAGCAATCAGTATGGCAAGATCTTTAATTGAAATTTCGTCACTTGTACCAACATTTAAGATCGGGAGCCTAGAATTAAATTTTTTTTTATAAATTTTTTGGCTTATCTTCATACACATTAAAATTGCGGAAGCCAAATCTTCACTATGAATAAATTCTCTTAAAGGCTTTCCAGTCCCAAGTAGTTTTACTTTTTTTTTTTTATTTCTTTTTGCATCCTCAATTTTAGCAATAATAGCTGGTATTACATGACCATTAACTTTGTTAAAATGATCGTTTTCACCGTAAACATTTGTTGGCATTAAACAAACAATATCAACATTATGATCCTCATACAAAGCTTCACAAAGTTTTATCCCCGCTATTTTAGCAATTGCATAACATTGATTTGTTTTTTCTAATATTCCAGTTAATAAGCTCTCTTCTTTAATAGGTATTTTTGAAAATTTTGGATATATACAAGAAGTTCCTAAATAAATAGTTCTTTTAATTTTTTTTTTTAAAGCCAATTTTAACAACGAATTTTGTATTTCAATATTCTCCAAGAAAAAGTCTTTTTGATTAGTACTATTGGCAATAATTCCTCCTGCTCTTGCTGCCGCCATTATCATATAATCTACTTTTTTATTTTTAAAATATTTCCATACTTTGTCAAAATTTCTTAAGTCAAGTTTTTTTCGATTTATTGTAATTAAGTTTTTATACCCATCTTTTTTCAAAAGATCTAAAACACATTTTCCAACAAGACCATTATGTCCTGCAACAAAAATTTTGTCGTTTTTTCTCATGAAGTTTATTTTCTAAATAGCTTTATATCTGAATCAAGCATATCTTTTACTAAATCTTTTAAATTATGCTTAAGCTTATAATTTAGTTTTTTGAAAGCTTTTCTAGGATCTCCCTTTAAATAATCGATTTCGAGGGGTCTATAATACTTTTTGTCAACTTTAATTATTAATTCTTTTTTATTATTCTTTAATAAGTAGGCACGTTCATTTAATCCGTTACCAACCCAAATAATTTTTAATTTTAAATACTTGCAACACTCATTTATGAAATCTCTAACACTTGTTGTTTTACCTGTTGCAATTACATAATCGTCAGGTTTTGATTGTTGTAAAATCTTCCACTGCATTTCTGTATAGTCTTTAGCATGACCCCAGTCTCTTTTTGCATTTAAATTTCCTAAATACAAAATTTCTTTTGAACCTAATATCTTTTTTGCAAAGTACATAGTAATTTTTCTTGTAACAAATGTTTCACCTCTTCGTGGGCTCTCATGATTGAATAAAATTCCATTACAAGAGTAAAATCCATAAGCCTCTCTATAAACTTTTGTAATCCAATACGAATATAATTTTGAAACTCCATAAGGTGATTTTGGGACCATTGCTGATTTTTCATTAAAAGAATTAAGTTTGTTTGGTTTTTCACCAAATAATTCAGAAGTGCTTGCTTGATAAAATTTAGTTCTTTTTAAACCTAAAAACTTCATGGCTTCTAAAACTCTCAGCGTTCCAACACCGGTCACTTCAGATGTATACTCAGGAATTTCAAAAGAGTGACCAACGTGACTTTGTGCACCCAGATTATAAATCTCATGCGGTTTAATCTTGCTTAGAACGTTAACAATACTATTCGAGTCTGTAAGATCTCCATAATGCAAGAAAAAATTAGAAGCTTCATGAAAATCCTTATAAATATGATCTATTCTAGATGTATTAAAAGTTGAGGATTTTCTTTTTATTCCGTGAACAATATAACCTTTTTTTAGAAGGAATTCTGCAAGGTAAGATCCGTCCTGTCCAGTTATACCAGTTATTAAAGCTTTTTTTTTCAAATTATTTGTCTTTATTGAATATTTTGTTAATTGAAAGAACTAATACACTATATATCGAAAAAATAACATTTTTTTTTTCAAAAAAATAAAACAACTTAAAAGCATCTGCTAATTTTTGAAAATTATTTGTAGATAATGAGTCATCTACTTTCCTCCACGAGGATAATATTTTTTTTAGGGACTGAAATACATATCCTTTTCTTGAAAGATCTAACCATAATCCTAAATCTTCTTGAGTCTTTAAATATGGAAATTTTGATTTTTTAAAAACACTGGATTTTATTATTACTGTACTTAATCCAATTTCACATCTTTTAGATAATTCTTTATAACTTGATTTTCCTGAGACAATTCTTTTTCCAACTTGTTTTCCATTTTGATTAATTATATCATATGAGGTGTAAGACAAATCAACGTCGTTATTTTGCATGATTTTAATTTGGTCTTTAAGTTTATTTTTTTTCCAAATATCATCAGCATCTAAAAAAGCGGTAAATTTACCTTTTATAAACTTTTTTGCTTTATTTCTCGATTCGGCAACACCTAAATTATTTTTATTTATCAAAATTTTTTTATTTTTAATTTTTGACAGAATCTTTCTTAAAAAAACAAGGTCTTCTTTATTTGGATCATCATAAACAAAAACCAGTTGATAATTATTATAAGTTTGTTGCTTCAAAGAGTTAATAGTTTTTTCTATATATCTTCTTTTTTTATAATACGTAATTATGACAGATACTAAATAAGATTTCATTTTTTGAGATGAATTATGTAATTTTTTATTGTTTTTGTTTTTGTTCCATCAGAGGTTATGCAAACTGATGGAGTGGCCCAACATTTATTTCCTCTTTCAACAATATTATAAATTAAGTTTTCAGATTTAAAATACTGGTACTTTACATCTTTAATCCAAAAAAAAGGAAAGTTAGAAAAATTATGATTTTGAGATACATCAATGGATAATTCATTATTTAGTCGTGATAAATTTTTAATATTAAAAACTAATAATGAAATCACAAATAGGACAAAAAACTTTTTTTTCACAACTAAAGAACTTAATTCGACTTTATTTGATAAATAGAGACAAAATGGAAAAATTAAAAATAAAAATACAATAGTGTAACCAGCGTACCTAAGGGTAGGAAAATTCAAAAACCAAAAAGATAAAACTATAAAAAATAAAATTTGAAAAAAAATAAAGTTTTTACTTTGTTTTAAAACTCTTTCTTTTTGAATAAAATTTTTTTTGAATGTAAAAAATGTAATCAAAATTACAAAAATGATTAATAATAAAAAATCTGATACTTTGGTAAAAAAGTATTTACTGAACCAATTTTTTATCCAGAAAAAATTTTCTAAATAACCTAATTGATCACTTACACCATAGCCCGCACCTAAACCTGCTTTAGACCATGTATTATAGTGGGTTTTCATATGATTAACTGTTTCCTCTTTAAGAGTCCAACTTATAGTTTCATAGAAGCAAGTATTTGAAATTGGATAAACCAGACATCCGGATGATGCAAAGTTATAGAAAATAAGCAAAGTTAAACTCAATGACGAGATGAACAAAAATCTAAAATTAAAAAAATATTTAATTATTTTTTCAATCTTAAAAAAACTAAACATTAATACGATTGGGATTATTAGGTAAATCGAGTATAAAATTTTAGTTGTAATTGCAAAAGTTAAAAAATAAAAACTTAGCTCGAATAACTTAAAAGCTTTTTTTTCCTCTAAAATCTTATCACTTAAAAATACTATGCTACAAAAAATTACGCTATATAAAGCTAATAATTGCCCAGGCAGATCCGCACCATACTCAGCAAGTCTACTGAATTTAACAAGGTATAAAACTAATGTTAAACTTAAAAAAATTTTAGTAAAATTAGGAGTTTCATTTCTACTTATCAAAAGTAATAAACTAGAAAAAAAGAAAATCTGAAATAAAAAATTTGTTAAATTAAATAAATAAAAATCTACAAATGGTAAATAAAAAACTGAATTAATATGAAACAATGACGAAAAATGATTATATGCTATATTAATATTTCCTAAACCAAACTGTAATTTCTGTTCAACTAATTGTAATGAAAATGGCAAATGATAATAAGGAAAATCTTCATTCGTTTTTGATATTAAAAGACCGATGAACAAAGCTATAAAAAAGCCAAATATAAATTTTAGCTCATCTTTTTTAAATTCTTTTCTAAAAAAATACGCAACAAACAAACCGATCAAATGTAAAATTATATTATGAAAATAATTGTGGGGTAAAAATATGTGAGTTATTGATGAAATTAAATATAAACTAAATAATCCAAGTAATCCAACTAATGATAAATTTAAAAAGCTGTTATCTTTCAAAAAAATATTTTTGAAAAGAATTCCATAACCAACTGTACTTAGTAAAAGTAAAATGGAGTAAGATATTAGTAATAAAAATTTTATAATCATAATTTGTTCATTTCAAAATCTCACATAGGACTTTGTGATGATTAAAAATTGTAAAATTTTTGGCCATCTTAAGATTGTTTATCAATAAATTTTTATTTACTTTGCGATCTAATTGGTAAAATAAGTCAAACTTTTTTATAAAATCCTCCTCATTATTATTTTCAAAAACTATTCCGTTAATATTGTGAACTATCAATTCTCTTGGTCCATTCATACAATTGCTTGAAAAGATAAATGTTCTTGATATCGCTGCTTCAATCAAAACAAAGCCAGGGTCCTCCCACCTTGAACTAAGAATAAAGCCTTTACAATTTCTAAAATATTCTAAGATATTATCTTTAAAACCAATCAAAAAAATATTTTTATTTAGATTATTTTCATTAATATATTTTCTTAAAATATTTTCATCCTCACCCTCTCCCGCAATAAATAATTTTTCTTTTGGATAATTCTTAATAATTTGGTTAAAGCTTCTACATAAAAATAGGAAATTTTTTTGATATGTCAGCCTGCCCACAGCAATATAAAAATTTTTATCAGGCAAGTTACCTAAATTTTTTTTATTTTTTCTTTTAATTTTAGATATTTCTAATATTGGATCGTAGAGTAATTTGATTTTATTATTATCAATTATATTATTTTTTTTTATAAACTCATAAGTTGTTTTAGTTGGACAGGTTATACAAAAAAGTTTCTTTGCTGCTAATTTCCATAAAAATTTTCTCATAAACCCAAGTTTTGGAAGTCCAGAAACTCTTAATATAAATTTAGTTTGATAATTAAAAATACATAATAAAATTAAAGGCAAAGATGTAATCAGATGAATAACTAAAAAGTCAGGCCTTTCTTTTTTCAAAAGCCTATTAAGTGGGAAAAAAGAAATCAAAAAAATTATTAGGAAGGATATTCTACTTTTAATTTTTCCATGTTTCGGAAGAAAATTGATTATTTTTGGATTAAAGAGATTCTTTAGAAAAATTTTCTTTTCGTAAATTTCATCTTTATATTTACAAAATTCACCAAAAAAATTAATTATATAACTTTCATAAACATTATTAAATTTTTTTAAGCTGTAAGCAGAATTTATAACAGCTTTATTAGTAGCTATATTCACTAGTGATGGGGACCAATAATAAACTTTTTTAAGTTTCAAAGTATTTTCAATTTGTGTTTTATGTCTATTACTAATATGAAATTACATCTTATATTACAAAATAAAAAATTTTTTAAATTTTTATGAATGATTATGAATATAAATTAGACAATTATTTGTTTCCTTTGGTTAAAAAAATAGATAATCCGGTAATTTTAGAATTAGGAGTTCAAAAAGGAAGGTCCACAAAAAAATTTATTGATATTTGTAAACGAAATAACGGGAAACTTTATTCAGTTGACATTGATGATTGTAGCAATGTTTCAAAAGATCAAAATTGGAAGTTCATAAAATCCAGAGATGATGACTTTGATTTTATCAAATCAAATATTCCAAATAAAATTGATATACTTTTTATTGATACTTTGCATGAGGCAAAACATGTCGAAAAGCTATTATACAATTATTATGATTTGATCAAAATTGGTGGTTTTATATTCATAGATGATATTTCACATCTTCCTTACATTGATGGAAAAAATAAAACAGATTTTTATTGTGAAGTTAATAATAATGAAACCTTTAAAAAAATTCTAGAAATATATTTTCATAATAGTTTGAAATTTGATCTAAGTTTTTCTTTCATATCATCTGGTTTAGGTATTTTGAAAAAAAAAGAAGAAACTTTAAATTCCTCAAAGAAACTCAATTCTAGGGAAAATAGTTTAAAAAATATTATTAGAAAAATATGGCTAAAAATAAAGAACTTCTAGTTTTTATACCTTCTATAGAAGATGGCGGTGTAGAAAAAAATTTATTTATCATCTTAAACTTTTTAAGTAAAAAATTTAAAAAAATTTTACTTATTACATATGATAAAAAATCTCAAAAAAATTTCAATTCAAATATAAAATTAATTACACCATTCATTAATCCAGAGTTTATAAAAGGAAGATATCTTAAATATTTATTATGCTTATTCGTTCTTTTAAAAAAAACTTTTTTAAATAAAAGATATTTAATTTTATCATTTCAAGCTAATATATTCGTAATAATATTTTGTAAACTATTTGGATTAAATGTTATTTCAAGATCCAACTCTTCATCTGTAGGCTGGTCAAAAAATAAAATTAAACAAATGATATTTAAAATGTTTTTTAAAAAAGCAGACAAGATAATAGTTAACAGCTATGATTTTAAAAAAGAGATGAACAAAAAATATAATATTAAATCAATATGTATTTTAAATCCATTTGACTTTATAAAAATTAAAAAACTATCAAAAATGAGAGTGAAAAATATTTTTTCAAAAAAAACACTTAAACTAATTACCATTGGACGGCTCACGGATCAAAAAGATATATTAACAATTTTTAAAGCAGTTAAAAATTCTCAAAAAAAAATAGATTTAGAGTTGGTAGTAATAGGTAAAGGAGAAAAAGAAACCGAACTCAAAAATTTTATTTCATCAGAATCTTTAGAGGCGAAAGTAAAATTGTTAGGATATAAGAAAAATCCCTATCCATATTTAAAGCAAGCGGATATTTTTTTACTAGCCTCAAAATTTGAAGGTTCACCCAACGTATTAATAGAAGCATTATTTTTAAATAAATACGTAATTTCAACTAATTGTCCAACTGGTCCAAAAGAAATTTTAGATAATGGAAAATATGGTGATTTGGTAAAAATAGGCGATGATAAAATGATGTCGAAATTAATAGAAAAATTCAATAAAAAAAGAAGCAAGTCTATTTTAAATAAAATAAAACCTCATCTTCAAAAATATGATTATAAAGTTAATTGTAAAAAATATTATGATTTAATTTCTAATTATCTTTGATTTGAGTATTATAACATTAATTAATGATAATGATTAAAAAAATTGTAAAAAAGTTATTGAGAATATTTAATTGGAAACTTGTAAAAATTAAGAGAAAAAAACCTAGTGAGTACTATTACAGCGCTCCAAATTCTTCATGGATAAAAAGTATTATGGATTGTAATGGTATAATTCATATAGGTGCTCATAGAGGTAGCGAAGCTCAAGTTTATAATTGGTTTAATAAAAAGGTGATTTGGATAGAGGCAAATCCAGATTTATATGACGACCTAAATGATAATATATCAAATTTTTACAACCAGTCATCATATCTCGAGTTAATTGGTGATAAAGAAAAAGAGCAAAAATTTTTTATTTCAAATAAAGATGCATCCTGTTCATCAATTTTTGATTTTTCAAGAAAAGTTAAAGAAAAAGAATTATGGGAAGATTATGATTTGAAAATGGAAAAACAAATTACCTTAAAAATGACTACTTTAGATCAATGGTCACAAAAAAATGAGATTAACATTGATGATTTTAATCTTTGGGTTTTAGATGTCCAAGGTAGTGAGCTCCAGGTTTTAATTGGAGCAGAGAAGTCACTTAGGAAATGCAGAAGTATACTTATCGAGATAAGTAAACAACCTTATTATGAGGAGGGATCATCTAAATGGAATGATATAAAAAAATTTTTAGTTTCAAGAAATTTTTATCCCGAGAAAGAACCCCAAGAAGATCATTGTGATATATTATTTACTAAAAATATTTAAGTTCTCTAAATCTTTAATCCAAGCTTTTAAATAAATTAATTCTCTCTTTTGAAAAATTTTTTCTTTAATCAAACATTTGTAACACTTCAATAAATTACTTAAATAATTCTTTTCTCCTTTTTTTAATTTCAAATTATTTAGTAAATTTAAAATACTTTTATTTTCGATATACATTGGTATTTCTTCCTTATAATCATTTATTAAGTTATGAATATTTCTATTTTGTTTCATTGTAGTTCCAAAAAAAAGGATTTTTTTATTATCGTTATAAAGAATTTTTAAAGCAATTAAACTTCTCCAAATATCTGTACATCTCATAGTACAAGTAACAGGAAGATACATAAGGGCAAAAATTTTCTTAAACCAAATCGTATTTTGACTATTGAATGTCGAAAATGATTTTCCTAAACTTATTTTTTTTTTATTCTTAAATTTTATATTTATTTGTTGATTTAAAAGTCTGTATATAGCATCGACATCTGGATTTCCCTCACATACTCCTTGTTGAAGATAAAAACTATTTATCCTTTTTTTTTTGTTTATTATTAATTTATTATTTATTACTTCATCTAAAGGTAATCCTCTGGGCCAAATTATTTGTTTTTTATTGATGAAAAAATCATAAATATTTATCCAGTTTTTATTTCCTATTTCATTTACAGAATGTTTTAAATATTTATCAGAAAAAAAATTATTTTTTGGGTAATTATCATCATCAGTTTCTACAATTAAATCTGATTTATGTTTAATTGCACAAAGGTAACCTATGTTCTTTCTGGTATAAGAATTAATCGGACAAATTTTTGAAAATTTAAAATTTAATTTTTTCTGATCCTCTAAATTAAGGTAATTTCCATACTGTAGCTTGAAATTTTTGGGAGTTTTTTTGTCTCCAACAACAAAAAAATTCCACTTTTTCCTCTTAGAAAAAAAGCTACATTTTTTAATATTTTTATTTGCTTTATTGATTGTTGTGATTACAAGAGAGCAATTATTTTTATTCATTTAAAGATATAATTATGTTTAAAATTATTACATAACACAACACTTGATTATGGCAATTAAAATATACAAAAATTTTAAAAACTTAATTAAAAAAAATTTTTTCTTACAAACCCCAGATCTTTTATATCAAAAGAAAGAAAATAAAATAAATTCTAACCCTGACAACAAAATAATTTATTTTGGTAAAAAAAATAAGGGAAAAACTTTTTATGTAATAAAAAGAACACCTGGCACAGGATTGTTCTCAAATGTTTTATTTGTTTTGAATCATCTAAAGATAGCAATCAAAAAAGGTTATATACCAATAGTTGATATGGAGAATTTTACAACTATTTACAACGAGAGAAAAAAAATTAAAAAAACCAGAAACGCTTGGGAATATTATTTTGAAAATCTTTCTAACTTTAAACTAAAAGATATATATAAGAGTCAAAAAGTAATTTTTACTGATAACACTTATCAACATAATTTTGTATATGATCTTGAAAAAAATAAATATTTAACAAATCTTTTTAGAAAAAAGATAAAGATTAAATCAGATATACTTAGAGATTTTAAAAAGATAAGAAAGAAAATGTCAAAAAAGAGAGTACTAGGGGTTCATTTTAGGGGGACAAGCTATAAAAGATCTACTGGACATCCATTTCCAGCAACTAAAGACCAAATGGGTAAAATTGTTGACTTTTTTCTTAAAAAAAAAAAATCTTCAAAAATTTTTTTATCAACAGAGGAAAAAGATTACTTGGAGTTCTTTAAAAAAAAATACGGTAAAAAGTTAATTTATATCAAAGATGTTTATAGATCTAACAAAAATGATGCTTTCAAAATTTATCCAAGAAAAAATCATAGGTATAAACTTGGTAGAGAAATTATTTTAGAAACTTTATTAATGTCTACAACGGATTATTTTATTTTTGTAAATTCAAACGTAAGTAGTGCATCAATGGCATTCAATATAAATAAGAGACAAAAGAGAATTTTGATTGATAATGGTTATAATTCCAAAAATCAATTAATTGCTCAATGGCTTTGGTATTTCAGAAAATTATTACCCGAAAATTTATATGGGTTTAAAATTAATTTAAAGTATATATAAATTAGTAATGAAGTATTTAATCAATTCTCCAGACATATCCAATTTAGAAAAAAAATACGTAAGCCAAGCTTTAAAGGAGGGATGGCTGTCTATAAATGGAAATAATACAAAAAAATTTGAGAATAAAATTTCAAATTTTTTAAATATTAAACATTGTCTTGCAGTTCAAAGTGGTACAGCTGCAATACACTTAGCTTTAAAAAGTTTGGGTTGTGAAAATGGTGATAAAGTAATAATTCCAAATTACACGTGTGTCTCCAATATTTCTGCTGTTTCACAATGCGGAGCTATTCCTATAATAGTTGAAGTAGAACGACAGACATTAGGTTTAGATTTAGAGCAACTTAAATTAGCAATTAGAAAATATAGACCAAAAATATTACAATTAGTTCACGTTTATGGTTGTCCTGCAAGAGATACTTTAGAGATAGTAAAAATTTGTAAAAAATATAAAATTAAGATGATTGAGGATTTTAGTGAATCCTTAGGTGGTGAATTAAATAAAAAAAAACTTGGTAATTTTGGAGATATAAGTGTTTGCTCTATAAGGTCAGAAAAAATGATTGGCGTAGGAGAAGGTGGTGTTGTTTTTACAAAAGACAAGATTTTATTTGAAAAAATTAAAAAGTTAGGATCAAGAAATTCTCCTTTCAGGAGTTCTAGAGATCCATATTGGAAAAAATATTATTCATCAGGTGAGGGTTACAATTACTTATTGCCACATTTATTAGGAAGTGTTGCTAGAGCACAAATAGAAAGATTTAAAACAAAATTATTGCCGAAAAAGATTATGATAGGTAAATTTTATAGAGAAATATTTAACGATGAAAATATTGAAATTACACAAACACCCTTGAAAAAATCAAAACCAGTATACTGGTTAAATAGTATTTATTTTAAAAATTTAGATAAATCGAAAGTAAGAAAAATAGCTCACTATTTAGAAAAAAAAGGCATTGAAGTAAGATCAGGTTTTTGGCCCCTAAATAATTTAAAAGGATTTAAATCAAAATATGTTGGAGGAAAAAAAGTAAGTATGGACATATTTAATAAGAGCTTAGTTCTTCCATCGAATATAAAACTTACAAAAACAAACATTAAAAAATTTAAAAACCTAATAAATAATTTTTTTTAATGGTTTAATTTGATGAAAATACGTGTTGGTTTTATTGTTAACTACAATTTAGATAAGTGGCTTGGTATTACCTATTATTATCAAAATCTTTTTAAAACTATATTAGATCAAGAAAACAGAGAAATTGAATTGGTTTTAATTACTGATTCTCATATGACTAAAGAAGAAGAAGATAAATTCAAAAATATTGAAATCATTAAATCAGATCTTTTTGATAGGAAACTTAATAGATGGAAAGTTTATTTGGATTTAATGAAAATTTTAATTTTTGGAAAAAATGAAAAAATTCAAAGCTTTTTATTAAAGAATAATATTGATATCATTTCACATACATCAATTCTTGGTCGAAAATCTAAAATTCCATCAATCAAATATATTCCTGATTTTCAAGAGTTATATTATCCAGAATATTTTAATTGGAAATTAATTTTAAAAAGAAAATTAATGTTATGGTGGGCATTAAATAACTCTAATAGAATTTTACTTTATTCAGAGTCAATCAAAAAAGATATGAATAGGATATTTAAGTTAAAAAACGATAAAGTAAGTTTTTTACCTTATTGCTCAAATATAAATAACAACGAACTAGTATCCTTTGAAGAGTTGAAAAGAAAATACAAGATACAAGAAAATTTTTTTTATCTTCCTAATCATTTTTGGAAGCATAAAAATCATATCACTGTTTATAAGTCCATTGAATATTTAAAAAATAGTGGAAATCATATATATTTAATTACTACAGGTGAAAAAAGTGATTATAGAAATCCAAAGTATATAAAGGAACTTGATAATTATATCTCAAACAATAATCTAAATGAAAACATAAATCATTTAGGAATTATACCTATGAGAGAGGTTTATTCTTTAATTAAATATTGTAAAGCTATTATAAATCCATCTTTTTTCGAGGGATGGGGTACTTCTGTAGAACATGCTCGATATTTTAAAAAACATGTGATTGCATCTAATATACAAATTCATTTAGAGCAAAATGAGTTTAATACAAGTCAAAAAATTAATTCTGAGCATGCGAAATATTATTGTCATTATTTCAGTCCAGAAGATCACATAGAATTAGCAAATCTTATGTTGGAACAATTGAGAAATGATGAAAAAAACGATGACATAAAGTCATATCAAGAAAAACATAATTTAATTGTCAAAGAATTCTATATTAAATACGTAAATATTATAAAATCTTTAATTTAATAAATATTAATTTTATTTTTTTTATACCAATTAAAAGTATTCAGTATTGAAGTTTTTTTGTCAGAAAAAGAAATATTGGGTAATAAACTTTTAATTTTTGAGTTGTCGCCATGAGTATTCATAACATCAAGTTTGTTTCTTTTAATCATTTTTATTTTCACATTATATTCTTTAAAATAATCTAATATTTGAAGTAATGAAATTGGCTTATTTGAGCATATATTGTAAATTTGATGTCTAGCAAATTTTTTATTTAAAATTGAAATTAAGATTTTTTTAACATCATTTATGTAAGTAAAATCTCTTAGATGCTTTCCATAATTATTTATTTCTAAAATATTTTTATTTAAAATTGATTTAAATAATTTAAACAAAAACATATCTGGTCTGCCCCATTCACCAAAAATAGTAAAAAACCTAAATCCAATAACTTGTATTTTATATTTTTCAAAATAAAAATTTGCAATTTCTTCATTAAATTTTTTTGTTTTTGCGTAAAGACTAATAGGTTTAATTTTATATCTTTCCTTCCATGGATAATTGAAATTTTCTCCATAAACAGAACTTGATGAAGCATAAAATACTTTTCTAATTTTTTTTTTTCTACAAATTTCCAAGATATTTATAAAACCAGAGATATTTGAAGAAATATATTCTTGTGGTTGTAAAACTGAGTATCTTACACCTGCTTGCGCTGCAAAATGTAATACTAAATCAATTTTTTTCTTTTTAAAAATTTGGTCTAAGATTTTGTAATTTGAAATATCAGCTTTGATAAAGATAAAATTTCTAAATTTTTTAAGTTCATTCAATCTCTTTTTTTTATAATTGACTGAATAGTAATCATTTAAATTATCTAACCCATAAATTTTGTGTTTTTTTTTTAACAGGCTTTCTGAAATTGAATAACCTAAGAAACCCGCTGCACCTGTTATAAGAATATTCATCTTATTATCTTTCTAAAGTGTTTTAAAAACTTATAAATAAAAATTATTAAAACTAAAAATTTATTTTGTCCATTATCTAATCTAATTCTAATTTCTTCTTTAAAATGATCAAAAAACTTTACTTGACTTGAAAATCCACCTCTTCCAAAAATTCCAAACAGCTCATTTTTTTTTGTTCCAACTCCTTTTAACTTATGTTTGACTATCATTCTGAAAAAATAATCATAATCTGATGAGTATTTATATTTAAGTTTATAATTTCCAACTAATTTAGCGGCTTTTTTTTTGATGAAAAATCCTGTTGAATGACTTGAATAAAAACCCCAACTCCAGTAAATTTTATATGGCTTATAACCATAAAGAACACCCCAGTGTTTTTTTACTGATCCAAATATAAAGTCTACTTCAGGAAATTTTTCAATGTATCTTTTTAAATAATAAAATGCTTTACTTGTGTATCTATCATCCGAGTTAAGAAAACCTATATACTCACCTGAAGCAATTTTCATGCCCTTATTAAAAGCATCATAAATTCCGTTATCTTTTTTGCTTACCCAATAAGTAATTTTATTATTATATTTTTTGATTATTTTAAGTGTACTATCTGTTGACCCACCATCTATGACTATATGTTCGTAACTTAAATTTTTTTGCCTATAAAGACTCTTAAAACAATCCTCTAGAGTTTTTTCAGCATTTAATACAACTGTAATAATCGAAACTTTAGGTTTTTTTTTTTTCTTATTCATTAAAATTCACCAACTCCATCATTCTTAAGAAGATAAATATTTTTTGAGTTAACAAATTTTTTTATGTCATTTCTCAATTCTTTATCATGAGAGACTTTAAAATTCTTTAGCCAGTAATCATAAAAGTCTAAGCTCCAAAGATTATGATAACTTTTTAGATCATAAATAGTTTTTTCAAAATCCTTAAATAACCAATTTTTTGAAAAAAAAATATTTTTCATTGCATAAAATTCGAGAATTTCCTTTTTTGAAATTTTTTTATCTTTTAAATATTTTTTTAAGTTTAAGATTATTTTTTTGTATTGATATATATTTTTAGGATGAAAATTGAAATTATAATTTACATGTGGATTAAATTTAGAAGCATTAATTGTCGGTATTTTCAGCATAGCATAATCAAGACCTACAGTACCATGAACAGTTAGAACTGCATCTATTCCCTCTGAACAAAGTTGATTATGTGTCACTTCTTTAGGCAATAATTTTATATTATCAAATTTTTTTAAAATACTTTTAACAACATTTCTTTCATGATTAATATAAAAAGACCAATCACTGCCAAAATCTGGGTGAGTTTTAACGTACCAATCATAATCAGTTTTTTTTGATAATTTACAAATATAATTGAACCAAACATAAAAATCTGGAAATAAATGATTTCCCAAAGCATGCGGTGCATCAATAAAAGCATGGGAGGCAATTAGAACCTTAATTCTTTTATTTTTAATCAAAAAATTCTTTTTCTTAATTTGGCCAAAAGGACTTTTTGTAACATAAGAGTAATCACTTGAGTATTTACCTCTAAATCGTTCGCTAACTCTTTTTTTAGCTAAATTAATTATCCTTCTTTTTTTATTCTGTGGTATTTTTTTAAAAATTTTTTTTAAATATAAATTTTCATTACTTTGAAAAAGAAAATTTTTTTTTACTTTCCTCAAATATTCAGGACTTAAAATAAATGCCTCTGTTTTGAACTTTGTACTTATTCTTGCTAAAATACCCAATGAATAAACGCTATGAGATGATACAACTGAAACAACTTTATTTCTTTTAAAATAATCAATCCAAAAATAAAATAATTTTAAAAAATCTAATAAAAAAAATTTAAAATCGCCACTATGTAAGTCTATTGTTGGCTCAAGTGGCTTATATCTTTTTAAAAAGGTATCATATATTAAATCACCTATTAATATTCCTTGGCATGAAAAATTTAATAATTCTTTTAAAGTTTTTTTTTTTCCTATAAATTTATGATATTCAACAAGGGCTAATTTTTTTATACTATTATCTATTTCTGGATAAATATATTTTTGACAGCCAAAAGAGTTATATATGCCAAAAAATTTCAAATTAAATCTATTTCCAATAAAATTTATAATTTTATTGGAAATACTTCTTTTAAGCGGGTAATTAATTAAAACATGACCATAGTAAGCATAAATTTTTCCATGAAATTTTTCTCTTAATACATTTGTTAAGTATGAGAATCCTACGTGATTTGAAGTATAATTGTTAAATTCAACTAAAATAATATTTTCTTTTTTATAGAAGTCTTTTTTCTGAAAAAAATGAGAGTTATGTTCAATAAATTTACTAAATTTCAAATTTTTAGTAAAAAATTCAAACATATTGTTTTACGATTTTATTCCTTAATAGAATTGTAGTTTGCGGTATAAGGAATTTTTATTGGCACATTAGTTTTTTTTAAATATGGTATTTTTTTAAGAGGATTAAATCTTTCTGTAAGAGTAATTCTAACGTGGTTTTTCTTTTTATTTGGATAACCACAATGTATAAGAGAATTTATCATAAAAACAGCAGAACCAGATTTTATCTCTAAATTTACTTTTTCAAATTTTTTATAAATTGATGGATGAATATTAGTAAAATTATTTGTCCATCTTTTTTTGCCATTTGGATCTTCGGTTGTGTGTTTAAAAAAACCCCTGTTATGAGAATTCTTATATATAGTTAACCCTCCTGTATTCTCATTTGTATCGTAGAGGGGTGTCCAAAGTAATATTCCATCAACAGAAAACATGTTTGTTTCTTGATGAGGTAATAAGACATGCTTATTAGTATCGTCATGCACATGAATACAAGGACGTGATGAAAATAAAACTTGAGTTTTAAAATATTTTTTTACTAAATTTATTATTTCTTTTTTATGAACAAATTTAAAAACTGTAAGATTATTTCCAGCCATATCATACCAGTTTCCTTTTAATTTTTGATTAAATTTTTTTATCTCATAATATTTTTTTTGAAGATCTTTTTGATTTGTTTTTTTTATATAGTTTAACGAGTCTAAAAGACTTTTTTTAATCTCATTAATATCTTTTTTTGTATAAAAATTTTCATACACATAAAAACCATTCGATTTAATCTCTTTAATTACTTTAGAGTAGTTCATTTTTATCCAAATCTAAAACTTGATCACAATAATTTAATGTTTCCGTTCTATGACTCACAATAATTATTGTCAAATATTTTTTAAGTTCTACAAGCTCTTTTATTATTGATTTTTCTGTGTCCAAATCAAGACCACTAGTTGTTTCATCAAGCATTAATAATTTAGGCCTTCTGTATAAGCTTCTGGCCAATCCTAGCCTTTGAGACTGTCCAAATGATAAATTTTTTCCACCTTCTCCAATATTTTGATCAATTCCGTTGGGAAATGAGTTTATGAAATCATCAGCTTTAGATAGTTTTATAGCATCATATAAGTATTTTTGATTAATTTCACTATTTTCCATTCCAAGACATATATTATTTTTAATTGTATCATCTGTGAAAAAAATTTTTTGAGGAACATAAGAAATTAGTTTTTGCCAATTTTCTACATTTTTATTAATTTGGACATCGTCAACAACAATATGTCCTTTAGAAGGTTCCAAAAAACCAGATATTAAATTAAGAATTGTAGTTTTTCCAGAACCACTTTTGCCTTTTATGCCAAACATTGAATTTTTTTCAATATTAAAAGAAAAATCTTTAATAAAAATTTTTTGATCATAACCGAAAGTAATTTTATTAAACAAAATATTTTTTTCAAATTTATATTCAATATCTCTATTTTTAACAAAATTTTCAAATTTTTTTTTTTTCAGAAAATATAATTTCTACAGAGTTTTTTGTTGCCTGAACTCTTGTAAAAAAACTTAATATCCTGGATACAGAAGGTATTACTCTTGCCATACCAGCTCCAATTAAAGCTAATATGGGAATAATTTCATTAGTTTCATAACCACTATTTATTAAGTAGATAATAGATAATAACAAAAAAGATATTCCAAATAATTCCATCATAAATTTTGGAAGAACTACTTTTAATTCTAATGAGGTCAATAAACTTGCAATTTTATAATTATGTTCATCAAAAATTTTTTTAAAAAAATCTTGTTTTTTTAATAAATTTATATCTCGTAAACCTTCGATAGTTTCTTTAGTTACTTTAAGTCTTTCAGCTATTCTATTATTAATACTTTTGCCAAACTGAGAAATTTTTTTTTTATTAACAAGTATAAATAAAATTATAAGCAATGTAGAAATGAATAAAATAAGTAATCCTATTGTTTGATTTACAATAATGATCAATAAAAAGGCAAAAAAAATAAAAAAAAATTCAAAAAAAATTTGTATAAAATTAACAAGGCCATTGTTTATATATTGGATTGGTAGATCTATTATATTTCTTAATATATAAGCTGAATTTTTTTCGCTAGAAAAACTTAGAGGTTGTCTTAAATAACCATTGAACATCATTTCACCAATATTAGCAGCCAAATTATTAGCAAATTTTGTCTTTAAATAATTAAAAAAAATTTGAATTAGTATCTTTGCAACATAAAAAATTCCAATTCCTGATACAACATAAGTAATTAAATTAAAGGTGTCTATTGCGCTTAGAAATTGCAACTTGTCATATTCACCTATTAATTCTTTAAACTTTATTGGATCTATAATCACTGTGACTAAGGGGTAAACCAAACTTAAACCAATTAATTCAAGTAAGGTTAACGAAAACATCAAAATTGAAATTACAAAAACAATAGCTTTTTGCCTTTTAGATAAAATAGTAAAAATTTTTTTAAAATATGACATTATTTAATTAATTTTATTTAAGAATTTAAGTATGTTTTCAGTATTTCTACCAAAATTTGATAATTTAACTAATCTTTTATAATTTGAGTTTACATTTTTTTTATATTCTTTTTTATTCAATTTTGCCTTTTTTATCTCGTTTAATAATTCCTCATAATTACTTATATTTTTTATAACTTTATTATGTTCAAAAATTGTAGACCATTTTTTTTGGGTCTTATTATAAATTAAATGCATAAATTCTCTTGCTTTGGGAGACAGATTTATTTCTTTACTTACATTATAATACTCAACAGTTGGAATTTTCATAATTATTGAATCAAAACAAGCAGATGTGAGAATAGAAATACAAAAATCTGATTTTGCTGATAACGAAATCATATGATCTTTACTTATACTGTAAAAATTTTTATTTATAATTTTAAGATCTTTTCTTAATTTTTTTTCATCAATTTCTTGTGGATGAATTTTAAATATCAATTTTATGTTTTTTAAATCTCTTACTAACAGACTTAAATCTTTTAAAGTTTTATAATAAGACTCCTTATGAAAATAATCATTATTATAAGATCTTAAAGCTATCAGTATGTTAAAATACTTATTCTTTTTTTTATGAGAAAAAAATTTTTTTTTCCACCACGACTCATATCTTAATTGATTTGTATATAATATTTTTTTTTTAAAGAAATTACTATTTTGACCTTCGAAATAAAGATCTGAATTATTTTTTGAACAAAAAAGAAAAAAATCACCATGAATATTAAAAATTTTTCTCTTTTGTTTGAAAAAAGGATTATCTTTTTTATTACCAAAAAACATTGTTGACTCTGGAAATCTGACAATCTTGGTTTTATTATTCTTTTTTTTCAATATTACTGGAAGGTAAACAGGGTTGTTGTGCTCGATAAAAATAAAATCAATTTCATTTATTGAAAATTTATTGAAAATACTTTTATTAATATCAAATATTTTATAAATTAAAAACTTTTCAAAATTTGGAGAAAAAAAAATTTTCTTTAATAATTTATCAAAGAAAAAAAACATAGTTTTCCAAAAAAATTTATTTGTTCTTTTTTCTATATAATAATTTTTACAAACTTTTTTCCATAATGAAAATAAATTTTTATTATTCTGTAAACTATTGAAAACATTCTCGTTTGCAAAAATGGTAAAAATCTTGCCATTTTTACCAAATTTATATAGAAGAGGCAAAATCCAATCTATCTCACCAGCATGTCTTCTCACAATGAGTAAAATTGTTTTAGACATTAACTTGAAAAATTCTTTAATAGTTTTTTATGATTATTAAAAAATATTTTTTTTTCTTTTATGATCTGTTTTTTTGTCTTTTTTAAACAATAAAAACTCATTAAATTTCCATAAAAAGGAGGAGAAATTTTTTTATTATCAAATAATCTATTTAAATTTTTTTTATTGAAATGTTCAGTTTCAAAAAAAGGGAAATCAACTTTTTCAACACTAAAGCCGTATTTACTTAATAATCGGTAGAGAGAATTTTCTGAAAAAAAAGATATATGAGTTTTATCATTGTAAAATCTATAATTCTTTCCATATCTTCTTGCGCAACCACTATCGAAATTAGGAGTTCCAATTACGAACAAGCCTTTCTTTTTTAAAAGATTGTAGGCATTGTAAATTAAATTCTCTGGATTGTTCATATGCTCAATTACATGATAACTAAATACAACATCAAATGTGCCTAATAAATTTTTTTGTTTTTTGCTGAATTTTTTTTCTAAATCAAAATTAAACACATTAAAATCAGAGAAACCTTTTTCGATAGCAAAATTTGATAATTCTATACCAATTTTTTCCCATTTTTTATCAAAAGCGCTTAGAAAAAATCCAAAGCCACAACCTAAATCAATAATACGAGGTTTTTTGGAATTAGTATTTTTTTTTATAAATTTAATTTCATCTTTAAGGTCATTTATTTTTTTCTCTCTTTCATTAAGAAGGTTTCTTATTTTTCCATCTGGATCTCTAAAAGCTTTAAAATTATTCCAATATCTATTTTTTTTGAAATTATTAATTTTTTTTTTCTTTTTAAAAAATTGATTTAGACCTAGTTTATAAAAATTCATCTTTACCTATTTCTATAATATTTTAAATCCTTTTTAGTATTAATTTCTCGATTTATTTTTTTAACCAAAGCACTCTTAATTTTAAAGCCTCTTTCAATAAAATTTAACCATTCATTATCTTCCAATATCTGTAAGGGAGTTGATTGAATATTATGGTAATTTTTGAGGTGATTAAATTTTATACAAACTGGTCCATGATGCGTAAAATAAAAATTATTTAAAGATTTCGAAGGTATTTCATTTCTAGAAATATACAAAATATCGTTGGTTTTTGACAGAACTAACTTTGCAATATTTTTGTCTAATTTTTTTTTATGAGTTTTGCAATGAATAGTAGCCGCACAATATTGATTATTTCTTCTTATTTTTTTATAACAATTTAATGTAGCTTTAATACCAAAATTATCCACATAAGGATTGTCACATGATACTATCAAAACACCGGAATATTTTTTTCTAATTAACCTTAAACCATAACTCGCTCGCTCAGTTCCATTTTGAAATTTTTTTTTAAAATATAAAAGATTTTTAATTTTACTTTCCAATTTTTTTTTTACTGTTTTAGAATCAGTAAAAACATAAATGTCTTTTTCTGAAAAATTCTTTGTTATTTTCTCGTATGTAAGAAGAAGAATTTCTTTTTTACCAATTTTTAATAATGGCTTACCTGGAAGTCTTTTTGATTTATATCTAGCAGGTATAATACAGCAAACTGACATCTCAAATACTTTTGATAATTTTAGATAGTTCTTTAATATTCATAAGATTATCCTCAGATGTGTACTCTTTGCTAAAATTTACGACTTTTGATGAAAATTTTTTTTTATAATAATCTCTTACATTTTTATTTTGTGAAACAATATAGTATTTACCTACATCAATAACATTTATCCCATCTCCTATAGAAATTAAACTCTCATGAATTTTTTCTCCAGATCTAACTCCAATAATTTTTTTTTTTGTCTTTGGTGCAATCAAATTTGCCAAATCTATAATCTTAAAGGATTTCAATTTTGGAACTAATATTTCACCTCCAATACAATTTTTACAAGACCACAAAACCATCTTAATTGCATCTTCAATAAAAATATTAAATCTTGTCATTTCTTTATGAGTAATTTTGATTAATTTTTTTTTTTTTTGTTTTTCAAATTCGTGAAAAACTGACCCACGACTTCCAAAAACATTTCCATACCTAACTACCGAAAACGCAATATTATCATCTCCTTTAATGTTGTTAGCTGAAATAAAAAGTTTATCAGCACAAAGTTTAGTTGCGCCATAAAGGTTAATTGGAGAGCATGCTTTATCAGTTGACAAGCTTACTACCTTTTTCACATTAGCTTCTATAGCCGCTTCAACTATATGTTGAGCTCCTAAAATATTGGTCTTAATAAATTCTATAGGATTATATTCAGCAGCAGGCACTTGTTTTAAGGCAGCTGCATGAATAATGATATCAACATCTTTAAATGCAGATTTTAATCTTTCTTTATCTCTAATATCACCTAAAAAAAATCTTAATTTATCTAATATTTTTTTATCAAAACTGTTTTGCAAATTAAATTGTTTGAATTCATCTCTACTAAATATAATTATTTTTTTAAAATTTATTTTATTATCTATTAAGTACTTTATGAAATTTACTCCAAAAGTACCTGTGCCCCCAGTGATTAAAAGTGTTTTATTATTAAACATTAGATCAAATTTTCAATGTATTCTTTAACTAAATTTACCAAAAAATTCTATTTATTTATTTAGATAAAGATAATTTGTGACTAAATATTGACAAATAAACGTTAAATATTTTCTCAAATTTAATTCATTTATGTAAATTATACTTAAAAATTTTTTTTAGAATTTCAAAATCTTCTGGTTCATCAACATCATGTGACTCGAAAGTTTTAAGAATTATGCCATGTGTTTTTAAAACTGACTTTTCATATAAATTGAAATTTTTTTTAACTTTATACCAATAACACTGAGCTGCATCATGATAAAAATTTTTTAAATCTTGAGATCTTTTCATAAAAGATTTTCTATCCCAGACAAAAAACTGATTTCTTTTATATATATACGATCTTTGAATCGGATAAGTATATCTTTTTAATGTTATCAGTTTATTTATATTTTTTTCCTTTATTTTTTTAAAACATTTCAAAAGAGTAGAAATTTTGAGTAAAGGATTAATTGGGTATAAATAACAAAGTATATTAATTTTACTTTTATTTTTTTTGCAATATCTTAGATAATCTTTAATTACACTTAAATCGGACGCTGTATCAGAGGATAATTTTTTCGTCCTTAAATGAATATCAGCACCATATTTTTTTGCCAAGTCAGCATATTTTTTTGAATCTGTAGTTACGATCACTCTGTCAAAAAGTTTACATTTTAGCGCAATCTGTATCGTATAAACTAAAACTGGTTTTCCAAAAAATTTCTTAATATTCTTATTTCTTATTCTCTTAGAACCTGATCTGGCTGGTATCAAACAAATATTCATTGGTTTAAGGATAGATTCTTTTTAAACTAAATCTTAAATCAAATTTTTTTCTATTTATTAATTTAAAAATGTGGCCTTCTGCTTTTTTGGCAGTTTTTAAATTTTTATATAATTTTTGTCTCTCTTGCAAAGAAATCGCTTTTTTATTTTTTTTTGGATAGTCTAAATATATATTTAAAAACCCCATACCAGTAAAATCATTATCATTATCTTTGATTTTTTCAAAAATTAAATATTTGTCTACATCTTTGACTCTATTTAAAGATCCAATTATTGAACCATTAAGCTTTGGATCTTTGTCATTATCAATTATATACTTTCTAAAAAGCATATTTAAATTTTCATCTTTGATAATTGCAACTTTACCTAAATTTTCTTGAAGCCATATACCTTCAACAGGGTTTAAACCTCTATCTACATTTTTCAAAATTTTAATTACATCATCACTTGACTTTGGACCTATTTGAGTGACTGTCCAATATCTACTTTGATCAAAAGCATTAACATTTAAAATACTTAGAAAAAAGAATAATGATATAAATGTTGTAATCCTAAGCAAATTCATGAGAAATTTTTATACAATTTAATTATAATTTATATATAAATTTTCCATGCAGCAAACAAAAAAAAGGTTTTTTAATTTTAAAATCATAATTTTATTTACAATCATCATCGGCGTAACTGCAAGATTGTGGCTTTCAACATTTGGTTTCAATACTGATATGGAGTATTGGAAAATGCATGCCGATGTTATAAAATTTGGTGGCCCCATGTATGAGGTAGGAATGAACGTGGGTTTCATCTGGGCTTATATATTATTTTTTTTAGATAGCATTCCTTTTTTTGTACCAGGTGAAATTGAGTCTCTGAGATACAAGGTTGCAATATTCTTAACAATAATTGACATACTCTTACTCTTTACTCTATTAAACTTACACTCATTAAAAGTTGGGTTGTTATTTTTTTTAAATCCAATATCAATTTTCATAACTGGTTACCACTCACAATTTGATAACGTGGCAGTATTCATTGGATTACTCGCAGTTATTGTTTTTCAAAAAAATCGGAAAAAACTTAAATTTTTCCTTTCCTCTCTCATTTTTGGCGTTTCGTTAATTACAAAGCATATTTTATTTATGTTTATTGTTTGGATTGCGATCAAAGAAAAAAATTTTAAAAAAAAAATTTTGATAATCTTTATTCCGATTTTAATTTTTTTAATAAGTTTTATTCCTTTTGTTGATAATTATTCGTTAGTTTATGACTATGTTATCAATTATAAATCAACTGAAAATGGTATTTTTTGGAGATTATTTACTCCACAATTTTTAGGAAATTATCTTGGCTATAGTGTTTTATTTTTAACGACACTTTTTATATTAGGTTTATTTTTTGAAAATAAAAATGTGCTAGAAACGTATTATCTTTATTTAATCGCCGTTGTTCTTTTTTCTCCAGCTATTGCAAATCAATATTTAGCAATTCCTATTATAGCTCTTGCTTTTTTTTGGAACAGATTTTATTTTATTTATACATTAGCTGCTTCTTTATTTTTTTTAGTTGATTATACTGCGCTTGATATTGAAAGTGTCAAAAGTATTATCGGCTGGAGTAGAAATACTACTAGGATAGGTTATAAAATAATAATCATATTTTTGGCCCTTGGGTTTTTACAGACTATTATTTCTAAAAAGAAATTTGATTTAATTATCAAGAATGTATTTTTTTGGTTTTTTGGAAAAATTAAAAAGCAATTTGGAATTAAATAATTATTTTAATAATGGTAATAAATCATTTATTATATTTCGTGAACCAATAATTTTTGAAATTTTGTTTGCTCTTTTTTTTAAATATCTAAATTTAGCGCTATTTTGAAATAAATCATTAAAACTATTTTCAAAGCTTTTCTTGTTTTTAATATAGACTATATACTTGTCCGTACTCAAATTTTTACAATTATGGATTTGATTTTTTGCTGTACAAAAAACAATTGATGGTATTCCGTTAATTAAGCTTTCAATTAATGATGTACCTCCTGAACCAATAAATAAATGCGATTTTCTTAATTGACGATGGTAAAGACTTTGTTTTTGAGATTTTTTAAATTTTATATTTTTAAATTTTTTTTTAAGGTTATTTAAATCTTTACTAAAATGGCCAGTAAAACAATTAACACTCACATTTAAATGAACATTTTTATTAAGAAAAATCAAAACAAAATTTAATAGTTTCTTATTGGTTAAACCACCAAAAAAAACTAAGATACTCATTTTTTTACTCTTTTTTTCTATTTTTTTAGAAATTTCTTTCGGAAAAAATTTGATGCTCGCAAATAGCTGGGCTTTTTCCTTTGATAAATTTTTATAAATTTTTTTGGGATTTTTAATATAGTTATGATTTAAAATTATATCTGCAAAATTTTTTTTTGGTATATCTTGGTATAATATTAATTTACCCTTAATAATCTTTTTGTATTTTTTTTGTAATTGTACATTAAAATTTGGATCATCAATAAATAAATTCGAAACTTTGTTTTTTTGTAAAAATTCAATCTCGTTTTTCTCATCTTTAACAAAAATTGTTTTGTTAATTAATTGTGAATTAAAGTTTTTTTTAACTAAATCTCTCTGTAACTTAATATCTCTAATTATAAAAAAAATTCTAACATTTTTTTGCAAAAATTTTTTTGCTAAATTCATAGTTCTAAAAAAATGACCAGTTCCTATTTTATTTGAAAGATTAAATTTAAAAAAAATTTTTTTTCTCATTTTTTAATTAAATACTTTCCGAGTACTAAAAAGTCTAGATTGCCATCAATAAATCCTCTAATAGCATCATTGGGTGAACAAACAATTGGCTCTTCATGCATATTAAAACTTGTATTAATCATAACGGGCACATTTGAGACTTTTTTATATTCTGTAAGAATATTGAACAATCTTAAATTAATTTTTTTATCAATAATTTGTGGCCTTGCTGTATTATCTATATGCACTGCAGCTGGACAACTATTAATCATTTTACTTTTGCAAGAACATGTAATTGTCATAAATTTGTAATCATCCAAACTGCTGTCTATGTTAAAATAAGTTTTTGCGTAGTCCTTGAGTAGTATTGGAGCAAATGGCATAAATTCTGTTCTTCCTAATTTTTTGTTAAGATCATTGTTAATTCTACTGTTTTTTGCAGAACATAATATGCTTCTATTACCTAGTGCTCTTGGCCCAAATTCCATCTTCCCATTGAAATGAGCTATAACTTTTCCTTCAAAGATTTTTTTAGCTATTTCTTTTTCTAAATTTTTGGGCCTATTAAATTTTAATTTAAATTTTTTGATCTCATTTAAAATCTGTTTATCATTATAGCTAGGACCTAAATAATAACTCTTTGTAGGTTTAGGAACTCTTTTAGTAATTTCGTTGTAACAAAGCATTGCTGATCCAACACTTAACCCTCCATCACCCATATTTGGATAAACAAAAATATTATTAATATTGCTTAAATCTTTGATTTTCTGATTTAATTTAACGTTAGCAAAAATTCCTCCTGCCAACGCTATATTAATTTTATTCTTTGAAATAGCTTTAATACAAGATATTACAAGTTTCTCTAAAATAAATTGAACGCAAGCAGCGATATCTCTTTTAGAATATTTTTTTAATAAAAATTTTAAATTTTTATTATCAAAATTTGCTTGATAATAACCATTTTCATAGTTTCCATTAAATTTCATTTTCTTTTTATCAAAAGAAATAAATTTGGACATATCTTTAAGAGGTTTTCTATAATTTCCATATGCGGCTAAACCTAAAATTTTACCTTCATGTTGATGGGGCTTAAAACCAAGAAGTTTTGTGATACTTCCATAAAGATAACCTAATGAGTCTATTGAAGATGTTCTGTACAATTCAACAAATTTTCCCTTATTGTATTTAAATATTTTTGCTGATGCATGGTCTCCCCAACCATCAATTGTAAGACAAATACATGATTTAAATTTTGAATTATAAGCAGCTGACGCTGCGTGAGATAGATGATGATCATAAACCTTTAATTTCGGAAATTTACTTTTTAAATTTTTAATAATATTTTTTGTTCTTACATTAATAACAAAATCTTCATGTCTTCTCCTTTTATTCAAAAAAGATATCTGTTTTTTTTTTGTCTTTTTTTTGAGCTTTGATTTTTTTATTAATTTAATCTTATCATCAAAAACATCTTTGTTAGGCATATCGCCGTTAATCGATGACAACCCACATGTTGTAAAATAATTAATATCACTTATCTTGTTGTTTGTTTCTTTGAGTAAAGTTTTAATACTTTGATAGGGAATACCATACCAATTTTTTTTTCTATTTATTCTTTCCTGACTGAGTGCAAACTTTAATTCACCATTTTCCAATAGACAAACTGAGGATTCCGAAAGATAGTTAATTCCAATTATTTTCATCAATTCTTCAGGTATTCTCTAGCTAAATTATTTATAGCCTTATAAGGTGAAATCATGTTTTTTCCCAACTTTTTTTCTATTTTTCTTGTATTTAGTCCTAGATATTTTTGTCTCTTTACATGATCAGTACTTACTGAAACATCATTAAAAATTAAATTTTTTTTAATCTTCTTGCTGAAATATAAAGCAAACTGTTTTTTAGAAATCGCTGTATTAGCTGAACAGTTATAAATTCCACGTGCATCAATTTTTATTAGATCTAGTATCATACTGGCACATGTGTTTACGTCAATTGTAGAGACAAAAAGATCATTAAATAGATTTACTTTTTTTTTTGATCGAATTGAGCTTGTCAACCATTCAATAAATGTTGAGTTCTTTCCATCATATTTGAATCCGGTAAAGTTAGTCCGGATAATTAAATTTGACTTATTTTTTTTGACAAAATTTTCACACATCATTTTACTTCTTGCATATTCGTTTACAGGAAAAATTTTATCGTTTTCTTTGTTTAGTCTAAATTTTTTATTCACAAAAAACTGATCAGTTGAAATTTGTATTAATTTAAAATTATACTTAATAGAAAATTTTGATAAATATTTTGGTAATAAAGAATTTACTTTTTTACATTTATCAAAGTTTTTTTGACATTTTTTTAAATCGGTAATAGCAGCACAATTTACGACATAACGAAATTTATATTTTTTAAAAACTTTCTCTAATTTTGAAAAATTTTCTAAATTCTGGTTAAGAGATGCTCCCCTTCTAGCTAACGTTTTGATTTGTTTCCTAGAAATTTTTTTTTTAATCGCTTTACCTAATAGTCCATTAGATCCAATCAACAGAAACTTATATGTATTTTTTGTGAATCGGTGAGAATTTTTTGACATTTCTTTTTAATTTTTTTCCTATTACCATATTAATTAAATTTGGCTTAATACCAATTCCAGGTCTAAAAGATTTTATATGATTATATTGAATTTTTTCACCTTTTTTTAAATCTTTAATAAAATACAATGATCTAGTTAAAGTCTTAAGTTTTCCCTTTAAAATTTTTTTTTTATCTATTTCCTCTTTGCCAAGCACTTTTTCTGTATTTCTAATTTGAAAAACATAATCTTTAAATTCTTGTTTATTCATTGAAAATGAATTATCAGGACTTTTGATTTTGTTATTAAGTATAAAATGTTTCTCTACAATTTTTGCGCCTAAACAGACTGAACAAATTGCAGCAAGACAATCATTAGTATGATCTGAAAAACCAACAATATTTGAATATTTTTTTAATGTATTGATATATCTTACGTTTACTTCACTTATTTTAGCAGGATAACTAGAAATACAATTCAACAAAATGATCTTATTATTTCTTACCTTTAAACATTCCTTAATTGCATCTTCAATGTCCTTAATGTTAGCAATACCAGTGCTAATAATTATTGGTTTTTTTTTTTCTAGCAATATAATTTATCAGATCTAAATCCTGAATTTCAGCTGAAGCTACTTTATAAATAGGGCAATTTAATTTCTCCAATAAATCTACTGATGACTTATCGAAAGGAGATGAAAAACAAATTAGTTTTTTTCTTTTTGCATAATCAAAGATTTTTCGGTGCCAAGAAAAAGGTGTTTGTGCTTTTTTATATAAATCAAATAAATATCTTCCTTTCCATATCGATTTATCATCAATGTAAAATTCCTTATTCCTTGAATTAATTGTAATTGTTGATGCTTCATAACTTTGAATTTTAATAGCATTTGCGCCGATTTTTTTAAGGAAATCTATTGATTTAAATACATTTTTTAAATTTCCCCCGTGGTTTGCAGAAATTTCTCCAACAATAAAAGTGCTACTATTTTTAGTAATTTTGAAATTTTTAAGATTTATTTTATCAGCTATTAAATTATTATAGTTCATTAATTTTAAAATAAAGGTAGCAATTAGAAATTCACTTTATATTTTTTGAGTATTTCTTTACCCTTTTCATAAGAGCTAAAATCTATGATATCATCTGTCTCTAGTGCAATTTTAAATGCGTCCTCTAATCCAGACATTAAAGTCATATGCCCGATAGAGTCCCATTCTGGAATTTCATTATATTTCAATTTTTCTGAAAATTTATTCGACTCTATTGATAAAGAGTTAATAAAAACGTCTTTATATATCTTACTATTACTCATTCATTTTTTTTTGAATATTATCTACAATTTTTTCTGAAGTTAATCCATATAAATTTTTTAAATATAAATAGCTTCCTCCTTTTGAGTAATTATCATCAATTCCAAGTTTTAATAAAGGAGGTGAGTTTTTTTGTTTTATCATACATTCTGATATAGCTGATCCAAGACCACCTATTACATTATGTTCCTCAACACTTACAATTAATCTTGTTTTTTTTGCTTGCTCTAAAATTATTTCCTCATCAATCGGTTTGATTGTATGCATATTAATTACACATGTATCAATATGCTTATGCTTTAAAATATTTGCACTTTTTAAACACTCATCAACAATAGCCCCATTACAAAAAATTGTGACATCAGATCCATTTAAAAGTTTTATAGATTTACCAATTTTGAAATCATAATCTTTTTTATTTATAATTGGATTATTTGAGCCTCCAGTAAGCCTTATATATGATGACATGTTTGATTTTAAACATGCTTCAAAAGCCTTAATTGTCTCTAGAGAGTCTGATGGGGAAATTATTTGAATGTTGGGGATTGATCTTAAAATTCCAATATCCTCAATACAACAATGTGTAAAGCCTAAATTTCCAAGAATCAAACCACTTGCAATACCTACCATTGTAATTTTTTGTTTCATATATCCGGCATTTACTTTTATTTGTTCACAACATCTTGCAACTTGAAATGGCGCAAAAGTTGTTGTGACAACATTATAGCCCTCACTGGCTAAACCTGCTGCTATTCCAATCATATTTTGCTCCGCAATACCAATATCAAGATAGTTATCTGAGTAAGATTTTCTGAACCTATCTAGTCCAGCAGACGTAGAGACATCGCATGTTAAAATCATTATATCTTTATAATCTTTGACAAACTCTAATGCTGAAGTTCCAAAAGTTGCTCTTGGACCAATAGTTGACCAAATTTTTAGGTTTCTATCATTAATCTCAATTGGCATTAGACTCCAACTCTTTTAATGCTTCTTCATATAATTTTTTTGTAAGAATAGCATGATGCCAATCATTATTATTTTCTGAAAAGCTAAAACCCTTACCTTTAATTGTATTCATTATTAATGCATTTGGTTTTTGATTATATGTTATATTTGAAAAATATTTGATCATCTCATCAATATTATGTCCATCAATTGAATTTACATTCCAACCAAAACTTTCCCACTTTTTTTGTAGATTATCTGAATTCATTATTTCTTGAGTTGTTCCCGTTTGTTGAAAATTATTTTTATCAACTATCAAAAAAATGTTATCTAAGTTAAATTTTACTGCTGCCATTGATGCCTCCCAAACAGAACCTTCATTTGACTCACCATCACCTAAAATTACGAAGATTTTATTATTTTTTTTCTTTTTTTTAAGCGCTATAGCTACTCCTATAGCTAAAGATAAGCCCATTCCTAATGATCCATTAGAAAATTCTATGCCAATATCCCTATTAATTACAGGATGACCCAAAAGATCACTTCCATCCAATTCAAAAGTTTCTAAATCTTTTTCTTTTATAAAGCCAATTTGACTCAAGGCAGCATAATAAGCCAGGCAAGCGTGTCCTTTACTTAAAATAAATCTGTCCCTATCAGAACTTTTTGGATCATTCCTTTTTATATTCATGTAATTACAAAATAGAAAAGAAATAATATCAACTATAGATAGTGCGCCACCAAAATGAGAGCTATGAGCTCCAGCCACATAAGCCATTTTTAAGATTTTTTTTTTAATTTCTATTGAAAAATCTTGAATTTTTTTTTTTTTCCATTTCAGTTGTCATGACATTCCTCCATCTACTCTTATTACTTGACCTGTAGTATAACTAGATAAACTACTAGACAAAAACAAAACAACGTTTGCTATTTCTTTTGGAGTGCCAATTCTTTTAAGCGAAATTTTTTCTGCAACTAGTTTATCAAGAACCTCTTTTGGAGTGTTATTTCTCATCATTTCAGTGTCTGTTAATCCAGGTTCGACTGCATTTACTCTGATTTTAAGACTTCCTAATTCCTTAGACAAATTTTTAGATAAGGAATTTATCGCAGCTTTAGACGAGGAATAAGCGCTTCTTCCATAATTAGAGTCTGATGCTGAACTTGATGAAATAAAAGTAATACTTGAATTCTCATTCATAAACCTAACGAGTTTTTGGGTAAATAATGCCTGATTGAAAAAGTTTACTTGAAAAAGATCTTTAAAGTTTTCAATTTTTGTCATTTGAAACAAGGAGGTTGTAATTATTCCAGCGTTATTTACTAAAATATCTATTTTTTGTTTTTTGGAAATTATAAAATTGGCAGCATCCAAAGTTTTTTTTTCATCAGATAGATCAATTTGGAATATTTCAATTTTGTTTTTATTTCTGTTTTCTAAATCTTTAATTTCTTTTTGAAATTCTTTTGTTATGGTTCTGACCCCGGCGTAGATAATTGCTCCATTTTCAGAAAAAATTTCAAGAATTTTTTTACCAATACCTTTATTGCACCCTGTTATAACTGCAACTTTTTTTGCTAACAACATTCCTTAAATGAAATCTTCTTTTTCAAAAATTTCTTCTGCTAAAGCTGGTTTGAAAATTGATTGGCCGCTTTTAGTCATAAACTTACTTATAAAATTCTTGTCTTCACCAGCTAAACATAAATCACTATGATTTCTAAAGTGTTTTATTCTAAATCCAAAATCTACAATATCTTTCAATGAACTTTTAAATATATTTCCAATTTTTATATGTACATAAGGACATACTAAAACATCACCTATTGGTGTTATGTATAGTCTATTTACAGTAGTACACCCAAGTATTTTCTCGTGATTTTTATCAAAAGGGTTCCAAACATTTCTTACTAAATTTTTATATTCTTTTCTAATTTTTCTTAGATATTCCCTATCCTTATCGTCACATATTATTCCTTCTGCATTCTGCCACATGCCTGATGGAACTGCTACATTGAGAAGAGTTTTGTATCTTTTTTGTTTAGAATAATCTAACAGCTGTTTAAAATGCTCTGTATTGGCATTATAATGACCAACAGTTATATTTAGATAGGGGTCCATTCCAGCATTTTTGACATGCTCCAAAGCTTCAATGGCCCTTCTCCATGAGTCTTTTCTTCCTCTAATTTCATCATGAACCTTTTCATCCATACTGTCTATACTCACTGATACTCTACTAACTTTATATTCAGCTAATTTTTTAGCCATAGACTCGTCAAGATAAAAACCATTGGTGGTTAAATACATATAAAATCTCTCAGGTTTAATAGCTTCAAGAACTTGAAATAATTTTTTAGGTTGTAATAATAATTCACCACCTTGCAAATCAAATTCGAAGTAACCTAATTCATCGGCCTCATCAGCCAATTTTCTTATTGCACCGATATCCAAGTATTCTTTAACATGATCCCCTTTGGGAGAATTAGTAAAACAGTACTTGCACCTTAAATTGCAGGCGTTATTAAAATTTAAATCAATTCCTCTTGTTTTTGTTCCTACTTTTCCATCATTTTTTTGAACATAGTCGTAAAATTTTCTTAACTTTTCTACAAGCCGGGGTTTATTCAATAATGACGACGCGATTGGCATAATTACTTTATACTATACTTTTTAATTTCTTTAGGCAACGCCAAGTTTAATTTTGCAGAACAAACATTTTCATTATCAACAAAGCCTGTGGCATTACAAGATAGTAGTCCTCTTTGATATTTAATTACTTCAGTTTTAATTACAAATCTTTTTTTTGGTAAGACTTTTTTTTTAAATAACAGTTTTTCAGCAGAGACTAGATACATTATTTCACCTTTATTTCCTGGAAGAGTTAAGATTGACAAAGCACTCATTTGGGTTAAGGCTTCAATTTGAAGCATGCCTGGCATATTAGGATCGGTCGGCCAATGAACTTTGAAAAACCACTCATCCTCTTTTAAATCTTTATATCCATTAGCGCTCTTACCCGGAACTACTTCAGTCACATAATCTATCATTAAATACGGGTCTCTATTTTGTTGAAATTCACATATTTGATTTCTATCTAATTCCATAATTACTTTAAATCCACAACTCTAGTTAAAATTCTATTTAGGTCATATCCATCCCAATTGAAATCTATTTCTAATGCTTGACCAATTGGAACAATACGATCAATGCCCTTTAAGTGATTTTTTTTTATAAATTCAGACAAGTAATCTTTGGATAATCCAAAATAAGATAATGTTTGACAATTTTTTTTTATAAATTTTGAAATTTGCTCTAAGCTATTTATATCATACTCATAAAAATAACCCCATTTGCCTCTTAACGAACAAATATTATCGTCCAGTTTTTTTAGTCTTATTAAGTATAAAAAATTACTTAATACTTTATGACTTTTAATATTATTTGACGAGGCTAGATCCATATACAATTTAGTCTGTTTATCAATTAAACCTAATTCTGGTAAATTATATTTTTTTTTTAAATATTCAGATAAGCCCTTCCAAAATAAATTTTTTGCCTTAGTATTATTATCATTTATCCATAAAATTAAGTGTGGAGACGAGCAAGCATTTTGGTCAACTAAATAAGTATCATTATAAAACTTTTCAAAGAGTCTCTGTTTCTCAAATTTTTTAATTTGCAAAAATTTTTTTGCGTTTATAACACAAAAAGAAAACCTATCAGAAAAAGCAATGTCAAGTGATCTCTCTTGTAATTTAAAATTTCTTATATTTTTTATTGTATCATCTCCTCCCCAAATTATTCTAGCATCACAAATTTTCGAAATATTTTTTGTGTATTCATCATTTTGATGAAATCTCACTATTTTAATCATATCTTTAATTTTAGAAAATTTTTTAGCTTTAACTGTTTTGTTAATATTATTGCAGATTATTTTTACTTGTTCGAATTTTTGATGAGGGACCTTAACAATGTTTGTATTACCAGTTAATAATCCAAAAATTAGGGAATAAGCGAAATTCGTTGGTACATTAGAGGGTGTAATGTGAAATAATAAACCTAAACCAACTCTAAAATCTGGAGATGAAAATTTTTTTTTCATAATTTCTATATTTTTTTTTCTACACCAGAATGCTAACGTTTTTAAATCAGGGTAAATTTTAGCATTTTTATCTTTGTTCAAATTTTTAGATAGATTATCTAAAAATTCACAGATAATTGGATTGAATGGTTGTAATGAAAGAGAGCTTATCTTTTTATCTCCAGATAGAAAATGTATTGAATTATTTTTTTTCATTAAATATCGCTACACCCTCTTATTTCAGCTTTCTTTATACGACCGTGAACTTTAAATTTTTTTCCTAGTGACGAACACTCGCACGAATTATTTACAATTTCACCTAAATCTTCTGTCAATATACTGTGACCTGGATAACTTGATGGAAGCAATGATATTAATTGAATAAATCCTTTTTTTCCATCTTTTTGTATATTTAATTTTTGATCTCTTATTATTACATCTGAAAAAATTGAGGTTATGAAACTTGAACACTTATCACATTCTATGAAAATTGAACCTGTTTGTTCAACTAATCCGTAGTAATTATAAATTTTTCTTAATCCTGTTTTGTTCAATAAATTTTTTTGAATAAATCATTATTTACTCTAATTTTAGTCATTTTTTTCCATCCACCTCCATGAAGCAAAATACCATTTACTAAATCATAATTTAGGCTTTTTTTATCTAAATTTATGTAAAGATTTTCATAAACTGAACTAGTAAAACCAAAAATAAAAAAACGTGAATTACCATAATTTCTCAAAAAATTATTTATATTTTTATAATCCAACTTTCCATTTTCATCTAAGGCAAAAGTATGATCACTCCCAAAAATGGAAAAACCATAAAATGCTGCTGTTTTGGCGTCAAATTTTGATCTATCTTTTAATATGGGTTTTTTATCAATAACTAACATCGGGATTCTTTTTTTTCCTAGGATTGTAGAAACTATTTTTGATAAAGCTCTTACTTGATCATTGGAATTTTTTTTATCTAAATAAATTTGCGATAGGGCTCTGTCACTTGTTCCCGATGATCTTAAAACTTTAAATATCTCTTTATCATTAATACTTTTAAGTTCCATTAATTTAAATATATTTACTGGCAAATATGGTATTTTATTAAGATCATTATTTTTGAAATCATAACTAATATGATCAAGAATTTTTTTATATTCTTTTGAATTCTTGTAGTGATGAAAAATTAAGTCTTTAATAAATTTTTCAAAATAATATTTTTTATCGTTGGCATTAAGAGAAAATGCATTTAAATTTAAATATTCATTAATTTTCATTTTAAATTATTTCTTTAAAAAAATTTTTGTCTTTTAGCTCTAGCTTATAACTTTTAATTACTTTGATATAATTTGAATTAATTCCATAGTTTTTTTTAATGATTGATGTTATTTTTTTTTTTAATTTAATATTTTTTGCTAAAATACACAAAAATTTGTCATTTGCTACGCATTTAATTTTAAAACCATTTTTACTTAACATTTTTTCAATGTCATCTAAATTTAATCTTAATCCAAATAATTTTGAAATTCTATTTTTTCTACCAACGAGATAATAATAATTATTTGAATCTTTATATGCTAAATCACCTGTCTTAAGAACTCCCTTATTAATATCACCTTTTTTTAAATCAGATAATTTTGATGCATAACCCAAAGAAACATTTTTTCCAAAATAAGTTATTTCACCAATTTCATTATTTTTTTTAATAATGCTGCCACTTTTGGTAATTAACTTAAATAAAGATCCTTTTAAAGCTTTACCAATACTACCTTCTTTAGTTTTGTCATTCACTACTACATATGACATTCTTGGACTTGCTTCTGTTTGACCATACATTAAAAAAAACCTAATCCCCTTTTTTTTTGAAAAATCACTGAAATATTTTAGAATTGAATATTCTAATTTTCCACCAGCTTGAGTGATATATTTAATTGAAGGTATGTATAGCTTATCAAAATTTATTCTTTTTAATAATTCATAAAATTGAGGTACTCCATTAAGAGAGTTTACATTATATTTTTTAATTTTTTTCCAAAAACTTTTTTCAAAAATTGTATTCTTATTTAAAATTATCCTTGCTCCAGATTCTAAATGAGAATTTATAATTGAGATACCATAAGAATAAGCCATAGGCATAGTTGTAATAACTGTTTGGTTGCTTTTAATATCTAGATATTTCCTGATTGAAGAAGAATTGCTTTTAAGATTACTCACAGACAGCCTTACAAACTTAGGGCTTTGAGTGGTACCGGATGTTGTCAAAAGTATTCTGTTAATACTTTTTATTGATGTATGTTGTCTGAATTTTGTTTTTAAGAGTTCATAATTTTTCAAACTAATAAGATATTTTTTAAACTCTTTAGAATTTTCTCCAAAAAAATTTTTTGGACAAAAAATGTAAGAAGGTTTAAATTTTAAAATAATGTCTTTAATATAACTTTTAGTGAAACTTTCATCTAATAGAATAACTGTAAATTGTGATCTTAAAAAGGTTGTAAAACCAAAAACACTATCAGCTGTATTACTCGTAATATGGACAATTAAAGATTTTTTTTTTATTTTTGAAATAATGTAATCATTTTTTTTTAATATATCATTGTAGCTGTATTCAAGTCTATCCAAGTCTACTAAAGCAATTTTTTTTTTATCTTTAGCAAAATTTGTGAAAAGGTTATTTTTCATTTATTTTTTTTATTTTCCAGATATTATTTTTTGATAAATGATAACCTTATCTTTTTTTAAATCTTCAACCATTGTGTCATAAGTTTTTTTAATATCGATCACTCCTATATTTATTTCATTTAAGATTATTTTTTTATATGCTTTTTTTTTAATTAAAATATTATCTAATTTATCGCTTATTCCTGTCATATAGTTCGAATTTTTATCTCTCACATACATTTTGTATTTTAAAAATTTTTTTGTATTTCCAATAATGCAATTTCCACTAAATTCCTTAAAATATCTAAAATTTACCCCTACCGTTTCTTCCGCCACATGGACAAATGTAAAACCATCCTTGTAATCCATTCCAATAAACAAACATTTTCCTCTATTTTCGATCAAATATCCAAAGGGAGAATTCAAATCGAAACAGCTTTGATGCTCTAAACTACAAATATAGTCCTGATCCTTTCCCCAAACCGCAAAAGAGTAGATTGGGTTTAATGATCTTTTAAAAGTTCTTTCTTTAAGAGCAAAATTACTTAATGAACCCGTTTTAGATATTGTTTTCTTAAAATTAAAATCTGCTCCATTACAAAAATCCCAATTGTAAGTTGGAAACAATATTGTTCCATTTTTACCCACTCTTTTTTTTAGTTTTTTGATAAAAACTTTAGCATCAAATTTTTTTTTATGTTTTTTAAAAAAAATTAAAATTTTTAAAATATCAGAAGATACTAAAATTTTATCTCCTGATTTAAATCCACATTTATCAAAAAGGTGATCAAAATTTATCAACATCCTAATTCTTTTTAAATATAATCAAACTTTAAAATTTTTTTTGATTTTAAAAGTAAAAGTTCTTCCTTTATTTTGTTTAATGGGTGATTTAAAGTTTTAGCAATTTCAAAAATATTTCTTTTCCCGTTTGAATAAGCAATCAAATTTGTTCTTAATTTAATTTGAGTATTTGAATAATTATTTTTTTGAGAAATACTATGATATAATTTTTTTTTACTTAAAAAAGGTTCTCCGGTAACCTGGGACTTGGGCAATGTTCCAAACTCGAATGTATCGATAATATCTTTAATGACTTTAAATGAGCCACTTAAACCTTTTTTTGTGACTAAATTAAAATTATCTTTATTTGTATGGTACTCAGGGTAAAACCTTGATCTATAAAAAGCAGTGAAGGGCAAATTTACTTTTGGTGAGCAGTATTGTCTTTCGTCACTTCCTCTATTCAAGAAAGACAAATGTTTAACATTTTGGAGACCATGTAATGCTACGTGCAGTGCTTTATCAGCTAAGTTATTCTCCTCAGGACTATAAACTTGGGTATATGATCTTTCATCACCAACCATGCTTAAATTAAAACCTGAAATTACATTTTTTTTTAGAATTTTCAAAAATTTTGATAAATATGATATTGATCCAATCGTTTCAGGTAATAAAACAAATCTATAACTATAGTGTCTATTTTTATAATTTTTTTTTATGTATTTAATTATCGCGTTCATCACAACAGGTCCTGAAAGTTCATTATTTGCCATAGAAGGATGGCAAATATATGTGCTAAAAAAAATTTCTTTTTTGGACTTACCCTTTAGAATGCAATGACTTAAATCTAAAGTTCCCTTTTTAAATGAACTATTTATATAAACTTTATAAAGACCTCTGGGTAACTTTCTTTTTTGCTTTTCAGACATACAAAAACCCCAGCTTTTTTTGTAGTAACTTGTAACGTATGGAATAGAATTGATTTGGTTTTTTTGGGTATAAATTTTCTTAATCAATTCTTTTTTACTTATTGTTTTATTTATTGGTTGTGAATATGAAACAACATGTAAGTTATTCTTCTTGAATTCACAAAACTTTTTACCGCTTTTTACATGTTGAATATATGCATCCTCAATATTCCATTCTAACGGTATTTTCCAATCAAATACCTTTTTTCCTGATCTAAATTTAATTCTTTTAAATTCAGGATTGATTTTTTCAAAAAAGGAAAGGCTTTCTCTGATACCTTTTCCTGTGATTGATCTATGCTTGGGAAAAAGTTTCTTTGCCCATTCTATCATTTCATTTTGATACATATTTTTGAATACATTTACTATTTGTTAGAATAAATTGAAATAAATAAAAAAAACTTTATAGTCTTTCTAAAACCTTTAAAGCTAGATTAAAACAGATGCAAGAAAAAATTACTAAATATAATCTATTTTAAAATATTTTATGAAAATTGCAATTATAGCTGATGCCAAAGAAAATGCTGGTGGTGGATACCATGTAGCCGAGTCAGCTGCTACTTTTTTTAACAAACTTAAATTAAATAATTTTGAGTTTGATGTTATTTGCACATACAAAAATACTTTCGACAACCTAAAAAAAATAGTTGATGACGAAAATTTAAAATTATTTAATAAAGAAAACATTTTCAACAAAATTAATCTTTTTATCTTCAAAATTAATTTCATCAAATTTATTTTTGATAAATTTTCAATATTGAATTGTTTTGAAAAATTTTTAATAAATAAAAAATATGATTTAGTATATTTTGTAACACCTTCCTCAATGGCTATTTATTGTAAAAATATAAATTTTATATATTCAATCTGGGAATTTGCTTACAAGAAATTTCCATTTTTCCCTGAATACAAAAAAAATTACGTGGAGCTTAGAGAAATGGTTCATAAATTTGTTTGTGATAATGCTTTTAAAATAATTTTTTTTGGAAATAGAGAGATTGAAGATTTCAAGAAATTTTACTACCTAGATAAAAATAAATTTGAAAATTTTGCTTATGCACCAGCAATTTCTTTAGTAAAGAATTCTACTGATGAAAAAAGTTATGTAGATAACTTTATCTCTAATAACGAGTACCTTTTTTACCCAGCGCAATTCTGGCCACATAAAAACCATATCTACATTGTTGAAAGTCTAAATTTATTTAATAAAAAAAACTCAAAAAAAATAAAAGTTGTTTTCACGGGTGGGAATATGGGCAATCTTAAAGTGATAAAAAAAAGAATTAAAGAACTTAATCTAGAAAATTATATTGAAATTTTTAGTTATCTTAAGAATGAGGAAATTGTAAAACTTTATAAAAATTGTTTAGGAGTATTATTTCCATCATTTGTTGGTGCGGAATCTTATCCTTTGTTTGAGTCATTTTTTTTTAAAAAACCAATATTGTATAATCAGGAAATTGTGGATGAGATTTATAATAACAGTATTTTAAAACTAGACATAAATGATTTGTCAAGTTTTGAAACCAACGTAAATATTTTGAGAAATAACAAAGAACAAATTGAAACTTCTACAAATAATGGATCATTGATTTACAAAGAAATGTTTGATGAAGAAAAAATTAAATTTAAATTATCAAGAATATTTAATGAATATTTTGATTATAAAAAAATGTGGAGTTAAATTAGTAAATTTCTAATTTTGGCAAAGGAAATAAAAAATTTACTCCTTTTCGTATCAATGACTTTTCTCTTTGTAAAATTTCTTTTTTAAAATGCCAAGGTAACACTAAAAACATATCAGGAGGATTTTTCCTTGCCTTTATTTCTGAAATTATTGGAATTTTAGAGCCAGGTGTATATCTTCCAAACTTTTGGGGATTTCTTTCAACTGCCGCAGAAATTATTTTATTATTTAGACCAAAATATTGAAGAAGAACATTTCCTTTAGTTGAGGCTCCATAAACATATATTTTTCTTTTTTTACTATTTTCATTAGTTAGATAATTCTTGAGATTTTCTTTGATAACATTGATTCTCTCAAAAAAGGCTCTTATTGTATCAATCTTATGAAGTTTGTATTTTTTTTCTTTATCTAAAAACCTTCTTATTCTGTTAATATTAATCTTTAATTTTGATGATCTTTTAGTTAAAAAATATTGCATGCTTCCACCATTTACATCATTGTGAACCACATCAATTAATTTTAAATTATTTTTAAGCGCAATTTGCTGCATTATTCTAGTCGAGTAATATGCAACATGCTCATGGCAAATTGTATCAAACATATTTTTTTGTATAATAGATAGTAAATCTGCATGTTCAATTAAACATACCCCCTCATTATCTAAAATTTCATAAATGTCTTTCAAAAACTTATTTGGATCATCAAGGTCATAAAAAACTGACAATGCAGTTATAATCTTAAATTTTTTTTTTGTAAAATTTTTAATTTTTTTGGAAGAAAAAAAATCAAAAACTATATGATTAATTTTCTTAAAATTTGATTTATATTTTACTGAAACTGGATCAATACCAAATGTTTTAAACTTTCTATTATACATATTTAAAAGAGTTCCATCATTACAGGCAATATCTAAAACTTGATCATTTTTAGACATACGAACTTTTTTGACAATCGTGTCATGTATAGATCTCATATGATTTGTCATAGTTTGATTTAGCCCAGTTTTGTACCCATAGTCCTTTGAAAAAAGACTTTTTTGATTAAAACTATTGCTTAACTGAACTAAGTTACATTTTTGGCAAAAATCTAGCCCAAGAACACCGGACTCAACTTTTTCATTTTTTTTTGGAAATTTACCAGTAAACTTAAATTTACCTAACTCAAAAACTTTTTCAACATTCAGTGTCTTGCAGTTTCTACATTTTTTTTTTCGCATAATTACTTAAATAACAATTTTAAAATAAATAATAGATACTTAAATTACAGAAACACAATACTTGATAGATTTTTTTAATTAAAGGCAATAAATAAATTATATCAAAATCATTTAAAATTTTTTTCAGTGCATAAATCAAGCCAATTGAGCTATTAGTACTGGTCAGCTGCACGCATTACTGCGCTTCCACATCCAGCCTATCAACG
>MDTD01075152.1_pt1 | contig 50829 bp, 45 predicted proteins | sample 811221 | NCBI WGS metagenome assembly MDTD01 (sample SAMN05326646, study PRJNA326480) | marine metagenome | isolation source: seawater | place: Pacific Ocean: South West | collected 2011 | reverse complement strand
GCGTTGGGAGGCGCCTTCAAGCAGGGAATCGACGATCGCCCGCAGGGGGAGGTGGCGCTTGGCGGCGAAGTGCATCGATTCGGTCTGGGTACTGCAGGTGGTCCCGCACGCTCGGCAGCGGAAGCGACGGACCGGCCCGTGGGCGGCGGTCTGGTACCAGCCGTAGGGGCGGTACCAGTGTGGACGGGGGTTCAGGTGGTTGGAACAGGTCGGGTTCGGGCAGCGGGACGGCAGCGGCATGACGGCCTCCTCTCGAGAGATACGGGACCGGAATGCGCCGCTCAGCGCACCGCGTCCCTGTATCTCACGACACCGTCATGAGCTACCGTGCTTTTTGAAACAGGATTGTGTATACAGCCCTCGTGTCCAATGAGATCTTGCGTTACCGAACTTTTTCCGAAACAATACGAAACACGATGAAGATTACCGAGCTGTTTGCACTGGACGATGATGTTGCCGTTGTCACCGGCGGCGCAGGTACGCTCCCGTCGGCGATGGCGACAACCCTCGCCGCCGCCGGCGCCCGGGTGGCGCTGTGGGGACGCGGCACCAACCATCCCGTGGACGCCGCGGCCGCCCGCGTCGCTGAGAGCGCCGGGGTCCCGACGGAACGTGTCGTCGGCATTACCGTCGACACATCGGATCCGGCCGCCACAGAAGCGGCGCTCGCCGAGACCCGGGAGCGCCTGGACCTTCCAACGATCCTGGTGAACGGCGTCGGCGGCAACCGGGGGAAGAGCGATTTCGTCGACATCGACCTGAACACCTTCAGCGAGGTGGTGTCCGCAAACCTCCTCGGTGGCCTGGTTGTGCCGCTGCAGGTTTGCGCCCGGGCGTGGATCGCCGCGGAACAGCCGGCAAGCGTCATCAATCTGGCCTCCATGACCAGTTACCGCGCCCTCTCCGGCGTGTGGGCGTACAACGCCGCAAAGAGCGCGGTCATGAATCTGACCGGTGGCGCCGCCCGGGAGTTCGCTCCCCACGGGATCCGCGTAAACGCGATCGCGCCGGGTTTCTTTCTGGGCCACCAGAATCGTCGGCTGCTTGTGGCTGACGACACCAGCGGGGAACTCACCCCCCGGGGTCGGGCGATCGTCGAACGCACGCCGTTCGGGCGTTTTGGAACGCCACAGGACCTCGAAGGCGCAACCCTGTTCCTCGCGAGCGCCAGAGCCAGTGGATTTGTGACGGGAGTGACCCTGCCGGTGGACGGCGGGTTCCTCGTGGACACCATATAGGGGACACCATCTGAGGGGCAGCGCCCCGGAAGGACACCGGATGAAACCTTTTCTCGACGATGACTTTCTCCTCACGACCGACACGGCCCGGGAGTTGTACCACGACCACGCCGCGCCGATGCCGATCTATGACTTCCACTGCCATCTGCCGCCGCAGCAGATCGCGGAGGACGCACGCTTCGAAACGATCGGAGAGGCGTGGCTGGCGGGCGACCACTACAAGTGGCGCGCCATGCGAACCAACGGTGTGGACGAACGCTTTGTAACCGGCGACGCCGGATGGCGCGAGAAGTTCGACCGCTGGGCGGAGACGGTACCCGCCACGATCGGCAATCCGCTGTACCACTGGACCCACCTGGAACTGCAGCGCCATTTCGGTATCCACGAGCTCCTCTCCCCCGCCACCGCCGACGACATCTGGCATCGCGCCAATCGGACGATGACGGAACCGGACTTCTCGGTGCGGGGACTGCTGACCCGCATGAACGTCCGCTACGTGGGCACCACCGACGATCCGGTGGACGACCTGCGGTTTCACCGGGCGCTGGCGGCGGAATCCCGCGGTGGCGACGGTGCCGTCCCCCGCCGGGACCCCGGCCGGTTCCAAACGGTGGTCCGGCCGAGCTTTCGACCCGACCGCGCCTGGGCCCTGGACGACCCACGCGCCTGGACCGCGTGGATCGATCGTCTCGCCGTCGCCGCCGACATGGACTCGATCGAAACGATCGAACAGCTCCGGGACGCGCTCACCCGCCGCATCGACGCCTTCGCCGACGCAGGATGCCGCGTGAGTGACCACGCTCTGGTCGCGCCGGTGAACGCGGCCTACACCGACGGTCTGCTCAACGGCGTCATGAGCTTCGCCCGCCGCGGCGGCGCCCTCAGCGGCGAGGACCGCGCGGCGTTCACGACGGCGGTCCTCGAACACCTGGCACGGGAATACGCCCGCCGCGGCTGGGTATTCCAGCTCCATATCGGGGCGCTGCGAAACACCAACAGTCGGATGCTGTCCAGCCTGGGGCCGGACACCGGGTTTGATTCGATCGCCGACGCACCGATCGCCGCGCCCCTGGCGGGTTTTCTCGACCGGCTGGACCGTGACGACGCCCTGCCCCGCACGATCCTCTACGGACTGAACCCGCGGGACAACGAGGTCCTGGCAACGATGATCGGGAACTTTCAGGACGGCTCGGTCGCCGGCAAGATCCAGCACGGCAGCGGCTGGTGGTTCAACGACCAGAAAGACGGGATGCTTCGCCAGATGACGAGCCTGGCAAACCTCGGACTCCTGAGCCGATTTGTGGGGATGCTCACCGACAGCCGGAGCTTCCTGTCCTTCCCGCGACACGAATACTTCCGTCGCGTGCTGGCAGACCTGATCGGCGGCTGGGTAGAGCGCGGCGAGGCACCGCGGGACATGGCCCTCCTGGGTCAGATGGTCCGCAACATCTGCTGGTACAACGCCCACGACTACTTCGGCATCGACGAGGTCACACGGGAGGTGAACGCATGAACGCACACGAACTCCGATCGCTGATCGAATCGCTCGACCTGCCGGCGGCGACAGCGCGCATGGAAATGGAGGCGGCGGCGCTTCCGGCGGACGAGAATCCGCGCCGCGGAGACGGACCGCTGCAGGTCTACGCGCGATCGGTGACCGTCCTCGACGGTGCCGTGGCCCTCATGGTGCGCGATGCCGAGGCCACAACCCACGAGACGCGCCGACGCGTTGTCCTGGTCGCCGCCACCCCACCGGCGGCGGGACCGGTCGCCGAGGCCGTCGGGACGATGGAGCCGCAGCTCGTTCCGGGGGCCGACGGCTCGCCGTGGATCGCCGTGGCGCCGTGTACGACCGCCAACGCCCGGGCGCTGCACCGGCTGATCCCGTGGACCCGGCCCGTCTCCCTCCGCAGCAGGCGCACCACGATCGGCATGGGCGACCGGCTGGGACTTGCCACGGCGGGGCATATCCGCGCGGCGCGCCGCTTCGCCGTGGCGCCGGTCCTGGCCCAGCAGAGCGTTCGGGAGAACGATTTCATCGGTCGATCGTTCGACGACGTCGTCGCCAACGCCTCGTGGCTCGTGCTGCAGGAAGGCTATCGCGACGGCTTCGGCGCCGACGGTGATCACCTGAAGACCATTCCTGCGATCGACATCGCCCTCGCTGCGGGGATGCCGATGATCACCCTGGACCTCACCGAGGTGATGCGTCCCGAGGTTGCCGACTGGAGCGACGCGGACGTGGAGGCGGCGCTGACCGATCTGCCGGCGGAGTTCCGCCACCGCGTCGAAACGGAGTACGCGGACCGCACCTTCGTGTTCGACGGGACCGAGGTCCGCATCGATGCCGCGGAGGCGCGTCGCTGCGCGGTGATGTACGGCCCCGCACTGGCGTTCAGCGCACAGGTCAATGATCACCTCCACGGCGCCACCGACGGTGCCTACGACCTGGAGATCTCGATCGATGAGACGACGACGCCCACCCTGCCCTCGCACCACCTGTTCATCGCCCGGGAACTCCAGGTTCGCGGGGTGACGGTGAACAGTCTGGCGCCACGCTTCATCGGCGAGTTCCAGAAGGCGATCGACTACCGGGGAGATCTGGACGAGTTCGACCGGCAGTTTCGGGTGCACTGTCTCATCGCCCGCGAGTTCGGCGGCTACAAGATCTCCGTGCACTCCGGGAGCGATAAGTTTGCCGTGTACCCCACGGTGGGACGGGAAACCGGGATGCGCCTGCACCTGAAGACCTCCGGCACCAGCTGGCTGGAGGCGCTGCGGGTCATCGCGCGAACCGAGCCGGCGCTGTACCGACGGATACACCGATTTGTGGAGGGCTACTACCCCACGGCGCTGAACTTCTACCACATCGACGCCGATTTCGCGGCGATTCCCGCGTTGGACGGCGTCGCAGACGCCGACCTGTCGACCTTTCTCGACGATACCAACGCCCGGCAGATGCTGCACATCTCCTACGGCGGGGTGCTCCAGGATCCGGCTCTCCGCCGCGACCTGTACGCGGCGCTCCACCGTCACGAGGACGCCCACGCCGCAGCAATTGCACAGCACTTCGAACGGCACATCCGTCTGCTGGGAGCGGAACGCGTATGACCTACACGGCCCTCGGCGGGCCCACCGCCTCCCTCACCGACGAAGACCTTCGCGGCGGTCTGGTGCAGGCCCTGGAGGCGTACGCACCGCGCTCACGGGCTCGCAAAGTGATCGCGGTTCCGCCGGACATCACCCGCTTTCACAGCCGTGCCGGTTTCCTCACCGTGGCGGCGGCGGACTACTACGGCGACGCCCTCACCGACGTGCTGCCGGCGCTGGGCACCCACGTCCCCATGACCGACGGGGAGCTCGACCGCATGTACCCGGGGCTGGACCACGGACTGGTGCGTCCTCACCGCTGGCGCAGCGATCTGACAACGCTCGGGACGGTCCCCGCCTCGTTCGTCGAGGAGGTGTCGGAGGGCGCGGTGTCCTTCGACTGGCCGGCGCAGGTCAACACCATGATCGCCCGCGGTGGGTACGACGCGATCCTGTCGATCGGTCAGGTGGTACCCCACGAGGTGATCGGCTTCGCCAACCACAGCAAGAACCTGTTCGTGGGAACCGGCGGTGCCGCGGCGATCCACGCCTCCCACTTCCTGGGAGCGGCGTACGGCATGGAGCGCATTATGGGCCGCGTCGATACGCCCGTGCGGGCGGTCCTGGACTACGCCGCCCGGGAGTTTGCGGGGCACCTGCCGATCCTCTATGTGCTCACCGTGGTCTCGGCCGACGAGGCCGGGACGCTCCATGTGCGGGGCCTGTTCGTCGGCGACGATCGCGAATGCTACGAGCACGCCGCCGCCCTCAGCGGCGAGGTGAACATCACCCCGGTGGACCGCCCCTTCGACCACGCCGTGGTCTACCTGGACCCCGCGGAGTTCCGGTCCACGTGGCTCGGAAACAAGGCGATCTACCGCACCCGCATGGCGATGGCCGACGGTGGCGCCCTCACGATCATCGCCCCGGGCGTACGGGAGTTCGGTGAGGATCCCGAAATCGACCGGCTCATCCGCGCCCATGGCTACCGTGGCACGCCGGAAACGCTGGCCGCCGTGGACCGCGATTCGACTCTGGCGAACAACCTCAGCGCCGCGGCCCATCTCATCCACGGGTCGAGTGAGGGTCGCTTCTCCGTCACCTGGTGCCCCGGCCACCTGAGCCGTCGGGAGATCGAGGGCGTGGGATACGGGTACCAGTCGCCGCAGTCGGCGGCGGAGCGCTGGGGACTGGACCCGGCAACCATGGAACGCGTCGCCACCGGCTACCGCACCGCCCCCGACGGCACGCGCTTCTTCTTCGTGCAGAACCCCGCGCTGGGGCTGTGGGCGCTGGCCGACCGCCTGCGGGACGGCGCGGGTGGCGCCGGTGGCGCGGGTGGCGCCGGTGGCACGGGTGGCGGGAGCGATCCCCGTGGCGCATAACCCCCGCCACCAGCGGATCGTGGCGCTGCTGCAGTCGCTGCGGACGCTTACGGTGAGTGATCTCGCCGTCCGCCTCGGCGTCTCGGAAGTCACGATCCGCAAGGACCTCACGGTCCTCGAGGAGCGCGGGGTGGTTCAGCGAAGCCACGGCGGTGCGACGCTGGCGCAGGACGCGGAGCCGATGGCATCGGTGGCCCAGCGCTCGGGCGAGCGCCAGGAGGGCAAACGCCGAATCGCCGAGGCCGCCCTGGCGATGGTTTCCGAGGGCGACGTGGTGGCGCTGGATGCCGGGTCCACCACCCTTGCCCTCGCCAGGCTCCTGGCCCGGCGTCCGGTGCGGGTGGTCACCAACAGCCTCCCGGTAGCACAGGTCCTTGCCGGCGACAGCGACGCGACGCTGACGATGATCGGCGGCACCTACCGCGCCGAGGCGGGGTCTTTCATCGGACCGATCGCCGAGGAGGCGATCGCGGGACTCCGCGTCGACGTCGCGTTCATCGGCGCCACGGCCTTTACCGCAGGCGGCGCGTTTTACTGCCAGAACGCCACCGAGGGCCAGACCAAGCACCGCTTCCTGGAAGCCGCGCGGCGCCGCGTGATCGTGGCGGACGCGGCCAAGTTCGACGCCCGGGCGTTCGCGCGCTTCGCTCGCCCCGGAGTCGTCGACCTCCTCATCACCGATGCACCGTTCCCCGGAATCGATGCCGTCCGCGACGCCGGCATCGAGGTTGTCGTCGCCACCGGGACCACAGCCACCCCATCAGCCACGTCCGAAAGGAGCATGTCATGATCACCCTTCGACCTGACGCCCGCTACGGCCTCGTCGTCCCCACCAGCATGGGGGTCCGACTGCATCCGCTGGACCGCCAGCCGGTGCATACGTCCACCTCGTTCACGCTTTCGGTCACCAGCGCCGAGACCAACGTGGCCAGCATTCCCGCAGCGCTGGGGGTTCCGACGCACGTCCTCACCCGCTTTGTCGCCGGGAGCCCGATCGCGGAACGGATTCGCCAGGACCTCCGCGGGCGGGGCATGACCTGTGAGGGGCCGGAGATCGAACCGGGGGGCGCCTGGGGCTACCGTCACCAGTTCAACATCGCCGATTCCGGGTTCGGAGGCCGCGGACCGCGTGTGTACAACGACCGTGCCGGTGAGGTCGGACGGACACTCACGACCGCCGACTTCGATCTGGACCGCCTCTTCCGCGACGAGGGCGTGCAGATCGTACACATGTCGGGCCTGGTGGCGGCGCTGTCGCCGACCACCTCGGCGCTGTGTGTAGAGATTGCCCGCGCCGCACGCGCCCACGGCACCGCAGTATCCTTCGACCTTAACTACCGCGCCAGTTTCTGGGCGGGACGCGAGGAGGAGCTGTCGGCGGCGTTCCACGCGATCGCCTCGGAGGCGGACATCCTGGTCGGCAACGAGGAGGACTTTCAGCTCGCCCTCGGGATCGGCGGGCCGGATGCCGGTGGTACCGACCTCGCGGGCAACCTGGACCGGTTTCACGAGATGACCGACCGCATCCGCGACGCCTTCCCGCGCCCGCAGCTGTTTGCCACCACCCTGCGGGAGGTGGTGAGCGCCAATCGGCACCTGTGGGGAGCGATCGTGACCGCCGGCGACGAGCGCTACGCCGTGACACCGCGGGAAATCGAGGTCCTGGACCGGATCGGCGGCGGCGACGGCTTCGTCGGCGGACTGCTCTACGGAATCCTGCGCGGATGGGATGCGGAACGGGCGATGCAGTTTGGATGGGCCACCGGGGCGATGGCCGCAACGATGGTCACGGACTACGCGCTTCCCGCCGACGAGGCGCAGGTCTGGAGCATCTGGAACGGCAACGCCCGGGTGCAGCGATAACGTGCCGGACAATTCGCGCTTCGGTGCCTATCGGGTGAACGAACCGATCGGGTAGACTGTCGCCATGCTCACCGTCCTCAGCCGCATCCGCCTCTACATACGGCCATATCGTGCCCGCATGGTCGCCGCCATCGTGGCGATGATCGGCGTGGACGGCCTGGCCTACATCGTTCCACTGGCGATCGGATACGTCACCGACCACGTCTATCCCCGCCTGGGAACCGATCCCTCCGCCCTGCGAACGCTGTGGGTCGTGTCCGGCGCACTGCTGCTCACGGCAGCGACCCGCGGGGTACTCGCCCACGTCATGATCCGCAACTTCTGGTCCGTGGCGGAGGCGGGGGTGCGGGACATTCGAAACGCCCTGTACCACAAACTGCAGCACCTGGACATGGACTACTACGACCGGTCCCGGACCGGGGACCTCATGTCGCGCGCCACCTACGACGTTCAGATCATCCGCAACTTCCTCGCCTTCGGTATCGAACACCGCGTGCGAATCGTGCTCATCAGCGCAACCGTGTTCGTGCTGATGCTGTGGCAGTCCCCGCGACTGGCGCTGCTGGTATACGCGGTGATCCCGCTGTTCGTGGTCGCGATTCTGCACTACAGCGGTCGAATGCGCACCGCCGTGGTGCGACAGCAACGGCAGATGGGCGTTCTCAACAGCCGGCTGCAGGAGAGCGTCACCGGCATCCGGACGATCAAGGCGTTTGCCGTGGAGGCGCGGGAGGCGGCCAGGTTCGACGCGGAGAACGGACGCATGCTGGAGCGCGACCTGGAGGCATCCCTGCCGCAGGCCTACCTCAATCCGGTACTGCTCGTGACCGAAGGCGTCGGGATGCTGGTGCTCGTCGCGGTGGCGGGACCACGCGTCATCCGCGGCGAGATCCCGCTGGGGATGGTCGTCGCCTTCGTCAGTTATCTGGGAATCATGGGGTTTCCGCTGCGGATCCTGGCGTTCAACACCTCCCTGGTCAACCTCGCGATCGGCGCCTCCAGCCGGCTGACCGAGATCCTGGGCCACCAGGACCAGCTCCAGAGCGCCCACGGGACCCATCGCGACCAAATCGCCGGGAACATCCGCTTTGACGCGGTTTCCTTTCGTTACCCCGACGGGCCCTGCATCCTTCAGGACGTCAGTTTCGACGTCGCCGCCGGGAGTCACGTGGGGCTGTTTGGTCTGACGGGATCGGGAAAAAGCTCGCTCATATCGCTCATTCCGCGGTTCTACCTCCCCACGGAGGGATCGATCACGATCGACGGCGTGCCGATCACCGACTGGGATCTGAGCGACCTTCGGCATCAGGTGGGCACCGTCCTCCAGGAGACGTTTCTGTTCTCGGCGTCGATCCGCGAGAACATCGCCTTCGCTCGCCCCGACGCCGATATGGACACGATCCGCTCGGCAGCGGAGGCGGCGGAGATCCACGAGTTCATCGCGTCGCTCCCCGACGGCTACGACACCCTCGTCGGTGAACACGGCGTGGGACTCTCCGGGGGCCAGCGGCAACGGATCGCGATCGCACGAACGCTGGTGCAGGATCCGCGCATTCTCATCCTCGACGACTGTACCTCCAGCCTGGACGCGGTCACCGAACGCCACATTCTGGGACAACTGCGTCGCCTGATGGAGGGCCGGACGACGATCATCGTCGCCCAGCGAATCGCGACGCTGTCGCTCGCAGACCGCATCATCGTCCTCAACGACGGCGGCGTCGAGGACATGGAACGCCACGACGTGCTGGTCACACGCAACGCGCTGTACCGCCGGACCTGGCACCAGCAACGCGCTGCCGCCGCCGCCGCGAGCGGCGAGGAGCCGTACCGATGATTACCCGCAGACGCGTGGGAGACCTTCCCCTGGAACAGGAAGCCGACGAGCGCCCCTTCGACTGGCGGGTGTTCCGCAGACTGCTGGCGTACCTCCGTCCCCACCGCGGTCGCCTGCTCCTCATGTACACCATGGCACTGCTCAACGTTGCCGCCACGATCGCTGTTCCGATCTTCGTGCAGCGTATCATCGACAATCACATCGACGCCGGGGTGTGGGAGGGGGCACCAACGCTGCTGGCGGCGATGGCAGCCGCGCTCGTCGTTGTGTATCTCAGCGCCCGGGTGCAGGGCGGGCTCATGATGCGCATCGGCTATCGGTTTCTGTACGACCTGCGCCGGGACCTGTTCCACCACATGCAGCGTCTTCCGTTCCGGTTCTTTGACACCCACCGCACCGGCCAGATCATGAGCCGCCTCACCAACGACGTGCAGGTGCTGGAGGAACTGCTGCGGGCGGGACTCGACACGATCGCCGTGGACGTTCTGATGCTCGCAGGGCTCATCGTGGCGATGATCGGCCTCGACGTGCGCCTGAGCCTGGTGCTCCTGGTCACCGTGCCGCTGTTCGTGCTGGTGGTGTTCGGCCTGCAAAGTCGGCTCCGCCGCGCCGGCCGCCGCATCCAGCACGCCCTGGCCTCGGTGAACGCGTTTCTCAACGAATCGATCTCCGGACTCAAGGTGATTCGCGCCTTCGCCCGGGAGAAGACAAACTCCGCCAACTTCGCGTCTGTGAACGAGGAGTACTACCAGCAGACGCGCTCCTTCTATCCGCTCAACGCCTGGTTCTGGCAGAGCGTGGCGACGCTTGCGCTCAGCGGCAGCGTGATGGTGCTCCTGGGCGGAGGCCTGCTCCTCTCCCGCGGCCTGATCACCGTGGGCGTGATCGTGGCGTTCCTCAACTACATCAACCGGTTTTTTCAGCCGCTGCAAAAGATCAGCAACATGCTCAACTCCGTGAGCCGGGCGATCGCCTCCGCGGAGCGCATGTTCGCGATGATGGACGAGGAGCCGGAGGACGCCGCCGATCACACCGCCGTGACCGCCGGAACCATCGCAGCCCCCGGCACCGGCACCGCGGCCGACTGTCCCTCCGCCACCAGCGACGCCACCGCAAGCGAGACCACCGCAAGCGACGCCACCGCAAGCGAGACCACCGCAAGCGACGCCTCCACCAGCGACGCCACCGCCGCACGGGTCAGCTTTCGGGGGGTGAGTTTCGCCTACGAACCCGACGAACCGGTCCTGCACAACGTCAGCTTCGACGCCGTCGCCGGCGGCATCAACGCCGTGGTCGGAGAGACCGGATCGGGCAAGACCACGATCATCAACCTGCTGGCGCGCTTCTACGAACCCGTCACCGGCGAAATCCTCGTGGACGACGAGCCGCTGCCCTCCCTCGACCGTCGCGCGTTCCGCACGCGGCTGGCGCTGGTGGCGCAGGACGCCGGGGTATTTTCCGGAACCGTCGCCGACAACGTTCGCCTGGGCGCGCCGGGAGCCACCGACACGGACGTGCGCCGGGTGGCGGAGGAAATGGGCATCGACGCGATGATCCGGAGCCTTCCCAACGGATACGACACCGAAGTCGGCGAACGGGGCCGACTCCTCTCACTGGGGCAGCGGCAGCTCGTTGCGTTTGCCCGCGCCCTGCTTCGGGATCCCCGCATCCTCATCCTTGATGAGGCGAGTTCCTACATAGACTCATCGACTGAGGCGCTGGTCCAGGAGGGGATGAACCGGCTAAGCCGCAACCGTACCACGTTCGTGATCGCCCACCGTCTGTCCACCATCCGCAGCGCGGACCAGATCCTGGTGATCGACGACGGCCGCCTGGTGGAACGCGGGACCCACGGCGAACTGATGACCCGTGGCGGGCGCTACGCCGAACTCTCGCGCAACCAGGGGTAGGCCATGGGTGGCGGCGGCCGGATCGGTCCCCGCCGCGGGATCGGTCACCGCCGCGGGATCGGTCACCGCCGCCGCTACCAGCCCGTCGTTGCCCGAAACACATCCCAGGCTCCGGCGAAGAAGCGGTGCCCGCCGCGGCCGGTGAACAGCGCCGTCCGGTCCGGGTGGCCGTGGCGGGCGTACACACGCCGTACCGTCTCCATCTCCGCGGTGACGCCGCTGTACGGAAAGATCGGGTCGTCGTCCGAGGCAACCACCACCAGCGGCCGCGGCGCGATCAGACCCGCAAGGTCCCCCATGTCGAAGGACTCAAGGGCGCCGGGAAGGTAGTTGTCGCTGCAGTGGTCGATCCTGCCGATCGACGCGCCGTAGGAACAGACGCTGCACCCTGGCATGGCGGCGGCGATCCGCTCGTCGACGCAGGCGGCGTAGTAGGTCGCGCTTCCGCCGCCGCTGTTGCCGACGCAGGCGATGCGCCCGGTATCGACCTCCGGCCGCGTCTCCAGGAGATCGATCGCCCGTCGTACATCGAAGACGCGCTCTCCAATGAGCGTGCGCCCCAGCAGAAGCGCCACCATCGCCTGGTGCCGGCATCGCTCGTCGGTAAAGGGATTTGTGTAATCGTAGTGGTGGCGCCGTTCCCGGGGCCGCGAATCCATCCGCTCGCCGAACCCCCGCTGCTCCAGAGCAAAGGCGTTGAAACCACACCGCACCGCCTGGACGCCGAAGTCCTGCTCCTCCTTCATGAGAACGGCGTCGCCGGAGTGGCGGAGTTCCCCGAAGGAAATGTGGGCACCGGAGCTGTGTCCCTGGAGTGCGATCACCGTTGGTCGACGCCCGTCGGCGGAGGCGCCGGCGGAGGCGCCGGCGGAGGTGTCGGCGGAAGCGTCGCGCGTCGGCGTCATGAACCAGCCCACCGCCCGCACGTCCCGTTCCGTGGAGAATTCCACCCGCTGGAGGGTGAACCCGTCGCGCTCCTCGGGCGGGTCCCACACCGCGTCCAGAGGAACGGGTTCCGGCTCCCGCCCGAGACTGGCCCGGAGCGCCGCGGCGAGTTGTGTCCGCCACTCGGCGGGGTCCCGCGACTCGTCGAACGCAAGGCGCCTCGGCGCGCTCTGCATCAGCTGTTCGTGAACGTGCTGGGGATCAAGTTCCCGGTGCGCGGCGGGAACGTACTCGCTGTGTTCGTGGTGTGTGTTCATGACTGTCTCCCTGTTTCGGCGAAAGAGCATATCATGAGTCGGACCGCCCGCACCTGGGTTACGCCGAAGGCAGTGTATAGAATCCTGTTGCAGAATCGGCCATATGTTCCGACACGAACGGGATTTGGGCCGACACCCCTCGGTGATCAGACCGAAGTTCAGTCTGTATCGATAGATGGACGCTCCCGTGCAACACGCTTCTGTATACTGCCCTCGGCACGCTGCACCGCATATACCCCCGCCAGCACCGCCGCCATGCCCGCGAGGTTCCACGCCGTCACGGTCTCTCCCAGGATCACCGCGCCGAGAATCGTCGCGATCACCGGCGAGACGAACAGCCACGTGGAGGCGAACAGCGGACTCACATTGGACACGAGCCACAGGTACATCGTGTGGGCGCCGATCGAGCCGAACACGATCAGGTAGCCCATGGAGCCAAGCGCGGCTGCGGTCCACTCAGCCCGCGTCTGCCCCGTGGCCACCGCCAGCACCAGAAGCACTGTTCCTCCCGTGAGCATGCTGAACCCGTTTGCGAGAATACTGTCGGTCCCCCGGGGAAAGGCGCGGCGAAACCACACCGATCCGAGACTGTAGGTGAACTCGGCGGAAACCGCGAGGAGCGCCCCCGTCACCGCGACGCGGCTCCCGTGCAGACCGGCGGACCCCACCAGCAGTCCGGTACCGAGAAACCCGGCCGCGAGCCCCAGTATTCGCGTCGGTCCCAGGCGCGCCCCCAGGAACACAACCGACATGATCGCCACCGCCACCGGCGAGATCGCCTGGATCTGGGCGATGAGCCCGGACCCGATCGACTCCGCGGCGCTGTAGGTGAACGCGAAGGTGGCGCCGATGATCAGCACTCCCAGAACCATCACCCGCCACAGGTAGTCACGGAACCGACCCTCGGGTTCCCACGGGAGTCCGGCGCTGCGGGAGCCCGCAACGGCGGGGGCCAGCCGCACCACCAGCAGAATCGCGCCGGCCACCGAGAAACGCAGCCCGGAAGCCAGAAATGGCGGGACACCGGCGTTGGCGCCCACCTTGATCGCCAGAAATGTCGTTCCGAATATCGAGCACATCGCCGCGTAGATAAGCCACGCCCGCAGCGGAATCCGGTGTCGTTGGTTCATCGCACGTCCTCCCCGGGCTCAACAGTACGCCGACGGCGGCCCGCGCAGGGAGACACAGACAAAACAGAAACCCCGGCTACAGTACCGAGGTCACCGACTCGCGAAGGATGATCCGGTGTCCGAGTACCACCCGCGTCACATCGGTGTCCTCACGCTGCGTCATGCGGTGAAGGAGTTCGGCGCACATCTCCCCGAGTTCGCGTTCGTCGAGCGCCACCGAGGAGAGCGAAGGGATGAGGCGCGCGGCGACGGGGATATCGTCGAATCCCACCAGCGACACGTCGCCGGGAACGCGCAGCCCCCTGTCCCGAAGACAGCGGAGCGCCCCGATCGCCATCGTGTCCGAAGCGGCGGCGACGGCGGTCGGCGGCGGTCCTGAGCCGTCCAGAATCCGCTGCATGGCCGCATGCCCCGCCTCGACCGAAAAGTCACCGTACTGAACGCAATGGTCGGGAGGCGTCACGCCGGAGTGTGCCAGCGCGTCGAGAAAGCCCTGCAACCGGAACCGCCCGACGTGTTCGTCGTCCAGCGGCGCCGAGATGAACGCCAGGCGCCGGTGACCGAGCCCCAGCAGCTCCCGGGCGATGTCGTACCCGGCGTCGTAGTTGTCGAACACCACGATCGGCCATCTGAGGCTCCCCCGTTCCTGGCCGCCGACGACAACGGGCGCCGGAAAGCGGTTGAGGGCGTCGGCCACGTCCTCCCTGGTCTGCGTCCCCATATAGATGATGCCACTCACGTGTTGACCGGCAAACATTTCCAGCGACGCCAGTTCCTCCTGTGGCACGCCGCCGGTACTCGCGAGCATCACCGTCATGCCGTGGGCGTGCACCACCGACGTGATACCGTGAAGCGTCTGCGTGGTGGAGGGGTTGGAGACGTCGACGACCATCACGCCGACGATGTTGCTGCGCTTGCCCTTCAGGCTCCGGGCGGAGGCGCTGACCTGGTATCCCAGCGTGTCGATCGCGTCCATGACCCGTCTCGTCACCGCCGGCGACGCGGAGCCGCCGTTGATCACCCGGGACACGGTGGTGGTGGACACTCCCGCCATGCCGGCAACGTCCTTCATCGTGGCCATGGGTTCCCCTCCGGATCGGCCAGTGGGCAGCTGTCACCCGGCACCAACGAGAACGACACCGTCTGCAGCGCCGGGACATCGTTTCCATCGAGCAGCGCAATCGCGGTCTCGCCACACACCCGCCCCAGCTCTGCACCGTCAACCTGGACCGTTGTCAGCGAGGGGGTTGCGGCAAAGGTGTAGTGATTGACCCCGAATCCGGTGACGGCGACATCGTCGGGTACCGAGAGTCCCAGGTCGTAGGCGGCACGGATCGCCGCGATCGCCAGGTAGTCCGAGGTCGTATGCAGGACCGATGGTGGCCGGCGGGAGAACAACTCGCGACTCGCGCGGTAGGCGTCGTCCATGGCCCGGGTGCACTCCCAGACGTCCGGTTCCGTCCCTGTCCGCTCCGAGACAACCTGCCGGAATCCTTCGACCCGGTCTGCAACGGATTTCTCATGAGTTCCGTGGGAAAGGACCGCCACAGACCCCGGCCTCCGTGGTACGGCGGCAGCGAGCGCCGTTGCGGCGGCGGCGTCATCGAAGGTCACCGCCGGAATCCTGGCCGATGAATCCTGGTTGAACGCCAGCAGCGCCGGAACGTCGCTCCCGCTGAGGAGCGCCCGCATCCTGGCATCCACACTCGGCGTCACGACCACGAGGGCGGACACGTGGGACTGAAGGAGCGTCCCGGTGAGCCCGCGTTCGGCTCCCCGCTCACCGTCGGAGAGCGCCACCATGACTTCGAGGTGGCGCGGTCGGAGTGCGCTGGAAAGCGACAGCAGAAACCGCGAGTGGCTGCTGTCCTCCGACGCCGGCATCACCACGCCGACCACGTTGCTCCTGCCCGACGAGAGCCAGCGAGCGTGCTGGTTGGGGGCGAAATCGAGCTCCTCGATCGCTTGCCATACCGCCGACTCCACGGCGGGCTCCACGTGTTTCGTTTTGTTGAGCACTCGGGACACCGTCGCGACGGACACACCGGCCCGCCGCGCGACATCCACCATTCTCGGTCTCATCTGCCGACCATCGTACCAGATGGAGACGGTCTCGTTTATCCTTTGACTCCGGAACTTGCCACGGACTGGACAAACCACTTCTGAAACACGAGGAACAGGATCAGCAGCGGAATCGTGGTCATCGTGGCGAAGGCGAAGATCGAACCCCACGCCTTGGGGTCCTGGCTGAAAAACTGCTGGATCGCCACCGGGAGCGGTCGGTACGTCTCGCCCCGGGTAACCATCAGGGGCCACAGGAAGCGCCCCCAGTGCTGGATTCCCTGCAGGATCGCGACCGATGCAAACACGGGGCGCGAGAGCGGAAGGATCACGCGGGCGTACACCGTCCAGTACCCGGCACCGTCGATCAGCGCCGCCTCATCGAAGTCCTTCGGGACCTGGATAAAGAACTGGTAGAAGAGGAAGATCGAGAACGCGTCGGCGACAAACGGCACGATCTGCACCTGGTACGAGTCGATCCACCCAACGGTGTTCACCATGAGCAGCATCGGGATCACCACGGATTCGGTGGGAACGATGATCAGCGCCACCACCACGCTGACCAGAATCGCCCGCCCGCGAAACCGCAGGCGCGCCAGGGAGTAGGCGAACATACTGTTCACGAGCAGCCCAATGCCGACGGTCATGACCAGTATGAACACGGAATTGAAGAAGAAGCGCCCGAACGCCATCTCCTGGAACACGCGCTGGAAGTTCCCGAGGCCGATCTCGCCGTAGGGTATGAAGCCCCGGACGCCGCCCATGTCCGCCATGAGCTGGAGTTCGTCGGTCTTGAGGGACGATACGACCATGAACACGGTCGGAAAGAGGAAGTACAGAGCAAGTACGATGAGGAGCGCGTACAGGACCGCCGTCGACGCCGATCGGCGTGTGCGGCGCGCCAGCGACATCGGCCCGCGTTTCGCTTCGTGTGCCATCAGTCCACCGCCCTTTCTTCCTTGAGCACCGTCCGCTGCAGCAGCGAGACGATCAGTACCATGCAGAAGAACAGCACCGCGATCGCCGAGGCGTAGCCCACTCTCCCCTGCTGGAATCCCTGGCGGTACATCATGACGATCGCCGTCATGGTGGACTCCTGGGGACCGCCCCTGGTCATCACCCACACCTGATGGAACAGCTTGAACGACAGGATCGTGGTGGATATCACGACAAACAGCGTCGTGTTCCGCAGCTGCGGCAGCGTGATGTGAAAGAACTTCTGTCGCCGCGTGGCGCCGTCCACGTCGCTCGCCTCGTACAGCTCAGTGGGGATGTCCTGTAGTCCCGCGAGAAAGATCACCATCTGAAAGCCGACCCCCTGCCACACCGAGAGGATCATGATCGCCGGGAGCGCCCAGAACGTGCTCTGCAGCCACCGGACGTTCGGCCAGTGTCCAAACGTGAGCGTTCGGAGCGTCCGATTGATGAACCCCTGGTCGGGGTTGTACAGCAGATACCAGACGATGGAGACCACGACCATGGTGATCACCACCGGTGAAAAGTAGATCGTGCGAAAGAGGTTGGTACCCCTGACGCGCGTATTGACCAGCATCGCCATGGCCAGTGCCAGCGCCGTCTGGACCGGCACAACCACCAGCGTGAAGGTGAAGTTGTTCCGCAGCGCGCGCTGGAACGTGGAATCGGTGATCAGTCGAACGAAGTTCCGAAACCCGACGAAACTGGTTGGAAGGTTGGGGTTCGGAATCAACCGCTGGTCAGTGAAGGCGAACCCGATGGACAGAACGAAGGGCACGACAAGAAACACGACCAGAAGCACGATCGCCGGGGCCGACATCGCCCACGCCGCGCGTCGTTCCTTCCGCCGCTGTGGGCCAACCCGTCCCGTCAGCGTGGGAGTCACTGTACTCACGTTATCACCTCTCCATACAAGAACCGGGCCGACGACCCGTGGATCGCTCGGCCCGGCCAATGACGACAGTGCATCGCCATCCCGGTCAGTTGGTGGGATACCCCTGGTTGTCCTCGATATCCTGGTCGATCTTCTGGACCGCCGCGTCCAGTTCGTCCTGCACGTCGGCACCGTTCACGATATTCTGCACGGCCTCGGCGAAGGCGGCGGTAATCGTGGGATAGGCGGGCGTCTGCGGCCGCGGTACGGCGATCGTGTTGAGCTGCTCGACAAACAGCGAGAGCATGCCACCGTCGCTGTAGGCGTCCCGCTGTTCCAGGGCGCTGTAGCGTGCGGGCACGGCACCGTTTCCGTCGGTCATGCGCAGGATTTCTTCCGGCGAGAGCAGGAATTCCAGGAACTCCCAAACCGCGTCGGGATGCTCGGCACTGGAGGTGATACCCCAGTTCCAGGATCCCATGCCGGCAACCTGCCGTCCGTCGGGGCCCTTGAACATCGGGATCAGCACCAGGTCGTCGCCGAGTCCCTCCGAGTGGGGTCCGTACATCCAGTGACCGACGAACGAGAGCGCGGCGGTCTTGGATCCGAAGAATGAATCGTCACCGGGAGGAGTGGGATTCGCGTAGCCGTCCTGGAACAGGCTCTGGAACCACTCCATTGCGGCCACGGCGTCGGGTCCGTTGAGAACGCCGTCGGCGGACATGTAGTCGGACCGATCGATCAGATCGCCACCGAAGGTCTGCAGGAGCGGCGAGAACGCGTAGGTGTACCACTCGCCCTGGCCGTAGTTCATCTTGAAGTCGATCGCATAGTCAACCTGCGGGAGCGCCTGGAGCGCCTCGAGGGCGTTGTTGAACTCCTCGAACGTCCACGCGTCGTCAACCGAGGTGGGAATCCGGACACCGGCCTCCTCAAGGTACGCGCGGTTGCCCCAGATCGCCAGACCGGAGTCAAACTGCCCCAGCGACCACAGCTGGTCGTCGTAGGTTCCCTGGTCGATGATCGACGGCAGAAAGTCATCCCTGAGATCCGCGCTCACGTAGTCGTCCAGCGGGATCAGATGCCCGGCCCACGTGTAGTTGTACAGGAACGGACCGTCGAAATCGAGCAGATCAGGGAGGTCTCCGGACAGCGCCGCCGCGCTGACCTGCTCGTTGTACGAGCCCTCCGGCAAACGGGTAAGATTCACCTGAATCCGGTCCTGCATCTCGTTGAACGCCGCGATCGACGCGTCCAGCGCCTCGCGTTCAGCGCCCTTTCCTGAATGGTTCCACACTTCAACGGTGATGACCTCATCGGTCCCACCGGTTTCTTCCGCCTGTCCGCCGGCGAACACCGCCAGCGGGATGACCGCCAGAAGCGCGATACATACTGTTCTCCGTACCATGGAGTCCTCCTTCTTGATTGGATTCAGTATAGGTTTGACCCGTTCTGTTGTCAACGTTTTCCTGCACGACTTTTCATGTGCCTGTTAACTTATTATTTTACCGGTATTTATCTGGTCATCAAAACAATTGGTCGACAAACAACGTTATTTTGTGGTATCGTTTTCCCATGAAGCATACGGCCGACGACCAGCGGTGGCGACCGCGATCCCACTTCACTGCACCGCAGAACTGGATGAACGACCCCTGCGGACTGATCTACTTCGGCAACCGGTACCACCTGTACTACCAGCACAATCCGCACAAACCCGACTGGGGATCGATCCACTGGGGGCACGCGGTCAGCGACGACCTGTTTTCCTGGAAGGACGCGCCGCTGGCGATCGGCGTCGACGACGAAGGGGGGCTCGCGTTCACCGGGTCCGCGATGGAACCCGCCGCGGTAGCGGGCGACTACGCCCCCGCCGACATGCGCGACGGCATCGTGGCGCTCTACACATGCGCCCTCCCGGTCGGTTCGGACCAGGACACGACCCAGCGACAGTGTCTGGCCACCAGCAGCGACGGGTACGTCTGGGAACCGGGCGAAATGGTGATCGACAACCCCGGCATTCGCGACTTTCGGGATCCCAAGGTGGGGTGGCACGCCGAATCGCGTTCCTGGTTCATGGTGCTGGCGGCGCAGGATCGCCTCCACCTGTACACATCGTTCGATCTGCGCGCGTGGAATCTCACCGACACCTTTGGCCAGGACTGGGATGCCCCCGAGGGGATCTGGGAGTGCCCGGATCTCCTGCAACTACCGGTGGCTGGCGATGACGGCCGCACGGACGAGGACGGTCGCACCGAATGGGTGCTCACCTTTCACGTCGAGCACTTCTCCGATCCCTCGGCGGGTGCCTACTACGTTGTTGGACGGTTTGACGGCACATCCTTTGTCCCGACATCCTCCCGCGTCCGCCCCGTTGACCGCGGTCACGACTTTTACGCCGCCCAGTCCTGGGCAAACCTTCCCGCGGAACAGCAGCGGCAGGTCTGGATCGCCTGGGCGTCGCACCCCGCCTACAGCCGCCGACTCCCGACACGGTCCTGGGTCGGGGCCATGACGCTTCCACGCGAGCTGCGCCTCGTTCAGGAGGGCGAGTCGCTGCTCCTCTCCCAACTCCCGGCGCGGGAGTGGGAGACGCTGCGCGCCGAGCCGCGTGTCGCCACCGGCGGGACAGCCGTCGAGCGCGCCGCCACTACCGCCACCACCTTCACCGTCGCCGACGCCGACGCCAGCGACATCGTCGTCCCCGGTAACACCTGCGAGATTGTGCTGGAGTTTGGAACCGCCGGGACGGTTGCGATCACCCGCACGGACGGTCAGCTCACCGTGGACCGCTCGGGGTGCGACATGGGGGCGTTCTCCACCATCGTTGAGCTCCGGCGCGCCGTCGACATTCCGCGGCGGAGCGTCGGCGAGGCGCGCACGCGTGTGGTGCTCGACGGTTGCGTCCTGGAGTGTTTTCTGGACGACGGCACGACCGCCTATACTGATCTGGTGTTTCCGACGGCACCACCGTCGCGGATCCGCGTGACCTCCCCCGCATCGGCGGCAGCGGTTCCCTCAGTGGCGCCGGCCGTGTACCGAATGCGCGCGACGATGGGTGCCGGTCGGGGCCCCAACGGCAGTACATAGAACCGAAAGGCGATCCGTCGCGCCCAGAGCCACGTGCAGTCAGCGCTCGGTGTGGTTTTTCATAGCGAGCAGGTGGGCGTTGATGTCCCGGGCACTGATCCACGCGTGAACGTAGTTCATCGAGTAGAACAGGCCCTTGAACACCACGTACACCGCCAGCAGGAACCACCCCCTGCCGGCAAAATACGCGCCGCCGGGGGTATACCACACCAGCAGGACGATCAACGTCGCGTCCGCCAGCACCGAACTGATGAGGTAGTTGATCCGCATGGCGCGGTCGTCCAGGTCATGAAAGTTCACCAGCGATGTGCCGCGCAGCACGATCGTCGATCCGAGCAGGACGATCCGCCACATTCCCTCGAGACTCATGCCGCGCGTTCCCGCCGCCTGGTAGAACACCGTCAGCAGCACCAGCAGTGCCCCGCACGCCATTGAAACTTCCCAGAACACCCGCACGAAATGCTTTTTCAGTGTCATTGTCACGTCTCCTCTACAATCCGATCTTGGTCTTCAGCGCCGACACGTAGGTCCGTGAAATGCCGGCGGTCTCGCCGTTGGTCAGACGAGCCTCCAGTCTCCCATCAAACAGCGGGCGTACCGATTCGATCTTCCGAACGTTCAGAACCATCGATTTGGAGGTTCGAAGGAACCCGTAGGCGTCCAGATCGCGCTCCAGTTCGTACAGCCGTTTCATGCTCTGGTACGTGCACCGGTCGTCGTGAATGAACACCTTGTTGTCGGAGGACTCGATATAGAACACTCGTTCGGGATCGATTATCCGGAGGCGTTCCGACTCGAACCCGAGGAGCGTCCGGGGTGGGGACTCCAGAAAACCGATCAGGTTGCGGATCGCGTCATCCACCGCGTGACACCGAATGACGACCTCGTGTTCCACGTCCTCGGGCACGTGTTCGATCCTGAACTTCATGGCCGAACCTCCGTTTCCTGGTGTAAACCTAGCCCCCGCGAGGCGGCGATCAACGGCGAAACGGTGAGTTGCGGAAATCGGGGCGCAAGGTGCCCGGTCAGCCGACGAGTTCCGGTGCGAACGGTTCCAGAACCCGGTCGAGGACGCCGTGGAGGTGGGAGATGGCGACTCCGTAGTTGGTGACCGGGGCACCTGCCGCGATCGCCTGTCTCATTCGCGCGTGCATCTGGGCCCGGGTGATCATGCAGCCGCCACAGTGAAGCAGGAGATCGTACCTGTCGATGTCGTCCGGGAAGTCACCCCCGATTGTATCGATGACGAGATCCCGACCGGTGTACTGGCGCAACCATCGCGGGATTTTCACCCGGCCGATATCATCGCAGTGGGTGTGGTGGCTGCAGCTTTCCGCTACGAGCACACGACTCCCGTCCCGCAGGCCGTCGATTCTGCGGGCGTTGCGCACAAACAGATTCAGATCACCCTTGAATCGGGAAAACAGAATGGAGAAGGTTGTCAGCGGGATGTGCAGCGGTACGGCTCCAGCGGCCTTGAGTACAACCTGGGAGTCGGTGATCGCCAGATCCGGAGGACGCTTCAGCTGATCGAGAACCCAGCTTACCTCACGATCCTTCACCACGAGCGTGGCCGCGTCACCGTCGAGGACCTCGCGGATCGTCTGGACCTGCGGCAGAATCAGTCGGCCCGCCGGGGCTTCCAGATCGATCGGTACGATCAGGAGAATGAGGCGGAACGGACGAACCAGGTCTTCGAGGAGCGTCCTGCTCGTGCTCCGCTGCCGCGAGAGCTCCTCGATGATCCGTTCGCGGAGGGCGGCCACGTTGGTTCCGTCGACCGCGGAAACGTCAATCGGTTTGCACCCCGCCTCCGTGGCGATCCGTTCACGGATGCTCGCGTCACCCGCCCCCCCAGCCGCTGCCACGTCCGCGTGGGTGAACACCGGTACAACCGTACGACCGATCGCCCGGAGCCGTTTCACCTCCGCAACATCCTCAACCGTCGCGTTCGCCGGATGGAGTACGTAGACGACCAGGTCGGCCCCGTCCACGGCGCGGCGGGTTTTCGCGTGGCGCCTGATCGCCAGGGCGCTGGAGTCCCGCGAGCCCGCGGTGTCCACAAACACCACGGGCCCGAACGGCACCAGCTCGGTCGCCTTTCGAACGGGGTCGGTTGTCGTGCCGGCGACGGACGACACGATTGCGAGATCGTGTCCGGTGAGTGCGTTCAGGAGGGACGACTTTCCGGCGTTGACCGCGCCGGTCAGGCAGATGTGCGGGCGCAGCCCCCGCGGGGTGGTTGATGGTGCGTTCATCGGTCCTCCTTTGTCTGCGCCCGGAGACCCTCCGCGTGTGCGCGCAGTGCTGGGCCGCTTCGGCCGTCGATCGCCGCGCACAGCTCCTCGTCGTAGCCGAGGCCAACCATGTGTCGAGGATGAAACAACGCGTCGGCGTCCTCTCTCGCCAATAGACTGTGGGCCTCCAGGTACTCTCGTATCGATCGCTCCTCGGCAAGCGCCGCCGCCTGCAACCGCCCCACGTGCCCATAGCCAACGAAGGGAAGAAGCGCCACGGCGTCGGAATACCCGACCTCCACGTTCCGCGCGCACCGGCCGCGATCGGGAACAACACCCGGCAGATACTCGGCAAGCGACCGGACGGCGCCGAGCGCCATCTGCAACGACTCGTCGACGGTGTGCGCGATCGCCGGGAAGAACGCATTCAATTCCAGTTCGCTCATCGACGCCAGGCGCGATACGAGCGCGTCGTTGGTCAGAATCCTCTCGGCAACCTGGATCACCGCTTCGGGTACGACGGGGTTCCGTTTTCCCGCCATGATCGACGAACCCTCGAGGGGTGCGGGAATGTTCAGCTCTCCGATTCCACCCCGCGGACCACTGGCCAGAATGCGGATGTCGCCAGCGACACGCCGGAGATTGACCGCGACGCTCCGCGGTGCCTCCATAGCCTCGACGATCGTATCGTAGTTGCTCGTGGCTTCCCCCAGGTGCTCTGCCCGAGTGATGGGATGGCTCACCAGTCGCTGGAGGACGCGTGAGACGCCCAGTACGTAGCTCCGCGGTGCCCCAACCCCGGTACCGATCGCCGTTCCACCCAAGTTCACCTCGCGAATTCGTTCTCTGGCCTTGTAACACCGCCACCGATCCCTGCCGATTGCGTGCGACCATGCGGCGAACTCCCGCCCAACGGTTGTCGCCACCGCCTCCCGGAGTTGGGTACGCCCCGGCTTCAGGACCTGTTCGTACGCGGTCTCACCCGATTGGAGCCGCCCCTGCAGTTCTTCGCATGCTCGCTCCAGGTCCGAAAGCCCGTCGTGCATGAGCAGGCGCAGCGCCGTCGGCATGACGTCGTTCGTCGATTGGTGCCGATTGACGTCGGTGTGCGGGTCGATCGTCGCCGTCGTTCCGACCCGTTCGCTCGCCCGCACCGCGATCCATTCGTTCACCGCCATATTGATCGACGTCCCGGCGCCGCCCTGGAACGCATCCAACGGCACGGCGTCGGCCGCGACCCGGTCATCGGCTCCCCGCAGTTCGCGCGCCGCCGCCGCCAGCGCCGCACCAACTGTCGACTCGAGAAACCCGAGTTCGGTGTTGCAGACGGCGGCTGCTTCCTTTACCGTCGCCACCGCCCGCACCAAACGGGGCGACACCCGGTACGGCGACAGGAGGTACACCGCGCCTGCCGCGTGGGTGTGACTGTCGGAGAGGACGTTCATTCTTCCGTGCCCCGCAGTCTGTGGAGACCCGATTTCACCGATACTCCGGGAAGCGCCCCGAGCTTTCCCGTCATCGCGCCGAGCCGATCTGTGGTGGCATGAACGATGAGGGTTACGATTGACAGTGCTCCGCCCTCGAGATCCGGGAGCCCGAGACGCCCGACGATGCAGTCGGCGTACGTGCTCAGAATCTGGTTAATGCGTGCACCCTGACGCGCCCGGTCGGTGATGATGATCCCGACGAACCCGTATCTCCGGTCGGAATCCTCAGGAGAACGCGTAGACATCGTGTCCGTCCCAGATCGAGGTCCACGCCCAGACAGGCGTCAAATCGTCGAGATTCCAGCCGAGACTGGCGAGATGCAAGGACGCCCAGTGCGACAGAGACGACGATTCGGTTCCCGCGTCGATGTAGTGCCCCGAGAGCGCGCCGGTGGCGTAGGCGTCGAACAACTCCGTCTCCGTGTCCAGCGGGCACCCGATCGCCACGGCGATCCGCTGCCGCCACCGAACGACCTGCGGCGGGTCCTCGGTGTTCCCGCGTACGTTGGATCCGCCGGCGGCCACCGGCCGCCACACGGAAAAACGCCGCGCGCGGATCGGCGAACCGGTCCCGTAGAGCACGTCCTGGAAAAAATCGATACGAAAGCCGGTCCGACGCTCTTCCCGTGTTCGAAACAGCAGCAGCGGCTTCGTGGGGTCAACAAACCGAACCGCAAAACCAACCGCGTCCGCCTCTTCCGGATCCACCGTTGCCGCGTCGTCGTCGCTGAACACGACGAGGTCGCCGGTCCGCACCGCGCGGCATCCCCGCGCAAAATCGATTTCGTTCATTTTGGTCCTCCCTTCGCATGGGGAGCATCCCCCCAGGCGTTCCACAGTACCGGCCGGCCCGCTCGCATCGCCCGCGCCGGTGTACAGGCGACACATGTTGCGGTATCTTCGTCAACACAGGGTTTTCCGGCGTACAACTGATACGCCGAACGATGGTCGCTCGGCGTCACGATCGGCATGAGAACGTTCGCCCCCGCCGCCAACCCCGCCTCGCGGCCGGTTGGCGAAATCGCCTGCAGAGCCGTGGTCGACGCAATATTCACGTCGCCAAGGGTGATGCGCGTTGCCGCGATCATTCTCAGACTCAGGAGGAGTCGCTCCGACACGCCGCGGTCAGGACGAAGGTCGGCCGGACACCCTGGAGCCTCGAGATACGGCCCCATTCCGATCATGTCCGCGTTGATATCTCGGAAAAACTGGATGTCGCGGGCCAGCTGCTCCTCCGTCTGTCCCGGCAGTCCGATCATGACCCCCGTTCCCAACTGGTAGCCGAGCGCTTTCAGCGTCGTCAGTGCGCGCACGCGACGGTCGAACCGCTGATGCCGGGGATGCAGTCGCGCGAACAGATCCGCGTCACTGGTCTCCACGCGCAACAGATATCGGTGAGCGCCGGCGTCGAGCCACCGTGCGTACGTATCCGAGGTCTGTTCACCGACGCAGAGCGTGATACCCAGACCGTTCGGCAGTTCGGACGTTTTGGTCTCGCGCTTGATCCGTCTCAGGCAGCGCTCCACAAACTCGACGAATACCGAGTCGCGGCGCTCGCCGGACTGCAACGTCATGGAGCCGAACCCCGCGTCGCGGCACGCGACGGCGGCCGACACAATCTCGTTTTCGCTCAGAGTGAACCGAGCAACCGGGACGGAACTCCGTATGCCACAATATCGACACTCACACGTGCACAGATTCGAGAACTCGAGGAGACCGCGCATTCGAACGCGACGGTCAATCCTTCGCTCCAGGGTGGCCCGGGCCGCGGCAAAGAGTGCCGCGTCGCCTCCGGACGCGGTTCCCCGCAACCACGCAACCACTGAGGCATCTGCCGTTTGAGGCCCTTTCTCAGGCGGATTGCGCGGCGCGTTGCCGTCACAGATACAGGTCGCGCGTTCCGTTGATCGTCCGCTCATAGTAGTCGGAAAACTTCTGGTGGAGTTTCGGCGTCCGAAACCTCGCCGCTGCGAGTTCCCGCTGAATCAGCTCCTCGCCCATCGCCTTGGTGGCCGGACTGGCAAAATCGTCCAGCCATTCCCGAAACGTGAGAATCGCGTTGAGCTTGCAGAAGTCTCCCTCGTGACAGGATCGCAGCAGTCGCATGATCCGCTCACCGGTTCGACCGATCCGGTAGCCGGCGGTACAGAAGCTCGTGATGTATCCCATGCGCGCAAGGTCACGGACCAACTCGTCCACGCTCCGGGCGTCTCCCAGCATAAACTGCTGCCGCTCTTCTTCCTGGTCGTCGTAGCGCGTGCTGTACGATCCGAGTCCGATCCGAGTCGACGCGTCCATCTGCGTGATGCCACGATTCACCGCCTCGTTCCGCACCGATGCGGTTTCACGGGCTGTACAGATCATGCCGGTGTACGGAACCGACAAGCGCAGCACGGTAATCAGCTTAAGGAAATCCTCGTCGCTAACCGCGTAGCGTCCGCCCCTGGCTCCCGGCGCGTTGTGAGCAACCTCCAGCCGAGGAAAACTGATCGTATGCGGGCCGATACCGCGCCATGTCTTTTCCAGTTCCCGCGCGTGCGAGACCAGGCCCATGACCTCAAATTTCCAGTCGTACAATCCGAACAGGACACCGATCCCCACGTCATCGACCTCCGCGTCCTGAGCGCGGTGCATGCAGTACAGTCGCCACGCGTAGTCCGACTTCAGGCTCTTTCGCCCGTGTACGCGGCGATAGGTATCGTGGTGATACGTTTCCTGGAACACCTGAAACGTGCCCAGCCCCACTTGTTTCAACCGTCGCAGCGACGCGACATCCAACGGAGCGGCGTTCACGTTGACGCGGCGAATGTTCGCATGGCCTTTCCGCGTCGGTACGCGTACGTCGTACACCGTGTTGATGCTTTCCTCGAGATAGTCGATATCGGACAGCGGGTGCTCGCCGTACACCACGATGAGCCGCTTGTGACCGAAAGTGCCCGCGAGCGATCTCGTCTCCGCGCGAATCTCTTTCGGCGACAACCGGACCCTGTGCATTTCTTCGTTTTCACGACGAAACCCGCAGTACGTGCAGCTGTTGATGCAGTGGTTGGACATGTACAGCGGCGCGAACGTAACGATCCGGTTGTCGTACGCACGAAGCTTGATGTCCAGCCCCGTGCACCGCATTTCCTCGAGGAGATCCGGGTCCTCCACCTGCAACAGCGTTGCGGTCTCCTCGGGCTCCAGCGTCTGCATCGCCCGGGACTTGTCCAGAATCGCCCGTACGCGCTGCGGATCGGGATTCCGCGCGTCGGCCAATTGTCGAATGATCCGTTCGTCATCGATAAAATCGCGTCCCGAAGAGTCGAGATACTTCTCAATCTCTTCCGGTCGAATGATGGACTGGGCCCATTCCAGTTCCTGCTGCCTGGTAGCGGTTGGCACGAGACCTGCTCCTGAATGTCATTGCTCGAAAGGGTTCCGTGTCCGTCAGGTGAATTCCCTCGGGAACGGTAACATCCGATGCCACAGGGCATGCCTTGATGATGACGGCGCACCGTCCATCCGGCCCGTTCTGCGGCGTACATACAGTGGACCACGGGACCGATTCTTTGTCAATATTTTTTTATCGATATTGTTCTATCTTTTTGTATGCTCCGGCCTCACGCCCGCAAATCGCCCGCCGGGAGTGTCACCACCCGTCGCCATCCTGTTACACTCCCCCCATGGCGCAGGACAACGAACTACTGGAGCGGATCGCTGCGGAGGCGCGACGGGGCGGGATGGCGATCGATCAGGAAGCCTACGCCGCGGCGGGGCGGGACCACACGTGGCCGGTACTGCTCGGTTCCGGCTCCCTGGATGCCGATCTCGGTTTCTTCGGCCGTGATCCGGGTCGAACCGAGGCCGAGACCGGGGAGCCCTTTGTGGGCGCCGGCGGGCAACTGGTTCGCGGCGCGCTCTGGCGTGCCTCGGAGCACACCGGGACGCCGACCTTCGAGGAATCGGTCGCCGTGGGACGCCTCGTGTTCTGGGGCAACACCGTTCCGTTCAAGCCGGTGGGAAATAAGGCGTGGCCCATGCGCGTCAAACGGCGGTTTGCCCCACTCATCCGGGAGCTACTCGTTGACCACTGGCGCGGCCACACCCTGATCACGCTGGGGAACGAGGCGTTTCACTGGTTTGGCCTGGCGGAACCGTCGCTGCGTCCGCAGCTGGACGCGTTCTGGCGCCGCGACGACCGCTACCGGACGTCGCTCACGGTAACGCTGGCGGGGCGGGAGATCTCGTTGCACCCGCTCCCGCACCCATCGCCGCTGAACGCCCGCTGGCATCGCCTGTTTCCCGAGCTGCTGGACGATCGTTTGCGGGCACTGGGCTGGCCCGGGGATAACGCGACCGGCGACGACGCAGCCGGCGACGACGCAGCCGGCGGCATTAACGCGCCCGCGCCCGGAGCCGGTATCAGAACAGAACCGTGAGTCCCACCGTCGCCCGTGGAACGGTAAGGGTCATCGACCAGTCGTCTTCCACGTCGGATACGTCACGCGTTTCCATCCAGAACGGATAGGCCGCACCGGTCGCGTATACGCGGGCTCCGACTGGTACGTTGAACGAGATTCGCGGTCCCAGGTCGATGTACTCATCGTACTCCACGTCGTCGAGACCGATGCCGGTCCCGACCGCCACGCCAACGCCGAGTTCGGTACCGGCGGCTTCCTGACGAAAGAGGTACGCCGCGGAAGCGCCCAGTTGGAGCAGGTTCGGGTAGGTGGCGTCGGAGGCGGAGAAGTCGTAGAGGATTGCCTGCGCCGTGATCGCCGCTTCCACGTTGGCGGCGTGGAACACGACACCGAGGGAGCCGTCGCTTGCGGCCTGCAGCCCCACGCCGGAGGGAATGGCGGGTCGCGCCCTCCCCTGCGCGGCGACCGCGGTGAGGGCCGTACACACCAGAACCAGGGCGATCGTTCGCTTCATACCGCTACCTCCGTGACATTGGGATGTGTCTATACCTTCAGCATACCCGAAATCGGTGGCGCGCGCTCGTTTTCGGTGGCCCGCTGTCGTTTTCGGTGACGCAGGCTCGTTTTTGGCCCGCTGTCGTTTTCGGCCCCCCCGCGTGGTTTCGACCCGCGCTTGTGTCCGCCCCCGGGGCGGGATACAGTAGTGTTCGTGCGTCACATCCTCACGCTCCTCTTCCTGACGGTCACCGCCAACGTCGTGGTGTCCGCGGACCCAATCGTTCTCTTCCGCGGGACCCGGCAGATGGATCTGAGTGCCGGAGTTACCTACCTCATCGACGCGGACCACACCCTGGGACCGCAGGACGCGTACAGCCGGCGGGAAACGTTTCGCCCGCTTCGCGGCGAGTCGGTGCAGATCCCTCGGAACGGCGTGATGTGGGTGTACCTCGAACTCGTAAACGAGAGCGACACGGAGCGATGGTTTCTGGAAAACCAGCTCAACGTGGAGGAGATGGCGCTCTATCTTCCCGGTGAGGGCGACTGGCGCGTCCGGCAACACGGCGGAAACCGCGTACCGTTCGCGGACCGGGAAATCCAGACGCGCCGCCCCACCGTGGCCCTCGACCTGCCGGAGGGAACGCCGGTGCCGGTCCTGTTGCGCGTCTCCGACTACCAGTCCTCCAACGTGCGCCTGCGGGTATTCAGCGACCGACGCTTCGCCCGGTACGTACAGGAAGATACGTTCCTCCTGGGCCTCGCCTTCGGCAGTTTCGCGGCGCTCATCCTGTACAACCTGCTCGTGTTCGCCACCGCCCGCGAGCGCATCTATCTGGTCTACGCGCTCTACATGGTGGCGTTCTTCTTCAACCAACTGGCGCAGGAGCGTCTGTTCTCGCAGTACATCGAACCGAATCAGCCCTATGGGTTCTTCTGGTTCGTGATCTTCAGCGCCGCCACGGCCGTATTCGGCGTGGAGTTCTTCCGCCGCTTTGTCGACACGCCGCGGACGACACCGCTCCTCGACCGCATCGCCCGGGGCGTACAGCTCGTTTCGATCGCCATCGGGGCGTCGGCGTTCGTGAGCGCCGGCCCCACCTCGGCGGACCTGATAAACATCGTTGCCCTCGTGGCGATGGCGGTCATCCTGGTGGTGCTGGTGGTGAGAATCATCGCCGGTGACCGACTGGCGCTGGTGTGTCTGGCGGGATCGATCATCTACCTGCTCGGCACCACTGCGGAGATCATGTCGGCGCTGGTTCAGATCCAGGTGACGCCGTTTGTTGTCTACGGTCAGCTCTATGGCGCCCTGGCGCAGGTCCTGTTCCTCGGATTCGCCCTCGGCCGCCGGACGGCCGAAACCCGCGACAGCCTGCTGGCGATGCAGACGAGCTACCGGACGGACCTGGAACGCGAGATCACCGCACGAACGCACGATCTGGAAAAGATGGCGCGGCAACTCCACGTGCAGGCGGTGACCGATCCCCTGACGGGACTCCACAACCGTGCGGAACTCGCCAAACGCGAGCCGGAGTTCGACACCTACCTCGCGCGGCGAGTGAACGGGGCGTGTCCCTACGCGGTCACGGTTGCCTACCTGGACCTCGATAACTTCAAGTTTGTGAACGACACCTACGGCCACGGATTCGGCGATGAGCTCCTGAAAACCACCGCTCACGTCCTGCGGGAGAACACCCGGGGGTACGACCTGCTCTTCCGCCTCGGCGGCGACGAGTTCGCCATCGTCATGCCGGAGACCGAGGAACACGAGGCTGCCATCATCGTGGAACGCATCCGCGCCGCCTTCGGCGCCGGGGGCGAGGCCAACACCGGCGTGTCGATCTCAGCCGGCATCGCCTCCTCCCGGGGCGTCCCGAAGACGACCCTCCGTCAGCTGATCGAGCGCGCCGACCAGGCGCTGCTGCGGGCGAAAGCGGGCGGCAAGGATCGTCTCATTTCTGCGGAGACGGGCGCGTAGCCGGGCCGCCGCCGCTCGTGGCCGAACGCTGACGGCGCCCCCTACCGATCGATCGCCAGCTCCACCGCCAGGCGATCGGCGCCGTCGGCGTACACCGACAGCCCCACCATCTCCGTCGGCCGGAACCCAACGCCCGCGCGCCCGGTAACGGTGCGCCGCGTGCTGTGGCCCGTGTCCACTGCCACCGCGGCGCTCAGTGTGATCGCGTCGCGGATAGCGTTCCACAGCGGAGCCCAGTACACGCCCCCGGCGACGCGGTCCGTTCCCCCGTAGAGAAACCACGTGGTGTGCGATGCCTCCGGCGTCTTGACGTGCGCGCTGAGGTAGGCGGCCCGGCGCAGGTCCTCGGCGAGGTCAACGATTCGCTCCGGCTGGTCCACAGGGTCCCACGACACATCCCCCGGCACGAGCCCCACGCGTCCCCCGACGGCCAGGGAGAAGCGGTTGAGCGCCCCCGCGTTGTTCACCAGCCGAATGCGTCCGTGAAGCCCCACCTCGCCGGCGGACACCTCCGTACCATCCCACGCCGCGTCCGCGTAGAGTGCCACGTGGATTACCTCCAGCCAGGTACGCCCCAATGCAGCGCGGCCGACGATGTCGCGTTCGTCGCGGGCACTCGCCTGCAGGAAAAGGTTGCGTCGGGCGGGGGCCAGCGCGGCGGTATCGATGCCCATTACGACCGCCGGAACCGACCGGTCCAGGAACTCCTGCGCGGCACTGAGGCGTCGACGTTCATCCTCCCGCTCCATCTGAGCCTGTAGATCGGCAGCCCGCTGCGCCTCCGCCTCCCGCTCCAGGCGGGCGCGCTCGTCCCGCAGACGATCGAGTTCCTCCTGCCGCGTCGCCTCGTTCATCACCGCAACCGTGTCGAGCCACGTGGAAAGGCGCAGGCGGTAGGCGTCGGCGTCGATGCGGTAGAGCGCAAACCACGTGCCGTCGCCGTCCTCGTAGACCCGGGGTCGCATGCCGGTGATCACCGCCTGACTGCGGACCTGCGACTCGATCAGCACATCGTCGGAACCGGACTGACCGTCCCAGGTACTGCGTTCGGTCACCGAAGAGGTAACGACCGTAGCGACGCTGCCGGCGAAGTCGACCGCCGCCGCCGCGACCGCCCCCTCGCGACCGGGGGCCCGGCCGACGCCCACGTACCCCCCGCTGGAGGGAATCAACTCGGCGGTTCGACCGCTCTGAATGAGATACACCCACTGCGGGACCCCGCTGTGGTGCTGGCGGTCCAGGGCGGCGTCCTCCGCGGCGCTGGCGGCGGCAGCACCGGCGGCGGCGGAGGCGCTGGCGGTGTCCGCTGCCCTGGCGGCCTCGGTGGCGGGATCGGCCGCCGGTCCCGGCGACTCGGGCGCCGGGGCGTCCTGCGGCACGGCGGCACCGGCGGCGGCGGCACTGGCGGTGTCCGCTGCCCTGGCGGCCTCGGTGGCGGGATCGGCCGCCGGTTCCGGCTCCGCCTTTTTGGTTTCTGCGAACGACGACAGGGAGCACGTCAGCGTCAGCGCGACGGCGATCACGATGTGCGGTGTTTTCATATGTCCTCGAGACTATTAAACACCGGATGCCCGCGCGAGTGTTCCCCCTCTTCCGCCGGCGCGCTGTTGACAGGCCGGAGGCTGGGATTTCGGCACGCGAGACTGTCTCTCTTCCGCCGGCGCGCTGTTGACAGGCCGGAGGGTGGGATTTCGGCACGCGAGACTGTCTCTCTTCCGCCGGCGCGCTGTTGACAGGATTCGGCACGCCATTTAGCCTCACGCAATATAGTTAGGCTTACCTAACCCCAATACTGCACCCTTTGGAGTACGTCATGAAGCATAGTGTGTGGCTTGTCCTGTTTTTCTCCGTCGTGTCCCTGGCGCTCGTCGGCGCGTCCGGCACCGCTGAGCCGTCCAGCGCCGAGCCCGCGGCCGATCCCGACTCGCGCGTCTATCAGGCAGCAGGATACGAGGTGCGCATCCCGGAGAACCCGCAGCGAATCGTGGCGGACTACTACGTCGGTGAGCTGCTCAAGCTGGACGCGAACATGGTTGGCGCCGACCTGACCTACCAGTCCTCGGCGTGGCCGGAACACGACCTTGTGGACGTGGGGCAGTCGATGGAAGCGGTGGCGGCGTTGCGTCCGGACCTCATCATCACGATCAACGAGGATCGGGTGGAACAGTACTCCGGCATCGCCCCGACGGTTCTCATCCCCTACGGCACCTACAACCCCGAGGAGCTCATCGTCGCGCTGGCGGACATCACCGGAACCGAGGAGATCGCCCAACGGTGGATCGATGCGTTCAACGCGAACGTTGAGGAACTGGCGTCGCTGGTCCCCGATCCCGATCAGACCTACACGATCATAGACATCTGGGGCGGGAACGCGTACTTCTACGGCGAACACTTTGGCCGCGGCGGGTACATCATCTACGACAAGCTCGGCCTTCGGGGTACGGAGGCGGCGGAGCGGGAATACATCCGGAAGGCGGATTCCTACGCCAGCATGACCGTGGAGGCGCTGCCCGACTACGCCGGCGACGTGCTCCTCGTGATGAGTGATGAGGATCCCCGGGAGGCGGGGTCGTTCTTCATGGACAACGTGGTGTGGGAAAACCTGCCGGCGGTCCGGAACGGAAACGTGGCCTACCTGGATTCCGCGGACTTCTGGTTCATCGATCCGTTCTCCCTCGACTTGCAGGTAGAGATCCTCAAAGATGTCTTTCGGGATCTCGAATAGGTCGGCGATCGTTGCGGGCCTGTGCCTCGCGCTCGCGCTACTGACGGTAACTTCGGCGGCGACGGGGATGATCGACCTTGATCTGTCCGATGCGCTGCGCGCGCTCGCCGGCGGCTCGACGGAATACAACCGCAGCCTCGTTCTGAACATCCGGCTGCCGCGGATCCTCGCCGGCGCGGCGATCGGCGTGGCGCTGAGCGTGAGCGGACTACTGACGTCCACTGCGCTCAGGAATCCCCTCGCCGACAGCGGCATCCTCGGCATTCAGTCGGGCGCCACCGTCGGCGCGCTCACGGCGATTCTCGTCTATCCGGAGCTGTCGTCGTTCTTCCCGGTCTTCGCGTTTGCCGGCGGTTTTGCCGCCTTCGCGATCCTCATCTTCGTCAGCAGCACCGCCATCGGGTTCCAACCCGCCAGGGTGGTGCTGCTGGGGGTTGCGATCAACTCCGTGGGAACCGCCATCATCGGCATCATCACGCTGCTGAACGTCCACCGCGTCCGCGACGCCATGGCGTGGCTCAACGGCTCCCTGGCGGCGGTGAGCCGGAGTCAGATGTCGACGATCCTCGTGTACACCGCCGCCCTGGCGACGGTGGCGGTGCTGCTCATCCCGGTCCTCAAGCTTCTCCTGCTGGAGGACCACGGGATCGTCAATCTCGGGTACAACCCCACGGCGCTGCGGATGATCGTGTCGGCGGTCGCCGTGTTTCTCGCCGGAATCGCCGTGGCCTACGCCGGAATCATCGCCTTTATCGGAATCATCGCGCCACAGCTTGCGCGGCGAATGGTGGGGGAGAACCTCTCGTGGCTGCTGCCGACCACCGCACTCACCGGCGCCATCCTCGTGGTGGCCGCCGATCTGCTGCAGCGGGTGGTGTTCGCCCCGCGGGAGGTACCGGTGGGGATTCTCATCGGCGTGCTCGGCGCGCCGATGTTCATCGCACTGAGCCGGAGGGTCTGATGCTCGAGCTGCTGAACCTTTCGGTCTCCCTTGGGGGACGACTGGTGGTCCGCGATGTCAGTCTCACCGTCCGCCGCGGCGAGTTTGTCGCCCTCATCGGACCCAACGGGTCCGGAAAATCGACGATTCTGAAAGCCGTGTCGCGCACGGTCCCGGCACGCTCCGGAACGATCCGCGTCGACGACCGCGAGGTATCGTCCTTCGGCGCCCGGGAGTACGCCCGAAGTGTCAGCACGCTGAGCCAACACAACCGCGCGATCGAGGGACTCACCGTCACCGATATGGTCGCCTACGGCCGTGTTCCCCATCGCGGACTGTTTCAGACGGCCGGCCGTCGGGACCGGGAGATCGTGGAGCGCTCTATCAAGGAGGTCGATCTCGCTGCGATGGCGGAGCGGCCGGCGGCGCAACTCTCCGGTGGCGAGCTCCAGCGCGTTCACCTCGCCGCCAGTTTCGCCCAGGAGCCGGAACTCCTCATGCTGGATGAACCAACCAATCATCTCGACGTTCGCCACCAGTACCACATCCTCGAACTCGTCCGGCGACGAACCCGGGATCGGAACGTCGCGGTTCTGTGCGTGCTCCACGACATCAATCAGGCGGTTCAGTTTGCCGATCGCGTAGCGATGCTCGACCAGGGGCGGATCCGGTTTGTCGGTCGCCCCGGGGAGGTCATATCCCCGGAGACCGTCTCCGAGGTGTTCGGCGTGGGGGCGACGATCCACCACGGGCGCCACGGTCCCGTGGTCGAGTTCGCCGCACCCGGCGCGACCCCCGCCGCAACGGAGGAAGCAGAATGCCGGCGCCGATCGTGATTCCGCAGCTCGCATCCACCGTGCGGAAACTGGTGCGCGACGCCCGAGCCAACCGCCGGACGCGCCGCCGACACCGTCGCTCGCCCGCCCTTCCCGACACGTTTTCCGACGCCGTGGCGCGACGAAACCGTCGGCTGTACCGGACTCTCGCCGGGAGCCCTCTCCCGCTGACACTGGTCGAACACGAACGGCTGGACCCGGAGGATCAAAACCACGGCACCTGGCGCCTGGCGTTCCGTGGGCCGGGACGCGGCGGCGTACAACCCGGCGACCTGCTCTACCTCAACTGGGAAAACCCTCCCCACCGCGTGGACGCCGTTCTGCGCCATTTCGGCAGGCGCGGCGATGAGCGCGTCCTGATCGACACGTTTTCGGCGCCCTTTCAGCCCGGCAGGCTCGCGTACACTACGCTCCGAACCGCCCTCACGCGCCACGTCGACCTGCAGCAGGCCGGAACCCGGTTGCTGTCCCGACTGGGGCGGAACGACGCGGTGCGGCACAACACCGAGCAGGAATCGCTGCACTGGACCCGGTACCGCACCGCGGGGCGCGGAGGCGACGACCTCCCGGGACCGGCGCCGCGCTACCGCGAGTTCGACCTCCTCAGCGCGCTGGAACGCGCGCGCCGCGACCTGTCGCTGCGCGAGTTTCTTTCGTTCCAGGATCGTATCGCGCCGCGGGCGTACAGCCTGAGCCGAATCGAGAACGACGCCACTACCGGGCAATTCATCGCGGAGATCACCGTCAGCGAACTGCGGCGCCCCTATCTCACCTGGGACTCCCGCCCACGCCACGATCACGGCCGATCCGCCGGCTATCTCATCAGCCGCGCGCCGGGGGATACCGTTTTCGGATGGCTGATCCCGGACACGCACCGCTTCCCGGTGTTTCTGGGGCGTTCCGAGCCGCTGGTACTCGTATGCACCGGAAGCGGCATTTCCGGGGCACTCTCTCTGCTGCGGTCGCCACAGACAACGCCTCCGCTGTGGCTCGTCTACGGCGTGCGCAACTGGGACACCAAGCACCTCTACGGCCCGGAACTCGAACGGTACGCCGAAGAGGGTGTGGTCTCGCGGTTCTCCGTCGCGGTGAGCCGGCCGGAGGACGCGACAACGCCAAAGCGACGCGTCACCGACGCACTGTGGGACCAGCGGGACGAGCTCGTTCGCTGGATTCGTGCGGGCGCCCACATCTACCTCATCGGCCGCCTCGACATGGGGATATCGGTTACCGGCACGATCGTGAAGATTCTCGTGGACCGGGAGGTGTGCCACGACGAGGAGGAGGCCCGGGCGCTCGTGCGACAGTGGAAAGCGGAGCTCCGGTTTCAGGCGGCCGTATCGGGGTTGTAGCGGGGGCTGTGTACAGGAGATTGTTGCACGGCGGCGCATAACTCCCGATGCTGACAGAACCTGTGCCATCGGAGGGCGTTCCGCGGCGGCACGTCGAGTCCCTGTCACGAGATACGACCGATTTTGCAACAGGATTCTATATACTGCCCGGATGACACGACACGTGAGACAAACCGATGCCGCCCGAATCTGTGCGATCTACAACCACTACGTCGAACACTCGACGATCACGTTTGAGGAATCCGCGGTCCCGGTGGCCGAAATGGAACGCCGAATCGCTGAGGTAACCGACAGCAGCCTCCCCTGGATCGTGTGGGAGGATCACGGCGAGATTATCGGCTACGCCTACGCGGCCCCGTGGAAAGGCCGCTGTGCCTACCGCTACTCCGTCGAATCGACCGTCTACCTGGACCACAGCCACACGGGACACGGCGTGGGCACACTACTCTACGCGGCCCTCATCGCCGCGGTGAAGGCCCGGGACATGCACGCCGTGATCGGTGGCATCGCCCAGCCCAACGCGGCGAGTGAGGCACTCCACCAACGCCTCGGATTCGAAAAGGTTGCTCACTTTCCGGAGATTGGCTACAAGTTCGACCGCTGGATCGACGTGGCGTACTGGCAGCTGCTTCTGGAACCAAACGATTGAACGGAACGCATAGCGGGCGTACGATAATTCTATGAACACCCGTCGACATGCGTTCCTCCTCCCACTCACCGTACTGGCACTGGCGTCGTGCGCGACGCAGTCCGCGTCCGTGGCCTACAGTGTCCCGGATTCGACGTGGACGGCGACCTTCCCGGTATCGTGGGGCACGAACCTGCTGATTCCGATGGGAAGCACCGCGGCGCCGACGTTTTCCACCGAGGTGCTGGTCGGCGGCCATCCGTACGACTACGGCGTGGAACCGGACGGGTTCGGCAACTCGTGGGCAACGGTCGCGCGGTCGGACATCGGTGGCTCTGTCGACCTGACGGTCCGCTACACCGTCACCGGACGAGACCCGGCGTGGTACCGCGCCGTTGCGACCGAAGAAACGGACTGGTTATCGTCGACCCGCTACATCGACTGGCAGGATCCAGCGATTCTGGCAATTGCGAAAGACCTGGCACTGGACGGCGTGGAACGGGCCGTCGCTACCCGACGAATCGGCGAGTATGTGGTTGAGCATGTCGCCTACGATGAGTTCCCGGGACGCCACCCTGCCTCGGCCCCCGCATCCGAAACACTCGCCAAAGGATCCGGCATCTGTATCAACCGCGCGCGGGTGTTCGTGTCGTTGTGTCGCGCGTCCGGAATACCGGCGCGGACGGTGAGCGGCGCGGTGCGACACCATGCCGATCCGACTCGGTACGAGTTTCACCACGAGTGGATGGAGTATCTGGATGAAGAGGGATACTGGCACGGTGTCGACCTTCGGTACACCGAAAGCTACAACCTCAACGATACGCGCTACGCCGGGTTTGTGTACGGAGCCGAAGACCATCCGTGGTTCGCGGATATCGACAACCGGAACCTCGAGAGCGGCCAGCCGGTGCAACTACACGGTGGAGACGTGGTGCTGTTCCACTACCATCCGATTTTCGACGGCGCCCGATACGGGTTCTCGCTCACCGGTCGCGGCGACGCGGGCGCATATGTGATCGAAAAGACGATGACCGTAACGTCCTCCGGGCGTTCACTGGTCATCGAACAGCGCCCCACGGGGTGACGGGATTGACGATCCGCGGACACCCCGCGATAATAGTTGCAATGGCAACAAATTTCGGCGAGAACGGATCGCCGGCCTCCCCGCGGCGCTCCCTGGGCAAGCAGATCAGCTATATTGCCCGCGCCATACGCTGGATTCTCGACCGCGAACTGGATCAACCGGGGCTCAGTACCGCGACCTACATGTTCGTGCGCGTCGTGTCCCGTACCCCCGGGATCACACAGAACGAACTCAGTGACGAAACGCAGCTCGACAAGGCAACAACAGCCAAGGGAGTTGCCAAACTCGAGTCGCTCGGATACCTGACCCGTGTCGCCGATCGAGCCGACGGGCGGGTCCGGCACCTGTATCTCACGGATTCGGGAGAGCGCCTGATTCCGTCGATCCACACGGCGCTCCGTCGCGTAACCGAGATTTGCGCCGCCGACCTGACGGAGGCGGAGCTCGATCAGCTGTTTGGCCTGCTGGACCGTGTGGAGGGAGCGGTGTCGGCGTACCTCTCCGACGCGAAAGGAACCCACCTCGAATCATGACGAAAACTCAAGCGAATCGAACACGTTTGCTGGAAGCGCCGGTCGGACGGACGCTGGCGGCGCTCACCGTCCCCATGATATTCGGAATCCTGAGCATGGTGCTGTACAACCTGGTCGACACCTTTTTCGTCGGCAGGCTCGGCCGAAACCAGCTCGCCGCCCTGAGCTTCACCTTTCCGGTGGTTATGGCGATCGGGAGCGTCTCCCAGGGAATCGGGATGGGTACCTCCGCGGCGGTGTCCCGCGCGATCGGAAGCGAGGACTACCACCGTGTCCGCCGCCTGGCCACCGACAGCCTCGTCCTCGGGATCCTGGTGATCACCGTCGGTGTAGTGGTGGGCCTGCTCACCGTTGAGCCACTGTTCCGCATGCTCGGAGCACGCGGAGACGTGCTCGATTTCATCGGCGAGTACATGCGCGTCTGGTACATCGGCATGATCTTCGTCGTGGTTCCGATGATCGGCAACAACATCATCCGTGCAACCGGGGATTCCAGAACCCCCGGCCTGATCATGGTCACCGGCGCGGTCGTGAACTTCGTGCTTGACCCGGTTCTCATCTTTGGACTCGGGCCGGTGCCGGCGCTCGGGATTCGGGGAGCGGCTCTGGCAACCCTCATCGGCCGCGGTAGCACGTTTTTCATCGCGATGTACGTCCTCATACGGCGCGAGCGCCTCCTCACCGCCGAGATCCCCCGACTGCGGGAGGTCTGGGCGTCGTGGCGTGAGATCCTCTACGTCGGTGTACCGACGGCGGGGGCGAGGATGATCATTCCGATCGGACAGGGGGTGATGACCCGCATTATCGCGACGTTCGGTGCCGCGGCGGTCGCCGGATACGGTGTAGCGACCCGGGTAGAGTTTTTTTCGCTCGCCGCGGTCAACGCTCTGTCCTCGATCATCGGTCCCTTCGTCGGGCAAAACATCGGAGCGAAGCAGATCGATCGGGTCAAGACCGCGTTCTCGGTGAGTTGGCGCTTCTCTCTCGCTATCGGCGGCACGATGTTCGTGGCGTTTTTCTTTCTCGCCGACACGATCGCGGCGCTGTTCAACGCCGATCCCACGGTAGTCGCGGTTGCCGCACGATACATCCGAATCGTGTCCGTGGCGTTCGCCGCGCAGGGGTTCTATCTGGTCGTAAACGCCGGTCTGAACGTCCTGAAACGCCCCTTCCACGCCGCGGGACTCAGCCTCCTGGAGCTCTTCGGCCTCGCCATTCCGCTGGCGCTCCTCGGCGCCAGCATCGCCGGCACGACAGGCGTTTCAGTCGCGGTGTCTCTGAGCTACCTCGTTACGGGGGCGGTCTCCGGGGTGGTGATCAGGCGGGTTCTCGCCCGATACGAGGGGTAGGTCACCACGCCTCCAGCGCCACGCACCCACGCACCCACGCACCCACGCACCCACGCACCCACGCACCCACGCACCCACGCACCCACGCAAACCGATAATTCTATATCGATATAATGACTTCAGTCAATGACTGCGGTCATTTTTTTGTTGACCGTAGTCATTTTCGGGTCTACGCTGATTCCAGTCACATCGACAGGTTACCCGCCGACGCAGGGCCGCACACACGCAGCGCTCGAGGTGTGTCCTGTCACACACGGAGATATCACATGTTTGCGGTTCTGGCATCACTTCCCATTCTGTTGGTGATCGTGCTGATGGTCGTGTTCGACAAACCGGCGAAGATCGTCATGCCGGTCGCCTGGCTGCTGGCGGTCGTTCTGGCGGCCCTGGTGTGGCGCGTGCCCGGCAACTGGCTCGTCGGCGAAACGATCGCCGGCGCCCTCAGCGCCTTCAATATCCTTATCATCGTGTTCGGTGCGATCCTCGTCATGAACACACTGAAACACAGCGGTGCGATCAATACGATCAACCGTACGTTCTTCGGGATCAGCGGCGACCGCCGCGTGCAGGCGATCATCATCGCGTACCTGTTCGTGTCGTTTATCGAGGGCGCCGCGGGGTTCGGCACGCCGGCGGCACTGGCCGCCCCGCTGCTGGTGAGCCTCGGATTTCCACCGCTGGCGGCGGTCATCCTGGCGCTGATCGGGGACAGCACCGCGGTGAGTTTCGGCGCCGTCGGGACGCCCATAATCGGGGGCGTGGCCCGCGTTCTGGACTCCCCCGGGGTACGTGAGTCTGTCGCCCAGCACGGTTGGACCTTCGAACAGTTTGTGCAGCAGGTTGGTGTGTGGTCCGCGATCCCCCACGCGATCATGGGAACCCTGCTCCCGCTGTTGATCGTGATGGTCATGACGCGTCTCTTTGGAAAGGAAAAGAGCTTCAAACCGGCGTTCGAGATCGCCCCGTTCGCAATCTTCGCCGGGCTCTCCTTCACCGTCCCCTATCTGCTGCTGGCGGTGTTCGTGGGGCCGGAGCTTCCGTCACTTCTCGGGGCGCTGATCGGCATCGGAATCACGGTCCTGGCGGCGCGGAAAGGGTTCCTCGTTCCGCGAACTCCTTGGACGTTTCCCGATGAACGGGAGTGGGGCGACGACTGGACCGGCACGGTCGAGCCGTCCACAGCGATGCTCGGCCGCAGTGATATCCCACCGGTGCTGGCATGGATGCCCTACATTCTCGTGGCGCTGATTCTCGTGATTACCAGAATCCCCGCCCTCGGCATCAAGGCGCTCATCACCGCCCCGGCGGTAACGATCTCCTGGAGCGAGATCGCGGGAACGAGTCTCGGCTACAGCCTGCAGGCGCTCTATCTACCCGGGACGATCCCGTTCATCCTGGTGGCAATCCTCACCATTTTCCTCCACGGAATGTCCCGGGACGCGGTGAAAGAGACGTGGTCCCGGAGTCTCAAGCAGATGGTTCCGGCGACGATCGCCCTGGTGTTCGCCGTGGCGATGGTCAACGTCATGCGCTTCTCGAACAACAACGCTACCGGAACGGCGAGCATGCTCCAGGCGCTTTCCAACGCCGCCGCCGCAGGTCTGAGTTCGGTGTGGGCCCTCGTGGCTCCGTTCATCGGTGTTCTCGGGGCGTTCATGACCGGCAGCAACACCGTCTCGAACATCCTCTTTTCCGGGTTCCAGTACGAGGTGGCGGCGCGGGCCGACATCAGCCGCACGGTGATCGTGGGGCTACAGGTGATCGGTGGCGCGGCAGGAAACATGATCTGCGTTCACAACGTCGTGGCTGCCAGCACCACCGTCGGGATGCTCGGCCGCGAGGGTCGGATCATTCGCGTCAACATCGTACCGGCGGCGATCTACGCGATCGTGGTCGGGATCGTCGGGATGCTCGCGGTCTACGTGTTCGTCCCGGGCCTGTTCTGAACGCACCCGCTGGATGCCCCCGACGAGCCCGCCCGCGCGGATTCGCCGGGGCCGCACCACCGGTAGAAGTACGCACAAAGGAGTGTGAAACACCATGAACATAGTCGTTCCGATCAAACAGGTTCCTGAGACGAGCAACGTCAAAATGGATCCGGAAAAAGGCACGATGATTCGCGCCGGCGTGGAGTCGGTCATTAACCCGCTCGACCTGTACGCCATAGAGTCTGCGCTCCGCCTCCGGGAGGAGCACGGCGGGGTCGTCACCGCGATCACGATGGGGCCGCCGCCGGCGGCGACCGCCCTGCGGCAGGCGATCGCCATGGGCTGCGATGAGGGGATTCTGGTCTCCGACCGCAAGTTCGGCGGCGCGGACACGTGGGCCACCTCGTACACGCTCGCCGAGGCGATACGGAAGCTCGGCGCCGAGACCGGCTCCGAGCGTGGCGCCGTCGATCTGGTGATCGCCGGCGAGCGCGCCACCGACGGTGACACCGCCCAGGTTGGACCCGGCATCGCCGCGTGGCTCGACCTCCCCCTTGCCACCTACGTCGCCCACATTACCGACGTCGCCGACGGGACGATGACCGTGGAGCGACTGGTCGAGGAAGGATACCAGATCCTGTCTATCCCCTTTCCGGCACTGATCACCGTGGTCAAGGAATCGGCTGCCCCCCGTCTGCCCACCCTCAGCGGCAAGAAACGGTCGATATCGCAGGAGATTCCCGTATTCAGTACGGAAAACATGGACCTGGACGCGGCCTCCCTCGGACTCAAGGGTTCCCCGACCAAGGTGGTAAAGATCGCCACCCCGAAAGTGACCCGCGGCGGTGAACTCGTCACCGCCGGCACCGAGGACGAAGTGGTGTCGGCGGTTGACCGCCTCATGGCGTTCCTCGAAGAAAAAGACCTGGTGTGAAGGAGAGAGCGATGAGTTTTGTATGGACGATCGCAGAACAATACGAGGGACGACTCCGCGGCGTCTCGTTCGAGCTGCTCAGCCGCGGGCGGGCGCTCGCCGACGAGCTCGGGACCAAACTGGCCTCGGTGGTCATCGGTGACGGCGTCCCGGATGACGCGCTGCAGGAGCTGATCCAACGCGGTGCCGACGAGGTCTACTCGATTCAGGACCCGCGGCTGGCGGATTTTGTGTCGGAGTCCTACAGCAGGATCCTGTCCGGTCTGATCAGGACCTACCAGCCGTCGATCATCCTTGCGGCGGCGACCTCTTCCGGACGGACGCTCATGCCATCCGTGGCGATCGCGGTCCACGCCGGTCTCACCGCCGACTGCACCGAACTGTCGATCGAGGAAGGCACCGGAAACCTCCTGCAGACGCGCCCCGCCATCGGCGGAAACATCATGGCCACGATCAAGACTCCCGATCACCGACCGCAGATGGCCACGGTCCGCCCGAAATCGAGTCGACCGCTCCCGCGTGACGACCACCGGACCGGCAGGATCATCGCGGTGCCGGTGGAGGACGACATGATCGATACGCGCGTCGTCGTGCGCGGCTACCGTCGCGACGACGCAGAGTTCGAGAACATCGAGGAGGCCGACGTGATCGTCGCCGGCGGCAAAGGGATGAAACGGGGCGAGAACTTCGCGATGCTGCGTACGATGGCCGATTCGCTCGACGGTGTCGTGGGCGCGAGCCGCGACGCCGTAGACCGGGGATGGATCGCCTATCCGCACCAGGTGGGGCTGAGCGGCAAGACCGTCTCGCCGCGCCTGTACATCGCCGCGGGGATTTCCGGGTCGATCCAGCACCTCGCAGGAATCAAGACCGCCGAAACGATCGTTTCCGTGAACACCGACCCCGACGCGGCGATTCACAAGGTCGCGGATTTCGGCATCGTCGGCGACCTCTTCGAGGTGCTTCCGGAACTGCAGAAACGGCTCGACGCAAAGGCCAAGGAGACACACTGACATGGCAGCCAAAACCAGAAACGCATCGCCGTACAACCCCGTCACGCCGGACATCGTCGGCGAGCTGCGCGGTATCGTCGGCGACCGGAACGTGATCGTGGACGAGGAAAAGCTCGAGACCTACTCCCACGACGAAACCAACGCCGATGAGTACGGCCACATGCCCGAGGTGGTGGTGCTCCCCACCACCACCGAACAGGTCGCCGCGGTGGTACAACTGGCAAACCGCGAGGTGATTCCGATCACCCCGCGGGGCGCAGGGTCGGGCCTCTCCGGCGGCGCGATACCCGATCACGGCGGCATCCTCATCTCGGTGGAACGGATGAACAAGGTCGTGGAACTCGACGTCGACAACATGGTGATCGTCGTGGAAGCGGGCATGGTCACCAACGACCTCGCGCAGCTCGTTCAGGAAAAGAAGCTGTTCTTCGCCGGGTACCCGATGAGTCTGCAGTCGTGCTACATCGGCGGCAACATCGCCGAAAACGCCGGCGGCGGCAAGGCGGTAAAGTACGGTGTCACCGGTCGCTATATTCAGGGACTCGAGCTGGTCACGCCCACCGGCGAGGTCGTGTGGCTGGGCGGAAAACTCTCCAAGGACGTCTCAGGCTACGACCTGACGCACCTCGTGGTAGGGTCCGAGGGCACCCTCGGAATCGTGACCAAGGCGATCGTGAAGCTCATCGGGTTGCCGACCGCCAGCGCGGATCTCCTGGTCCTGTTCCGGACCGCCCGGGAGGCGATCGACGTGGTACCGACGATCATGGCACGGGGCATCGTGCCCACCAGCATCGAGTTCATGGACCAGCTCTCGGTCCAGACCAGCTGCGCGTACCTCAACGAAAGCCTTCCCTACCAGGAGGCCGGCGCCATGCTGCTGATCGAGCTCGATGGAACCAGCGCCGAGCAGGTGGAGGCCAACATGATCGCCACCGGCGACCTGTGCGAGCAACACGGCGCCATCGAGGTGTACATCGCCGAGGACGCCACCACCAAGGAACGGATCTGGAGCGTGCGGCGCAACATCGCCGAGGCGTTCAAGGTGTACAGCCCGATCCAGAGTCTCGAGGATATCGTCGTGCCGATCGCCTCGATCCCCGACGTGATCCCGGAGCTGGAACGGCTGAGCGCAACCTACGGAATGAAGATCCCGTGCTACGGCCACGCGGGAGACGGCAACCTCCACGCCACGCTGGTCAAGGACCCGGAGATGGACATGGAGACGTGGCACACGAACGAGGATCGATGCCTGCAGGAGCTGTACGCACTGACCACCCGCCTCGGCGGCAAGATCAGCGGTGAACACGGCATCGGGATCAAGCGCAAACGCTACCTGAAGGGCGTCATCAATCCGGTGGAGCTGTCGCTGATGGCGGGCATCAAGCGCGCGTGGGATCCGAACAACATCATGAACCCCGGAAAGATCTTCGATCTCGACGGAACAACGGCGAGCTGACCACCGTCCCGGCGGGCGGTGGGGCCGCGCCGAGCGGTGGTGTCTCAGGGGGCGGCGTCGCAACGTTGTTGACGTCGCCCTCCTCATGGTATCCTCACGGGACCGTGGCCAAGAACCAGCGACAAAAGCGCGCGGAGGAAACCAAAACCGCGATCCTGGAGAGCGGACTGCGCCTCTTTGAGGAGCGCGGGTTCGACTCGGTAACCGTGGAGGAGATCACCCGCGACGCCGGCGTGGCCAAGGGCAGCTTCTACACCTACTTTTCCACAAAGAGCGACATCATCGTGGCGGAGTTCTGGAACATCGATCGCTACTACCAGGAATACGCCACGCGCAACTTCCGCCGCTACCCCACCGCCACGGAACGACTCCTCGCGTTCACCCGGGCTCAGATGCGCTTCGTTCGTGACACGGTCGGCAACGCCAATCTGCGGATCCTGTACGCCAATCAGATCATGGAATCCGGGAGCGACAAGATCATCGTCAATCGTCAGCGCAAGTGGTACAGCATCGTTCAATCGGTCATCGAGATGGGGCAGGAATCCGGCGAGTTCCGGACCGACCTTTCCGCGGAACGGATGGCGCAACTCTTCAACCGCTCCGTGCGTTCGGTCTTCCTGGACTGGTGTATCACCGCAGCCTCCTTCGATCTGGTGAAGGAGGGCGTTGATTTCGTGCGCGACTGGATCCTGCTGGCGCTCCAACGCCCGTCCGCCCCCCTGCGGGAGCCGACCGACACGACTTGACGCAGCCGCCAGTTGCCGTCGATACTGCCTCAGTATGAAAAAGACCATGCTTCGCTACATCCGCCGATCGACAGGAGCCGGTTCCGCCGACGGGAGAGGTGCGTCTGCGGAGCAGGTTGGATATATTTGATATAATCCATATTCTGCAATACACAAAAGCCGCAGGCCATCGGTCTGCGGCTTTTTTTGTGCCGTTCCGGTGCACCCTGCGACAAAGGAGAAACCGATGTCATTGATTTCAGCACAGGGTGTCACGTTCGGCTACGGCGGCGACCCCGTCCTGCACTCCGTCGATCTCACGATCGACCCGGGAGACCGCGTGGGGCTCGTCGGCGCAAACGGGTGCGGGAAAAGCACCCTGATTCGACTCCTCGTGGGAGAGGAAACCCCACAGCACGGGAGAATCGTTACGCGGGCCGGAGCTCGGGTCGCGCAGGTGCACCAGTTCTTCCCCGACAACGACGACACCGCCACGGCGCTCCGGTGGGCGATCGACGAGGTTCTCGCCACGCGCGCCCGACTCCACGACCTGGAGGAACGCATGGGCCACGAGACCGGCGGCGAGCTGACACGAACGCTTGAAACCTACGGCGCACTCCGCGAAGAGTACGAGGCGATCGACGGCGACGTCGCCGAGGAGCGCGGCCTCACCCTCCTCTCGCGCGTCGGGATGGGGCACGCGGCGGACACTCCGGTTGGCGTGCTGTCCGGCGGAGAGCGCAATCGACTCCAGATCGCACGGGCGCTCGCGGTGCGCCCGGACCTCGTGATCCTCGACGAACCGGGGAACCACCTCGACGTTTGGGGCCTCGCGTGGCTCGAGCGCGCCCTCATCGAGGTCCCCGCCGCGGTGCTCATCGTCTCCCACAACCGCTACCTCCTCGATCGCGTGACGTCCCGGACGCTGGAGCTGCGTGCTGGGACGGTCACCTCGTGGAGCGGCAACTACTCCGCGTTTCGTGCCGCGCAGCTCCGCGACGCCGTGGCCCGAGCCGCCGACGCCCGCGCCGACAAAAAGCACCTCGACCGGCTGGAACGTCAGGTGCAGTACCTGGCGCAGCTCGCCCGGGCGGTACCCTCACCGTCGATCGGCAAGCGGCTCAAGGCGCGACGGACGCAGCTGCGCATGGCGGAGGAGTCGGCGCGGGAACGCCCCGACCTCACCGAGGACCGCGCCGCGATCCGACTGGACGCGAACGCGGTCCGCGCCGACGTGGCGCTGGAGCTACGCGGATACTCCCTCGAGATCGCCGGCCGCAGACTCATCGAGGACGCCTCGCTCCTCGTGGCCAGCGGCGAACGCGTGGCGCTGGTTGGGCCCAACGGCTGTGGAAAAACCACGTTTCTCCGGGAGATCGTCTCCACCGGCAGCTGGGATCACGACCACCTGCGCGTGGGGCCCAGCATGCGCATCGGCTACTGCGCCCAGCATCGCGAACTGTTTCCGCCGGAGCAGACCCTGTTCGACGCGATCTCCCGCGCCGGCGCCGGCGGCCGTGATCGCGTATTCGCACTCCTCTCGCGCTACCTGTTCGCGTACCGGGACCTCGACCGAACCGTCGGGTCGCTGAGCGGCGGAGAACACAACCGGCTGCAGCTCGCCCACGCCGAGGTCACCGGCGCGAACGTTCTCGTCCTGGACGAGCCCACCAACCATCTGGACATCCCCGGGCGCGAGGCGGTGGAGGAAGCGCTGCTGGCGTTCCGGGGAACCGTCCTCGTGGTGAGCCACGACCGATACTTCCTCGACACCGTCGCCACGCGCGTCATCGCATTCCACGGCACGGCGCTGGAGAGTCACGACGGTGGATTCTCGGACTACTGGTATTCGATCGGCCGCTTCCGCGGCGAAGCCGAGCCGAGCCCCGGCCGTGAGGCCAGCGTGGAGGAGCGACTCCTGGCCCTCGAGACCGAGAAGGTACGGCTCGAACGCGAACTCAGCCGGGCGTACCAACGCGATCGCCTCGAGGAGGCGGCATCACTCTCCCGCCAACTCGACGGGGTGACCCGACGGTTCCAGCGACTGTACCGGCAGTGGGAGTGATGTGGGCGGCACGGTAGATCGAAACAATGTCCGCCGAAAGCGGGCTTTCCGACCGTATCACCATCGGATACCCGAGAACCTGATACCAATACGTGACGGTCACCGCGGCGTTCGCGCGAATGTTCAGTTGAGAGACGCGGCTTGAGACAAGACTTCGACCATTCACAAAGAGGACTATCGCAAACGTGATGAAGCATACGCCTTGAGTCCAAGATCGAACCGCGTCGCCGTTCCGAATTTCGCGATCATAGTGATCGCAATGACGATCAGCTGCAACGCCGATACGGATACGCTCGATGCCAGAAACAGTTTCGTTCGCTCGCCAATCAGGGCCTGTTGCAGAGAGGTCATTGTTGTTCCACGTTGGACATCATCGGTGCGACTTCAATCGGGACGAAGCTCCGGTCAGGACTCCGTTCAAAACAGAAGGCGAACCAGGATGAAGTTCGGGAGAATGAATCCGAACAGTGCCAGCGCCATTAACTTGACGATCCGTGACCGGATTCTGTTCGTCTCGGAGGCTGTCCGCAGCGGCTGTTTGTTGAGCGCCCAAATTTCGCGTCCGACCCTCAGGAACAGCACGACGAGGATGATCATGCTCATAAGCACGAATGCTACATAGCCAAGAAATAGCTGATCACGACTCATTCTGGTCTGCGCCTCCACCGACTTGGTTGGGCGACCGGAATCGGCGCGCACCGGTCCGTGGTGTGGACAGTGCAACGAAAATCCGATCGGACCGTTCTTTTCGGAAGAAGGAACCACATCGCCTCTGACGCCGATTATTGTTGCACCTGAATGCGGCTTGGCCACATACTCGCCACGACCTCGTCCCTGGTGAGGCTGGCGACCAGCCTCGCGTATTCCAACTGCTGTTCGTTCAATAGGCCGTTGTCCATCACTCGCTCGAAGAACCGCGACGAATCCTCCCCGGCCAACACGTACAGCATCACAATTCCGCTCGCGGCCACGGCCAACTCATCCGACGCTATCCTACCCTCGAATAGGGGGCGCTCTAGATCCGAGATCGACTCCCGGAACAACGTTGTCGCTTCCGTCTCACGGCCTATTCGATACAATAGCGTTCCCTCCAACACGGGTTGGTCCGCTCCCGTATAGCTCCGTATCGTCGAAAGGGCCTCGTTGTCTTTGCCGAGTCGGTACAACAGCTGCGCTTTCTGGTAGCGCAGTCCTGACAGACTATGCCCTCCGGTTTCCAGTCGTTCGTCTATCGTGTCGATGACAGACTCAACCTCCCCAACGTCACTGGTAGTCATCGCCGAGGACAGATTCTCTTCAAACCCATCAGGATCTTCGGCGCTGGCTTCCAATTTCCCATCGGCACAGCCTATCGAGATCGCTGCAACGATACCAACGATCAGTATCCAGAACCTTTGCATCTATCGCCTCCAACGTCGACCGTTACTTTCTGTGGACCGCGAAAAGTGTTTCCTGCGTCGTCACCAACCGAATACGTCGTCCGGGTTTCAATTGACACGCTTACGTTGTCACGATTGGGCGGAAGACGGAGATCGGCCGAGCCCAATGAGACCGATCCATTGGAAAGAACGTCGGAGTCACTGTCGTCGTGTCTCAGTACCTGGGAGTCGAACGTTGCTCCCTCGACGACTACTGATGCTGTCGTCACAGATGATGTCGGGTATTGGGCGTAGACGGAATCCGTCGAAATTGCCGTCACACGCGCAGTATTCGAGTCCGTATCAACAATAACATTCGTTCGGACCGTAACCACAAATGCGCCTACGATTGGTGGATTGGATTCCACAGGGACCGTGGAGACAAAAGTAGACGAGTTCGAAAAGAACACTTCCTCCAACCCCAGCGGATCCACAAAGTTCACCGGATCGTTGTTCACGTAGGCGTACCAATTGTTCCCGTCCCGGATCGGGTCCACCGTCGTGAACCTTGCGATGCTCGGCGTGTAGTCGCGGAAGCCGTAGTTGTACATATTGGTCGTGGGGTCGTAGCGCTGGCCGGTGTAGCCGATC
>MDTD01004291.1_pt1 | contig 50872 bp, 39 predicted proteins | sample 811221 | NCBI WGS metagenome assembly MDTD01 (sample SAMN05326646, study PRJNA326480) | marine metagenome | isolation source: seawater | place: Pacific Ocean: South West | collected 2011 | reverse complement strand
GGGTTGTACTTCGGCATGCTCGTGGTGATGATTCTCTACAACCTGTTCATTTTCTTCACCGTACGCCACCCCTCTTACATCTACTATGCCTTCTCCATCACCGGTATCGGTTTGTTTATGGCCTCGCTGCACGGCTTTGGTTTTCAATACCTGTGGCCCCACTGGCCGGTGCTCAATCAATCCGCGGTGGTGGCATCCCTGGGGGTGTTCGGCTGCTTCGCCTCTGCTTTCACCATCTCACTCCTGCAGCTGAAAAAGAACAGTCCACGCTATTACTACCTGTTGCTGACCCACGCCATTCTCTACGCTGGCATTCTGATTTTCTCATTTTTACTGCCCTACAAACTGTCCATATTGATCGCCATTGTGGTGGGGTTCACCGCCTGCGCATCCTCCCTGCTTTCAGGCAGCTACCTCCTGTACCGTGGATTGCGCGAGGCCCGTTACTACGTCTTGGCCTACAGCACACTGATGCTGGCCAGCATCATCATGTCACTCAATAAAATTGGTGTAGTGCCGCGTAACTTCTTCACCGAGCACTCCATGCAAATCAGCTCCATGATGGAAGTGGTACTGCTTTCGTTCGCACTGGCGGATCGCATTAACCAGGAACGCCGCCAGAAATACGCCGCGCAACAGCGCGCTCTGGAAAATGAAAAGCTGTTGCGCAATGAACGGGAGCGCTACCTGGAAATGGAGTTCAACGCCAAAGTGGATGAACTGAAATCCCAGCAGAAGATCATTGAGGCAGAAGCCGAAAGCCGCGCCAAGAGCGAATTCCTCGCCACCATGAGCCATGAAATCCGCACACCGATGAACGGCGTGCTGGGGATGGCCGAACTGCTGCAGGATACGCCCCTGTCGCCGCAGCAACAGCAATACCTGAAGGTCATCAACAGCTCCGGCAAAGCGCTGCTGAACATCATCAACGACGTGTTGGACTATTCCAAAATAGCCGCCGGCAAAATGGAGCTTGAGGATATCGATATCAACCTGGAAAACCTGTGCCTGGAATGTGCGTCGGTTTTTTTCGTGACCGCCGAACGCAAACGGCTGCAGTTTCTGGTGGAAATCGACAGCAACCTGCCGGCACAGATTCAGGGTGACCCCACCCGCCTGCGGCAGATTCTGCTGAACCTGCTGGGCAACGCGTTCAAATTCACACAACAGGGCCGTATTCAGTTGATTGTGAGCACGGAGGATTCATCCGGCGCCGCGCAATTGCGCTTTCAGGTTGCGGACACCGGTATCGGCATCCCCGAGCCCATTCGGCAAAACCTGTTTAGTGCCTTCGTGCAGGCGGACTCCACCACCACCCGTCAATTCGGTGGAACCGGCCTGGGCCTGACCATCTCACAGCGCCTGGTGGAATTGATGGGGGGGCTGATCAGCGTCACCAGCCAACCGGGGCAAGGCAGCCGCTTTTGCTTTACCATTCCCCTGCGCAGCCAGCCACCCCGCGCAGCCCCACTGCAAGCGGAGCAATATGATGCCGTGCGCAACAGCCATGTGATTCTGGTGGATGAGAGCGCTGAATTTCTCGACCTGATGCAACGACAGGCCCGACCCTGGGGGCTTGATCTACACACCGCGCAATCCATTGAGCAGGGGCTGGAATGCTGTCGCCAGGCCGCTGTACAGGTACGCAACCCGGTGTTGCTGGTGGTCAGCAGCACGCTGGAAAACAACCACGGACTGGCGTGCTTTTCCCGCCTGGATCAAGCCCAACTGCTGCCTGAGTGCAAGCGCGTGGTGTTAACACCACTGCGGCCCACCCCGGCCAACGACGCCTTACAACAGGCCGGGGTACATCACGTCATCCAGAAACCGGTGATGTGGCCGCAGTTAAGGGAGGCTCTGATCGATGTGCTGTGCGGCCGGCTTGAAGCCCCCCAAACAGCCCAGCGGAATCAACCGGCCCAGCGGGCCACTCGGCGGGTGCTGGTGGCGGAGGACAATCCCATCAACCAGATGGTGGTGTGCAGAATGCTGGTAAAAATGGGGGTGGAATATGATGTGGCCGACAATGGGCGCCAGGCTCTGGATATGCTGCTGCAGGATTATGCCCTATTCGATGCGGTACTGATGGATTGCGAAATGCCGGTATTGGATGGCTATGAAGCCACCCGTCTGCTGCGCCAGCAGGAAGCCAAGCTCCAGCGCCAACGCAAACCGGTGATTGCCCTCACCGCCCACGTACTGACGGAACACAAAGCCAGGGCCGAGCAGGCCGGTATGGACGATTTCCTGTGTAAGCCGTTGGAATTCGAAGAGCTGCAAGCCAAACTGCAGGCACTGTTCGACACCCAGGACGCGGTTGCCGATCGCTCAGGCGGGGACCGGCGGCTCCTGGGATGAAGCCCCCTGAAACAGGGTCGGGCGAATAAAACTGCCCAGTCCGGCGCGATCCAGCATAAGATCAACATGGCTCTTGATCACTGCCGCGTTATCCATTTTCCAGACCTGCTCCAGCAGCGTCTGCGCCGCTTCCAGGCTCACCTTGCGCAACACCCACTTGACCCGTAACAAACTGGAGGCACTCATACTCAGCGTTTCATAGCCCATGGCCATCAGCAACACGGCGGAACGGGGATCCCCGGCCATTTCACCACAAATGGAGACCGGTGTGCCCTCTTCCCTGGCAGCATCAACAATGTGCTTCAAGGCCCGCAACACCGACGGATGAAACGCCTGGTAGAGGCTGGCAACACGCCGGTTATTGCGATCCACCGCCAACAGATACTGGGTAAGATCATTGCTGCCCACGGAAATAAAATCGCACTGCTGCACAAAATCCTTGATCTGATAAACCGCAGCGGGCACCTCGATCATGACACCCACTTCCGGCATCTGCACATGGGCGCCTTCTTCCAGCACCTCCAGGTACGCCCGGTGAATCAGGTGCATGGCCTCATCGATTTCCATCACTGAACTCACCATGGGCAGCATGATGCGCAGATTGTCCAGACTCTCACTGGCCCACAGCATGGCGCGAATCTGCACCAGAAAGATTTCCGGATGATCCAGGGTGACCCGAATGCCGCGCCAACCCAAAAACGGGTTGTCTTCATGAATGGGGAAATAGGACAGTGATTTATCACCGCCAATGTCCAGGGTACGCATGGTCACCGGCGCCGGGTAAAACGCCTCCAGCTGCTGGCGGTAGATTTCCATCTGTTCCAGCTCACTGGGAAAACGATCCCGCACCATGAAAGGGATTTCAGTACGGTACAAACCCACCCCTTCGGCACCACGCTGCAAAGAGATGTTCACATCAGCCATCAAGCCGGTGTTGACAAACAGATTCACCCGATGGCCGTCGGTGGTTTCACAGGGCAGGTCGGTGACCGATTCCAGCTCTTTGGAGAGCTCTTCCTGCTCACTGATGATGGCCTGATACTGGCGCACCACTTCCTGAGCCGGCTCAACAATCACTTCACCGCGGTGGCCATCCACGATCAGCTGCAACCCTTCCAGCCTGGAGAGGGGGAATTCACCCACCCCCACCACGGTGGGGATGCCCAACGAACGGGCCACAATGGACATATGACTGTTGCTGGAACCGTGCAGGGAAACAATACCGGCAATCCGTTCACGGGGGATGTCGACAAAAATAGTCGGTGTGATGTCCTCGCCCATGACGATGGCACGTTCCGGGATGGGCGCCGTGAGGGTTTTTGCCTCCTGCAGATACGCCAGAATCCGTAACCCCAGATCCCGCACATCCGAGGCCCGCGCCCGCAGGTAAGCGTCCTCCATGGCTTCGAAAGCCGCCACGTGCTTCAACACCACTTCCCGCAAAGCGCCCTGCACCCAGTTACCGGCCTGCACATGGGCCCGTATCTCACCGGCCAGGGCGTTATCATCCAGCATACGCTCGTACACCTGGAACAGGGCCTGTTCTTCCGGTGGCAGCGTCAGCGATGCTTTCTCACTGAGGGCCCGGATATCGGCCCGCACCCGCTTCAGCGCATCGTTAAAGGTTTTCATTTCCTTGCGGATGTTTTTCACCGGGCGATCCGGCACCGATTTGAAATCCGCCGGCGGGTAGACCACAAAGGCCGAACCGATGGCCACCCCGATACACCCCACCACACCATCAAACTTGGTGGCCACCCCCATGGTATTGCCGAAAATACCATCGATGGAGCCGGTGGCTTCCGCGTGGGCCACCACCGCCGCCAACTGAGCCGACAAGGTAACCAGAAACGCTTCTTCTTCCTGATCGAAACGGCGTCGGTCCCGTTGCTGCACAACAATAACGCCCAGCAACTTGCGATGATGAATGATGGGAACACCCAGGAAGGAGTGGAAAGGTTCTTCACCGGTTTCCTGCAGATAGCGGAATTTGGGATGACTGGGGGCATCGTCCAGGTTGATGGGTTCTTCCCGCATACCCACCTGCCCCACCAGGCCTTCTGAAAAATGCAGCGTGGCCGTGCCTACCGCTTCCTTCTTCAGACCCTCAGTGGCCATCAGGAAGTAACGATTGGCGTTATGATCCAGCAGATAAATGGAGCACACCTCCGTGCCCATGGAAAGACGTACCCGGGCCACCATCACATCCAGCGCGGAAGACAGATCAGGGGCGGCGTTTACCTCCTGTACGATACGTCTTAAGGTTTCCAGCATAGAACGGCTCTCGCAGCTGACGGTTCATTTCAGTAATTCCCTTGGTATCGCCTTAATATTGCAACACAGGCTACTGATTTCTTATGGTTTTATTATCTCCCGCCTCCGCTGCAATGGCATGCAGGGAAGGCGCCAGCTCCTTCAGCGCCTTGCGGTAAACTTCCCGTTTGAACGACACCACCTGATTGAGCGGGTACCAGTAACTGACCCAACGCCAATCATCAAATTCCGGCGGGTCGCCGTAAGCAAAACTGACCCGGCTGTCACAGCCGGTCAGCATCAACAGAAACCACTTCTGTTTCTGGCCGATACACAACGGTTTGCTGCGGTAACGCAGAAAACGCTTGGGCAAACGATACCGCAGCCAGCCCCGGGTAGAGCTGACTATGTGCACGTCTTCCGGTTGTAAACCGATTTCCTCGTGCAGCTCACGGTACAACGCCTGTTCCGGCGTTTCATTTTCCGCGATTCCGCCCTGAGGAAACTGCCAGGCATCCTGACCAACTCGCCGAGCCCACAACACCTGCCCACGAGGGTTCGCCAGAATGATCCCAACATTCGGCCTGAATCCATCCTCATCGATCACGCTAATGGTTCCAATTCTTCACTAGGTTTATAAATACCCTAGTCTGCCCGTGCGCACAACTGGGTTAAGTACGTACAACGTACAGGCATGGCAATTTAATTTCATATTACTATAGAACTATTTCTTTGATTTTTCTAAGCTTTTGATCGCTTTGATCCCTCTGCAGCGTTTATTGGGCCACGGCAGCCTGATAAACTGTCACCAATTCCAACTTTGCAGAAGAAGTAACACCCTATGAGCCTGGCCATATTCGATCTGGACAACACGCTGCTGAACGGTGACAGCGACCACGCCTGGGGCGAGTTTCTGGTGAACAAAGGCATCGTTGATGAAGCATTCTACCGCCGGCAGAATGATCACTTTTATGAACTCTACAAGCAAAGCAAGCTGGACATCATGGAATATCTGGCTTTTGCGCTGGAACCCCTGACCCGCTTTACCCTGGCGGAACTGGCAGCGCTGCACGCCCAGTTTATGGCGGAATACATCAACCCCATGCGCCAGCCCAAGGCCGATGCCCTGCTGCGCAGGCACCGGGAACAGGGCGACTTTCTGCTGATCATCACCGCCACCAACGGCTTCGTTACCCGCCCCATCGCCCAGGCCCTGGGGGTGGATGACATTCTCGCCACCGACCCGGAAGTGGAAGGTGACCGCTACACCGGACGCATTGTCGGCACCCCCTGCTACCAGGAGGGCAAAGTGACGCGCTTGAATCAGTGGCTGCAGCAAACCCATCACCCCCTGGACAACAGCTACTTTTACAGCGACTCCATCAATGACCTGCCGCTGCTGCAGGCCGTGACCCATCCGGTGGTGGTGGATGGTGACCAGCGGCTCACCAGCGCAGCCCAACAGCGAGGCTGGCCATGCATCTCCCTGCGCGATTGATGAAGCGTTATTCCGGTATCGGCCTGATCACGGCCCTTATACTGACCAGCGGTTGTGACGACCCGCAACCGGCACCACAACCGGAGCCGGTACAACAGCAGCCCACCCCCGTCAGCGTACCCATCACGGCGGAATCGCTTGCGGCCCTGGAAACCTTTCGCCGCCGCAGCACCGAGCTATTGGATGGCCTGGTGGTGTGCACCGAGACCCTGGAGACACTGGGGGAGCAATTTCTGCAACAGACCGACACCACTAACCTGGAGACCGTTCAGGCGCAATGGCAGGCCTGCTTTGATCTTTACCGGGCCAGCACCCTGCTGCGGGGCTTTACCCAGACACACCGGCAGGCGCTGCAGGCGGCCCGCAACAATCTGGGGCAACCCCTGGTCATGCCGGGCTTCATCGACCGTGTCAGCGGCTACCCATACAGCGGCATCGTTAATGATGCCAGCCTGCTGCTGGATGAAAGCAACCTGCGCCAGCAACACGGCCTCACTGATGAAACCGAAGTCAGCATTGGTTTCTCTGTGGTGGCCTTCCTGTTATGGGGGGAACAACGACAGCAACCGGAGTTACCGGCCCGGCCTGTGACGGATTATGAACCTGCCACCCTGTGGGACGACGGCTTTACGGATCTGCCCATTGAGGCACACCCCAACAACCGCCGCCGACACCTGCTGGAACTGGCTTTACGCCTGCTGACAAAAGACAGCCAGGCCCTGCGCAACCTGTGGCAAAGCGGTGAGTTTCCCAGCTCGGAGACGGCGGCAGAGGCCTGGCGCAGGCAGCAGATCCAAGCCATGTTAACGGCGCTGGAGCAGCAGCCGGACAATACCCAGGTCAGCACGCACCTGGCTGCCTGGCTGGCCGATGGCGCCATACCGGGCCTGCCGCCGGCAACGGACGCCCCCAGCGCCGACCAACCGGCCCCGTTGCGGCAGCAGCTATCGCGGGCCCTGGAATCCGGGGCCGGGCAGCGCGTGCCTACAGAGCCGGGTTAACCCGAAAGAACAGCGCCTTCAGGTACTGGGTCTCCACAATGGCCGGGTGTACCGGGTGATCCGGGCCCTGCGAGCCACGGAACACCAGCTGCACGTGGCGATCAATATGGCGGGCGGCGGCCCGCACTGAATCCAGCAGCGCCTGTTCCGGCAAATGCATGGAACAGGAGGCGGACACCAGCAGGCCGTCCTTTTCCAGTAAACGCAATCCCAGGCTGTTGAGTTTGTTATAGGCATTGAGGCCGTTCTTGTAATCTTTTTTGCGCTTGATGAAGGCCGGCGGGTCCAGTATCACCACATCGAATTTCATGCCTTCTTCCAGTAACGCCTGCAGCGCATCAAAGGCATTGCCCTCGTAGCTGGTGACCTGATCCGCCACCCCCAACTGCTCCGCATTGGCCTGCAACTGATCCAGTGCCGCGGCCGAGGCATCAATGGCAGACAGCGATTGGGCACCGGCGGCCATGGCCTGCAACCCCCCCCCGCCGACATAGGAAAACACATCCAGCACGCGCTTGCCCCTTACCCAGCGCATCAGTTCGCGACGATTTTCACGGTGATCATAGAACCATCCGGTCTTCTGCCCTGTCTCGCCGGCGGCGTTGAAGGTCACGCCGTTTTCCTGCACCGACAAATACTCAGGCCACCGGCCACTGGCCACCTCCACCTCCTGGGGCAGACCCTCCTGCTCCCGCAGCGGACTGTCGTTACGCAGCAGAACAGCCCGGGGCCGCACCACCGCATCCAGTGCCGCCAGGATCACCGGTTTCAGACGCTCCATGCCCGCCGTATTCAGTTGCACCACCAGATCATCACCATAGCGGTCAATCACCAGCCCGGACAGGCCATCACTATCTCCGTATACCAGGCGATAGAACGGTTGGCCGTAGACCCGCTCCCGCAGCGCCAGCGCCTGCTGCAGGCGCAATTCCATAAAACGCTGGTCCAGTTTTCGCTTCGGATCCCGGCTCAACAGACGCCCGCATATCAGTGAATGGGGGTTCACATAGCCGCGCCCAATGGGCTTGCCGGAGGCTTCTTCAAACACCGCTTCGATACCGGGCGGCAGGCCCTGCAACGGGGATGAAGTGATATCCACCTCATTGCTGTAGACCCACAGATGACCGCTTTTCAGGCGACGTTCTTCTTTCGCTTTCAAGCGGATACGGGGCAGATCGGATTCGGACACAGGCGGGCTCCAGAGGGCAATTGTCCAGCAACTGGAGCATCAAACCCCGGCTGCTACACTGATAAATAATGACGTTGGTTGCGGATTATACCGAAATGACTGCTACACCCATACTGGACGATGAGCACATTGCCAAAATCCTGCGCGGAATCACCGTGCCCCCCCAACCCCAGGTAATCGTGGACATCCATATGGAACAGGCCATGCCCAACCCGGATATCAACCGCATCGGCAAATTGATCAGCCAGGACGTGGGCCTCTCCGGCGCCATCCTCAAAGTGGTGAACTCGGACCTGTTTGGTCAGAAAAACCACATGACCTCCATCGAACAGGCGGTTCAGATTCTGGGACTGCAAACCATCATTCGCCTGATGGAGGGGCTTTCCATCAAAAGTGAAATGGACGATGAAACCATTGTTGCCCTGAGCAGCTTCTGGGACAGCGCCATGGACATCGCCAGGGCGGCCACCACCCTGGCCCGGGCCATCGGCTATCAGGCCCTGGACCGGGCATACTGCGTGGGCTTGTTCCACAACTGCGGAGTACCGTTGCTGTACCGGGCCCACCCCAACTACAGTGAGATCCTGCAGGAATCCTACGCTTATCCCAGCCCCCGTGTGATCGATGTGGAAAACCAGCAACTGAACACCAACCATGCGGTGGTGGGTTACTACGTCGCCAAATCCTGGGGCTTACCGGCGGATCTCTGCGATGTCATCGCCGAACACCACAGTATGGAAAACATATTCCGCCATCGCGCCAACAGCTACGATCACGGCCGCAAAACCCTGCTCGCCATTCTGAAAATGGCGGAGCACATCTGTGGCCTGCATCAAACTCTGGGCAACTGTGCTACAGACCATGAATGGCAGGAAATCGGTGAAGACCTGCTTACCTATGTGGGGCTCAGTGACATGGATTTTGACGACCTCACCGCCCAGCTGGAGAATCAGGGGGTCAGCGGTGCCGGCTACTACGACCAGGGTTGATGGGCCGACCACTGATCCGGGGATACATATTCTGTTGCTTTAGCCTCTTCTAACCCATTCCCCGCTTCGGTAGACTCTGCCACCTGATTTACGTTGTCGCGGAGAATGGCATGTTTTGGGGATTACGCAGAATGAACACACCGCCGGTTGCCGCTGTGTTGGCACTGATGACACTGGTGGCCACCCTCACCCTCAGCAGCGCAGCAAAGGCGGCACTGATTGGTGCCAGCAGCGCGCCGAAACTGGCACGGGTACCCGTTGAAGAAGGGCGCACCCTGCAGATACGCTGGATCATTTCCACCACCTCCGCCCACAGTACCGGTGCCTTTTCAGCCCAGGGGGTATTAAAAGACGCCGCCACCAGCACAGTCCTGAAAACCCAGACCACCCCCTTCAACCAAACCGAGGGCGCAGGTCCGCTGCACTTTGAAGAGCCCCTCACCATCACCGCCGACGAAGCCAAAACATGGCTGGAGCTGGGCTATCGTACGCTGGAATACAACCGCCAGTTCAGCACCGGCAGCGAACGCCCCTCCACCGTCGATGCCCGGGTCAGCATCCGCTTGAGTGCCCAGGATTCCGCACTGGCCACGCCCCACATGAACGCTCCCCTGGCGGTGCACAACCAGGAGTTAAGCTTTAAACCCCAGCGTTTCCGCAGCCAGGTCAGTCAGGGATTGCCATTGCAGGCCCAACTGACGGTCACCTACTCCGGTCAGGGCCAGCTCAAGGGCAGTTGGCAGCTGGCCACGGTAAACCCGGACAGCGGGCAGCTGGTGTACCGGGAATTGGCCCAGGTGAGCAAGGATTTACAGCAGGGCATGAAAGACTGGCTGCTGAGCCCGCAACTGGAAACCAGCAAGCCCGGCCTGCATGTGTTACGGTTCTGTGCGCTGGAGACCCTGGACAAGTCAGAAACGGCGGGCAACCTGTGCCCCAACCCGCAATTGAGCACCACCCTGCAATACGAAGTGATCGAAAATCAGCAGAATACGCCACCCCCATCCACACCGGCCACCCTGTCAGCCGGCACCCAGCTGTCCTGGCCGGCCACCGCGGACACCATCATCTATGAACTGGTACTGCGCCAGGAGAACGGTAAAGAAAGCCTTACTTCGGGGGATTACGTGGGCCGGCTGTTGATTGCGGCACCCAACACCGCCACCGCATTGAGCCCGCAATTACTGGACGAGTTGAAACCCGGTGCCACCTATCAATGGCAGGTCAGTGCCCTGGATCGCCATGGGGACCTCATTCGCCAGACCGCACCGGCACGCTTCATCTTCATGCCCTGAGGATATTGATGCCCTGAGGATCCACCAGCCAAGGTCACAGTATGCGTCACTGGGCCTTGGCGGCATCCTGCTTTTTCTCTTCTATCTTTTCCACCACCCGTTCCGCCTTCACCAGGGCCACTATCCTGCTGCCCGCGGGCACCTGGTCTGCGCTGGGCAGGCCGGACAAAATGCTCAAGCGTTTACGGGAATCCAGCAAAAACATGGGGATGGCTTTATTGCCGTACTTTTCCAGATAGTCTTCGAAGGTGAACTCTTCGCTGATGTTGGTGGTGCGCATTTCCGCGCCCTGAGCCACCAGGCTGGCCAATTTACTGTAGGTGGCATCTTCAGAAAACAACACCACGCCCACCAGCTCTTCTGAAATTTTTTCCCGATCGCTCTTGCGCTGGCTGGCCTGGGAGGACAACGCATACACCCGCTTTTTACCGAACTCCCGGGTATAACGCTGCACCGCCAGCAGGTTGAGATCGTCGTTCTGCGACAGGCCCAGCATGCGGCCGATGCCCACCAGATCCAGCTCCTTTTCCGCCAGCCGCGATACCGGATTGCCGTGAAAGACCTTTAAACCTTCCATGCGTGCCTGACGTACGTTGGTTCGGTAGCTGTCCGCCAGCATCACCTCAAACCCGTTCTTTTTCAGCTCTTTGGCGATGGTACGCGACACCGAATTGGCACCGATGAATAACAGGCCCTGGGGCGCCTGCTCCATCACCCCCAGCCAGCGGGCCAATGGCTTGGCAGTGAGGCTCTGAAACACCACGGTACCGATGATCACCACAAACGTCAGGGTTACCAGCAGATCCGCCCCCTCGAAACCCAGCTGCGACAGGCGCAGGGCAAACAGCGCCGATACCGCTGCGGCAATGATCCCCCGTGGCCCAATCCAGGAGATCATGGTTTTCTCCTGCCAGCTGAGGGATGCACCCACGGTGGCAGACACAATTTTTAACGGCCGCGCGATAAAATGGACAAAGGCCAGAATGGCCAGGGCCTGCCAGCTGAGGGTAACCAGATCCCCCAGATTGACCCGTGCCGCCAGGATAATAAACAAACCGGAAATCAACAAAATACTCAGGCTTTCCTTGAAATCCAGAATGCCTTCGGTTTGTACTCCCCGCATATTCGCCAGCCAGATGCCCATCACCGTCACCGCCAGCAACCCGGATTCGTGCTCAAGGGTGTCGGATACGGCAAACACCGCCAGCACGGAAATCAGCACAAACACGTTCTGTAAATAGGAGGGGACAACCTCGTTGCGTAACAACCAGCCGCACAGGTAGCCGGCGCCACAGCCCAGGGCTGCGCCGATGGCGAGGATTTTGAAAAAGAGCAGCATCACCGCCAGCCATTCATTGCCGCCGCTGGACTGGGCCACAATAAAATTGAACACCAGAACCGCCAGCAAGGCCCCCAGCGGGTCGATCAGGATGCTCTCCCAACGCAAAATATTGGTAATCCGCGCAGTGGGCCGTACCGAACGCAACATGGGAACAATGACGGTGGGCCCGGTGACGATCACCATGGAGCCGAACAGCAAGGCAAGATGCCAATCCAGATCCAGCAACCATCCGGTAAAGACCGAGATGCTGACCCAACTGGTGAGCACACCCACGGTGAGAATACGCCACACCACATTCTCCATACCCTGGATTTCCGTGAATTTCAGGGTGAGGCTGCCCTCAAACAGAATCACGGCAACCGCCATGGAGACCAACGGAAACAACATGTCGCCAAACAGCGCATCCGGATCAAGCCAATGCACACCGGGGCCGGCAATGATGCCGGTAATCAGCAGAAACAATATGGCCGGTAACCGCAGTCGCCATGCAATCCATTGACAGGCCAGCCCCAAAACACCGATCAGGGCAAAACTCATTACCAGGCTGGTTTCCACAGAATGACTCTCTTCTTCCAATGGCTACATCAAGCGTGAATGGACCACTCTACTGGAAAGCCTGGGGCTTAACCAGACTATTCACCAGACTGTCCAGAAGTGGTGCCAGTGCCTGCGCGGGTAGTGTGTTTCAAGCGCAGCAGGCTGGCTTCCAGCATGCGCAACTGCTCCGAGATGGCGGCCATCTTGTTGTGGGTTTTCAGATCCAGATCAATTTTGCCGTCCATCACCTGCACCAGAGGGAAAATGCTGCCTTCCACCGTCGCGGTCAGCCCCTGTAATAACAGATCGATACCGGGAACCGGCTGGTTCACCACTTCCACGTGGGTTGTCATGTTATGCATGGCATCCGCAATGGCCTGCAGGGATTGCTGCAGCGCGCCTTCGGCGGCCGGCGCGGAACCCTTCTGTGCCAGCGCAGTAACCGCCTTATCAATCCCCTGCGCCATGGCGTTCAGTTGCGACACCACCCGCACACCCACGTCGGCTTCATCACCGCCAATCTGCTTGAGGCGGCAGAACTCCCCCTTGATGTCCTCCCACCGCTGCGCTTCCTCTGCGCTCAGGACACCGCGCAGGGATTTCAGTTTCAGCAGGTTGGCTTCGGTTCCGGAGGTCAACAGTTGCGACTCGCCCAGGTAATGATCATCCAGCAATGCCTCCAGCTCTTGTGCCGTCATCACCGGTGTGACCTTTTCCGCCAACTTGTTCATATTGCGATAACTGCCCTGCAACTTAAACGCAGGCTCGGTGCGGAAACGCTCATCCTGGGCAGCCGACTCGATATACTGCTGATTGACTTTCAGCACCACCTCCTGCACCCGGAACAGCTTTTTAAGGGTCTCGACAATTTCGCGGCTTTCCGCCGCCGAGTAGGGATGCCTGAATTGCGATTCATTGACGGCACGGCCACGGGCCATATCCACAAACAGGTAAAAGTCCGCCAGGTCACGGGTGGCCAGAGGCGCCAGTACCGGATTGGACGTCATGCTGTTTTCTATGTAACTGAGCGCAAACACCTCTTCGGTACCGCTCAACACATCGCCCAGGTTATAGATATCCGCCCGGTTGGCCAGCATGTCGGGAATTTTAAAAACTTCACCGCTTTCCGTGTACGGGTTGCCCGCCATCACCACACAGAACTTTTTGCCCCGCATGTCATAGGTTTTGGTTTGACCGTTCCAGACCCCTTCGATGCGCCGGGTACCATCACACAACGAGATAAATTTCTGCAGAAATTCCGGATGCGTATGCTGGATATCATCCAGATACAACATCACGTTGTTTCCCATTTCCAACCCCAGATTGAGTTTTTCCAGCTCCTGCCGCGCGGTGGCATTGGGTGCCTGTTGCGGATCAAGGGAATCCACCTCGTGCCCCAGGGACGGACAGTTGATCTTCATAAAAATCAACCCCAGGCGATTGGCAACGTACTCCATCAGGGTGGTTTTCCCGTAACCCGGCGGCGAGATCATCATCAACAGCCCCATCAGGTCAGAGCGTTTCTTATCCCCCACCGTACCCATTTGCTTGGCAAGGTTGTCGCCAATGATCGGCAGATAACTTTGATTGATCAGTTTATTACGAACAAAAGACGACAGCGGCCGGGGCTTGAACTGATCCAGCCGCAGACCCTGCTTCTGCGCCTCCACCACCTGGTGACGCAATGCCAGATACCGGTTATACGCCGGCACCACCACACTGCGATGGTGCTCCAGCCGCAAGAGAAACTCATCCAGCCGTAACCAGAGCTCACCGTTGTGAATACGATAGTGCGAAGACAGCAAACCGGTCACTTTCAATGACAGATCCAATTCCCGCGGCTTCCACGACAACCCCGTGCCAATCAGAATACGCGCCACCGCTTCGGGCACATAGGGCCGCAGGCTCTGATCTTCCTGCTTTGCCAACCAGGCATCGAGCCAGCCTTCCACGTAACGCCAGGCTTTACCGGGTTCTGCTTGCAATGCATTCAGGTTCTCTTCAAATACGGATTGCGCGCCGGCATTAGCCAGCGCCCGCTGCAGGTTTTCCAGTAAATTCTGACTGGCACGGGTTACGGAAAACTCTCGTACCGGCCGCGCCAGCTCCAGGATCAGATAACGGGCACTGCGTTCCAGCAACTGATCACTATCCGCTACCGCCTGCTGTTGTAGAAACAGGTGCAGCTGCGCTTTCACATCCTGCAGCAGCTCTGCCAGGGCGCTGTCGCTGCCGAACAGGCCCGACATATGCAGAGCGGACTGAGCCCGCAGCGGCCAATGGCTCTGAATATCCTGCTCTTGCGTTGTTGCCCAGAACAACGCCGCCCAGGCCCGAGCCAGGGGATCGAATCGCAGCAGGTCCGCCAGCTCATACTGGGGCAGTACCCATTCCAGAATCAGGCCGGCATCGTGATCGTGAATACCCCGTTCATAGCCTTCTTTATAACGCGGCTCGGCATACTGACGCAGTAACTCCAGCAGCTGCTGACGATCATTGCGCGCCTGCATCAGGGTTGCTATCTCCAACCCCTCCTGATGACGTTCGGCAGCGATCAGCACACTGTAAGCCAGATACTCCGCGCGGCTGACCTGATCCGATTCCGAGGCCATGGCCATGGACCAATAAGACCGCGTGTTCAGCAACTCTGCGTTGTGGCAGGGCTCATAAAAATCGGTACCCGACAAATGAAAATGCAGTTCATCACCCCGGGGCAACAGCGTCAGGTCCAGCTCCTGGGTATTGACGCTGAAGCGGTGTCGCGGCCCCAACTTGATGACCTTACCATCGTCTTCATAAATATCGGATTTATCCCGCAGGGATCGCACCGCCTGATCTTTTACCCCTTTCAGCTGGGCATCCACATCATCGGCCTTCACCGCATCATCCAAATCCCGTAACTGCTGTGATAGTTGTTTCAACTTGTTCAACAGGGGATCTGAACTGAAGAAGGTATTGAGCTCGTCTTCGGCCTTGAATTTCTGACTGCGTTTGCGCACACCGTCGATGATACGTTGCGCGGCATCAAACAGGGTTTGGGCCTTACGCTGGCGTTCATCCAGCAAACTTTGCTTGTGCGCTTCAAAGGATTCAAAAATCTCTTCGCGCTTCTCCAGTATGTCTGCCAGAAAGGCATCGTACTCGCCGAACTGGCTTTCCAGCTCCTGCAATTGATTCATCAGTTTCGCCAGCTGTTCATCACAACGATCCGGCGATGTGGCCATGCTGAGGCCGCTGGTCATGCTCTGCGACAGCAATTTGAACTGGGCCGAGAACTGGGCCAATGCTTCGTTATAACCCAGGCTTTTCAATTTGTTGCGGGCCCGGGCCCGGCCCTGGTTCAGATGGGCAAACAGATTGGAAATACGCTCAATGATGGCCGTACGGGTGGTGGCTTCGGCACCGGTAATCGCGCTGACTGTTTCGGTCAGGGCATCCAAACCCTGGCCGAGGGTTTCCAGCTTCTCCAGCAGGGGGCTCAATTCAGATTTGATGTCAGTTTCCTGAATCTGTTTCTCCAGACGGGCCAGGTCATCGTAGAACGGTTGCAGGGATTCTTCATCGGCCAGGAACCCGATGGTGCAGTCAGCGATATACGTCTGCTTTTGCTCCAGTTGCGAATCCAGCTCAGCAATGCGCGGCTGATTGATGTAACGATAATCCTGAATGGTCAGCAAATGGCCCCGCAGCTTGCGGATATCCAGCATGGCGGTCATATACGGCTGGGGCACGGTCCAGCCATCGGGCTGCAATCGCTTGATCAGGGCAGCCACCGAATCTTCTGCCTGTTGCAATGCCTGCTGGGAGCTTTTGCGAATACTCTGAACTTTCTCGTATTCATCCAGCACCAGTTCACTGGACTCGATGATGGCCTTCAGTACATCGTGTACTTCGCTCAGGCTGGCGTCTGACAACCAGTAATACTGATCAAACAAGCGGGTACTGAATTTACACAACTCATGGTAATGGGTAGACGCCGCATCGGGGCTGCGGATCAACTGCACCACACTGAACAGATCCGAAATGCCGCGCACCAGATCTGCATTACCCACGCGACCGAAAAAACTCTGGGATTGCTGTGCCTGGCTGGCGTGCACATCACTGAAGAAAGGCGATTGCCAGATCTGCATGGGATGCACGCGAGTGGGCTCTTCATCGGCCGAGAACACCACCATGCGTCCATCTTCGAACAATCCGTAACCGTGCCCATACACCGGATTGCGCAAGGCCTTTTCAATCATGTTGTAGGGGTACAGCGCCACCACCCCCTGCTCCGGCTGATAATGCACATACAGCACATCCTCACCATTGGGTGAGCGAATGGTGCGGCGAAACCGCAAACCCGTATGTGTTTCCGCAAAGGTTTTGTAGTCACCGGTTTGCAGATAGTAACCACCGGGGAACACAATACCGTGATCTTCCGGCAGCTGCTGGCAGCTATCCCCAATGGCATCGATACGCACCACAGATTCATTGAGGCGGTTAAACACCAGATGCCGCCACTGCTCTTCCTGATAGGGCTTGATACGCAACAGGATCAGCTGGCCGATTTCAGCAAAATAAAAATCCGCATCATCCAGCGATTGGTTGGGATCCTCCACTGGCTCGGTATAAATACCCTTGCCGCTGCGGGTGTTGTTTTCCACCTTGATGGTGAGATCACCCTTGATGGTGTCCACGAAAATGGTATCGAGAATATTCACGTGGGGATGGCGGCCATCCACGATGGCTTCACGCTGCACTTCACGCCATTCAAAATCCCACGCCGGTGGCAGTTCGATCTCGCGCTCACCGCGATTATCCAGGTACTCAATCTGTTTGCCATCGGCAGACACGGACCAGCGGAACACCCGAATATCGGTTAGCCGCTCGCCGATTTGAAAGGCGGCAAGCAAACGGCCTTCCTTGACCCGCAACTGGGTTAGAAACGTGTTCTTGTAATAGGTGTACAGCTCGTTAAAGTCAGAGACAAAGCGCGCGTCACCCAGGAAGGTGTCGTGCGCGGGCACCGGTTCCATATCCAGCGCTTCATCCCCCTGCACCAGACGATACAGGGAGAACACATCCGCCACCGAGGTAGTTTGCTTCAAGCCGATAAACACGTTGTAGCCAAACAGCAGATGATCGCCTACCCGCACAATATCCCGCGCAATGCAGTTATTGTCGGTACGCACCCGGGTACGGCCGATAATGTTCAATTCCGTAGAACCAAACTCTTCCAGGCGCTGTTGATTGAGCTGGTTGGACAGCGCCTCAAGTTGATTACCCTGATCCGCCAAGCGTTTTCGGATGACTTCGTAAGCGGTGCCCTGGGCAACCGCTGACTCTACCTGTCCTTGTGAAGCTTGCTCCACAGCTGATGTCTGGCTTACGTCTGTCACTTAACGTTCCTCTTGAAAAACCCGGTTGATTACGCTTCTTTGGAAGGCTCGGCCTCCACCGGCTTTTCATCCGCACCCAGGTTCATCAGTTTATTCAACGCCTGCTGGATCATCGGGCTTTTGCCGGACACCGCATTGATGGCGTTGCCCACTGACAGGGCCTTGGCAAAGCTGTTGAAGTAGTCACCTTCGCCGCCCACAATCTCGATCTTGGCTTTCTGCAAGGCCGCCGACAGCACCTCAGCCTGTTCTTTGGCGATATCCTTGTTGGCTTCAATGGTGGCCATAACTTCCTGGAAGGCCAGGTCCAGACGCATGCGCAACTCTTCAAACTCGCGGGCTTCCGGACTCATATCATTCATGGCGTTAAACTTGTCGGTCAGGCCTTCAGCTTCGGCATTGGCTTTCTGACGGATCACCTCTGCTGCTGCCAGCCCCTTCTCTCTGTCGGCGGCGGCAGCTGCTTTACCGATGGCCTCTTCACCGGCTGCCTGGGCCGTGAGCTTGCCTTCCAACACTTCCACTTCGGTCATACCCAGTGCTTTCTCACCGCGGGCTTTGGCCGCCAGTTTTTCTTCCAGCACATGAGCGTCCGCCAGACCCTGTTTCTCATTGGCGGCAGCCTGTTCCTCAATAATCCGTGCCCGTGCAATACCCTGAGCCTGGTCGGCGTTGGCTTTGGCCACACCTTCTTTTTCCAGCGCTGCGGCTTTGGCTTCCTGAACCCGAGCCTGTGCCAGCCCCATGGCCGCTTCTTCCGCCTGCGTGCCTTCGGCGCGTTTGATCTGCGCTTCTGCCTGTTTGGCGGCGGCCTCCAGTTCTGCCTGCGCAATCACATTGATCTCTTTGGCGCGGTGGTTGGCCATCAGCTCTTCGGCTTCGGCTTTCTTCACATGGGTAACCAGGTCTTCCTGGGCGTTGGCTTCTGCATCCAGTACCTTCACCTGCTTCAGACGCTCGGCTTCAGAGATTGTACGAACATCCTTGATGCGTTCTTCTTCCTCTGCCACTTTCTTCTCAACGGCAATGCGCTCGCTGATGGTGTTGGCGATGATCTTACGTTCTTCTTCCAGCGCTTTTTCTTTTTCGATGGTTTGCAGTTCCACCTCGCGCTCACGATTCACTATTTCCAGCTGCCGGGCTTTTTCAACCTTCTCATGCTCAATTGCCACCGCACGTTCGCGGTTCTTACCGGCAATCTCCACTTGCCGCTGCTTGTTCTCCTCGGCTATGGCAATGGATTCTTCGGCGGTAATACGGGCTGATTCTGATTTCTGACGTTCCTCTTCCCGCACCTTCTGGGTTTCGGCCTCTTCCCGCGCCCGAATGCTTTCCACTTCCCGCTTTTGCTTGGCTTCGGCATCGGATTGCTGACGCTCAAGCTCCAACATGGCTTCCCTGGTCGTCACGTTCTTGCGTTTGATCTCCAGCTCTTCATCCCGCTCCAGGCGGTTGGTTTCCACATTCTGGGTGGCGGTCACTTCCGTAATGCGGCGGATACCTTCCGCATCCAGAATATTGTATGGGTCCAGTGCCGACTTGGGGGTTTGCTCCAGGTAGTCGATGGCCACGTCTTCCAGCACGTAGCCGTTCAGGTCTTCACCAATGACTTCGATGATGCGATCACGGAACTGAATACGGTTCTCAAACAGCTCCAGAAAATCCATTTTCTTACCCACGGTTTTCAGTGCTTCCGAGAACTTGGCGTTAAACAATTCATTAACCGCTTCCTTGTTGGAAGCCCGTTCCACACCCACCGCTTTGGCCACTTTCAAAACATCCTGCGCGGTTTCATTTACCCGCAGATAGAACGCAACGTTGATGTCCGCCCGCAGATTATCGCGACAAATCAAACCATCCTTGCCGCGCCGATCAATCTCCAGGGTGATGACCGAGATTTTCATGATCTCTTTTTTGTGGATCACCGGCAGCACCATGGCACCGGTAAAATAAACCTTGGGGGTGGCGGACATGTCGTTCACAATCAGCGCCTTGCCCTGATCCACCTTGATGTAGAAAGCCTTAAACAGGGACAGGATGCCCACCAGCAAAAGCAGAATGAAGCCCACCACCGTCAGGACAGGCATGATGATTGAAAAGTCCATAGCGTCCGTACCTCTAATTAAATTGAAATATAAATCGGGTTTTGTCTGACTAATCGTTGTTATTGAATTCAGCTTCCGGTACCACCCAGTAACTGTTGTCATCGGGGCGGTATTCAATCAGCACCACTGGGTCACCGCGCTGCAGGTTTTTTTCCGCCTCGCCTCGAATGCGCAGTATCAGACTGGCGCCATCAAGGTCGGCAATGGCTTCACCGAAACGCTCATCCACCCGCGTAGAACGCACCTTGCAGCTACGTCCCAGCAGTACCTTATCCGGTGGTGGTGTGTAGACTTTCCGGAACAGGGGCTTCAGGGGTTTGATCAGTTGCGCGGTAACGGGAATAGCCACCGCAATCGCCGCCGGGATCAGGGCACTGCCCACCAGGTAACTCATCAGCGAGCCGTGCTCCCAGAAAAACAGCAGATGCACAGCAAAGTAGCTGAGCAACCAGGCCAGTAATGCCAACAGGGTCATCACCACGGTTACGGGTACGCCGGTCAGGCCCAGCGTCACCAACAGCCCGGCCAGCCCTGTCATGCCTTCCAGATCCACGTCCACATCAGCGTCCACATCCATGTCCAGATCCAGCACGTCGATATCCACCATTCCCAAAATGGCAAACAGCCAGTAAACCGCTAAAACCAGCAAGATAACGGTAAAGAAAACAGTGGGATAGCTAAATATATTAGCAAAAAAGGCTTCCATGAAACTCCCCAACAGCAGACATAATATGTCAAATTAGACTCAACGACATATTATGTCAAGATGCGTATTGTTATAATCCTGCCCTAAAGAGACGCAAAGATAGCAAGGATTTATCCGGTTAGACAGATTTGCTTGACATGTTATGTCAGCCAGGTCTAACCTTAACCCTATCGACATAATATGTCAAAAAGGAGACAGCGAGCGATGACCCAAATCCAGGAACTCACTATTCAACTGGGGCAGGTGAATTATGAAGGGCACACCTTTAATTGTTTGCCCATTCTCGGCCAGCAGGAGGTGCTGCAGGTAATCGTATCGGAACTGGATGCCATGCCTATTTTCGTCACCATTACCGATACTCAGATCCTGTGCATCACCTATTTGTGTAAACAGGCTGAAGTGCAGCCGGACCGCACTGCCGAACTGAACAAAAACATGCTGGAACTGAACGTGGCCATGCCGTTGAGCTCTTTTGCTATTGTGGAAGACTATTATGTGGTGTTCGGCGCCATGGCCACCAGCAGCAGCTTTGACGATGTCTGCAAAGAACTGATTACCCTGGCCTCCAACGCTTACGACGCACTGGAAGCCATTGAAGAATACCTGGTTTAACGAACTGACAGCGGAGAACAACCATGAGCGGCGTATTAAATAAAATCTGGACAGCCCTGCGCGGCGGCGTACGGGAGATGGGTGATGCCATCGTCGATTCCAACGGCATTCGCATTTTTGAACAGGAAATCATTGATGCCAAAGACAGCATTCAACAGGCGAAAACCAATCTGACCGAAGTCATGGCGCGCAAGATGCAAGCCGAGCGCAAGGTAAGCAAACTGGTGGAAGAGATCCGCAACCACGAAGGTTATGTCGGCAAAGCATTGGACAATAATGACGAAGCCCTGGCGTTGGAAGTGGCCGGCAAGATTGCCACCATGGAAGCGGAAAAAGGCGAGCAGGATGCGATCGTTCGGCGCCTGACCGGCCAGGTGGAACAATTGAAGGCCCATATCCGTAAGGCAGAGAAACTCATTGCCGATCATGAGCGGGAACTGTCCATTGTGCGCACCACCGAGAGCGTACAGAAAGCCACGGAGCAAGTGGTGGAAAACGTGGCGGCAAACAACTCCACGCTGAATACGGCACGCCAATCCCTGGAACGCATCAAGGCCCATCAGGAAATGCGACAGGATCAGTTGGAAGCCGGTGAGCTTCTGGATAAGGAATTATCCGGAGGCGACCTGGACAGCAAACTGGAAGAGGCCGGAATCAAGGGTGAAACGGCCACTGCCACGGATATTCTGGCGCGGATCAAAGCCAGCAAACAGTAATGACATGGCAGGCACAAACAACGCGATACCGATTGGGTTCGGTATCGCGTTTTGTGCATAGGTGGAAAAAATGAATGAACGTTGGCAGAAAGAAAAACAAGCTATTAAAGCCGTGCAGGTGGCCTTTGATGTGTCGGCCGAAGCTCAGCGCGTTATCAAACAGGCCGCGTTGGACAACAATCTGAATCCACCGGATCAAATTCGCAAGATACTGGGCTTACCCTACAACAAAAAGCCGGTCAGGCCCCGCCTCACCGTATCCCTGAAGAGTGAAGATTTTGAAATTCTGGCACAAAAATACGGCCTTAATGCCAGTGATCAGAACGCCATACGGGAACGGGTGGCCGAAGAACTGCTGCGCTACGCCGGTAAGGGCCGGTCCGATGAGGCCGGCACAACCACCTAACCGCACGCCCATCAAAGCCAGCGTTTGCGCCGGAAAAAAATCAGCAGAGAGATCGCCACCGTCGCCATCACACTCAACAGAACAAAATAGCCATTCTGGGAATGCAGCTCCGGCATATTCTCAAAATTCATACCGTAGATACCCGACAATAAGCCCAGCGGCACAAAGATCGCGGTGATCACCGTCAATGCCTGCATGGTTTTATTCAACTGATGAGAGGTCAAAGAAATATAGCCTTCAATAAGATCCCCACATTGCTCGTAAAATAACGTTCCCAGACTATCCAAACGCTCACATTTGTCATAGACATCCTGCATGGAGTGATAAATTGAGGATTCATTCATATCCAGCACGGCGGTGGATTCCCGCATGATTTCTGCAAACACCTTTTCATGGTAGCGGAATACACGATTCAGTTTGCGCAACCGGGAACGGTACAACACAAAGCGCTGCATCAACTGGTCGGTGGGTGCTTCCAGCATTTCATCTTCCATTTGGCTGATGGCATCTTCAAGTTCCAGCATGCGTTTGATGTATTCACTCAACGACTGGTTCACGATACGGGTGAACAGGATCGCCGGAGTCGGCAGGTAACGCTGCAGATCCGTCGCCGAACCCCACAGTTTTTCCACGCCGTAGGACGTGCCGTTGCGACGGGTGATCAGTGCGTTGCTGCTGATGAAAAAACTGACCTGCACATGGGCAATACTGATGTCTTCGTCGAAACGCTCAAAACCACGATAGATAACAAAGGTGTTATTACCAAAATCCTCAAACTTGGGTGGATGGCGATGGCGCTGGGCATCCTGTACCGCCAGGGGATGGCACTCCAACTGGTCCAGCAAGGCCTGCTCCGCCAGTTCTTCCTCGCCCTCAATATCAACCCAGATGGCCCCCCCTTGCTGCCGCCATATCTCGATCTGCTCCTTGCCGCCGGTTTGCAGTTGGTCACCTTTCAGGTATTGAGTCCGAATCATTGGTTACGCCTTTTAGATCTATTAATCCGTCCCATCCCTATGGACGGGCGATTTTTGTTCTGTGTCACCTTTATAATCCATCGTTAGAGCTGTCACAACTGTTCTTACCCAATTTGACCACGCATGTAGAGAGTGAGATATGAACAATAAAAACAATGAGTTAGGAGATCAGCACGCGCCTACCAAAATGAGCCGGAAAAGTTTTTTGCGCCTTTCCGTTGGGGTGGCCGCCGCCGCGGGCCTGGGTTCACTGACCGGTTGCAGCAATAATGGCCGCGCCCTGCGCTTCGACAGCCTGAACGACGCCCTGATCGAGCTGGCCCTGATCGAAAACAATCTGGACACGTTGGAAATGCAACAGGAGTGGACACTGTACAAAGTGCTCAATCACCTGGCAAAAACCTGTGAAGGCGCCATGTTCGGTTTCCCGGAAACCGATCCACCCGCCGTACAGGCTGTGCAATACATCGGCTTCCAGGCCTTTAAGGCGCAAGGGTACATGAGCCATGATCTTACTGCACCGGTGCCCGGCCCGGAGATTGCTGACGACGGCCCGCTGCCGGAAGCCTTTACCCGGATTCGTAACGCCATTTCTGATTTCCAGAACTTCACCGGTGAAACTTTCCCTCATTTTGCCTACGGCAATCTGACTTATGCGGAGTGGGAGCTGGCCAACGCCTTCCATATGGCGGACCATTTCTCCAGCCTGACATACTGAATTCCAGCGGCGTAGAAAGCCGCACGGAACACAGATGGAAACAGATACAAGCCAAATGCAGTGCTAAATAAATGCGGTGCATCCAAGGGGCGAGCAATCGCTCCTTTTTTTTAGGTTTATTGGATTTTTAGTTCTGCATTTATCAGCCGCTTTTGTGTTACGGTTTAACCTCCATAAGACCATCTATGCCCACGCACCCTGTATGACAATCGAAACCATTGCAAACGACAAGCTGGTCTCTCTGCACATTACCATCCGCAACCTGGATGGCGAGATTCTGGAAACCACGGCAGGGGTTCTTCCCATGCTGTATATTCATGGCCGACAACAGATGCCGGCGGGCTTTGAGCAGGCGCTGGCGGGCAAGAAGGTTGGCGATCAAGTGCAGGCACGGATAGAGCCGCAATTTGGTTACGGTGTACGGGACGAAACGCTGCTGCAAACCCTGCCACGCCAACTGCTGGATGCGGATCAGGATCTGGCGCCGGGCATGCAGATCACAGCAGAAACCGAAGACGGCCCGGTGCCGGTACGCATCGTGGCCCTGGACGACACCACCATCACAGTGGATGGCAATCATGCCTATGCCGGACAGACATTGCTGTTCAGCGCGGAGATACGCAACGTGCGTGACGCCACCGCGCAAGAGCTGGCGGAAGGCCCCCACCTTTAGCGTGACAGTGTTGCACGCTGAGGTTTGTAGGCGTGAGTGTCGATGCGCCAACGCTGGATACGGGAATACAACGTGGTGGGCTTTACCCCCAGTAAACGGGCCGCGCCATCCCTGCCGGCTACCTTGCCCCCACATTGTTTGAGCGCACTGATCAGGTTGGCACGCTCGTTGGCGCGCCGCTCATCCTCTGTCTGCACCAAAAAAGCAGACTCCGCCCGATGATCCTGCGCCTGCTCATCGGACTGCAGTAACGATTGATTCAATTCAGGAATATCGATTCGCAGCTTGCCGGTACCGGATACAATCACCGCCCGCTCGATCATGTTTTCCAGTTCACGAATATTGCCGGGCCAGTTATAGGTCTGTAATTTGCGCACGTCCGCCAACGACATGGGCAGCACGGGTTTATTGAACTTGCGACAGACCTTCTCGATGAAATGGGTCGCCAACAGCGGAATATCCTCACTGCGCTGGCGCAGGGGCGCGGACTCAATGGGGAACACATTCAAGCGGAAATACAGATCCTCACGAAACTGGTGCGCGCTGACATCGGCCTTCAGATCCCGGTTGGTGGCGGCGATCACCCGCACATCCACACCCCGGGTCTGGGTATCACCCACGCGCTCGAATTGTTTTTCCTGCAACACCCGCAGCAGCTTGCCCTGTAACTCCAGCGGAATCTCGCCCACCTCATCCAGAAACAGGGTGCCGCCATCGGCCAGCTCGAAACGGCCGATGCGGTCACTGGTGGCCCCGGTAAAGGCCCCTTTCACATGACCAAAGAATTCACTCTCAAACAAATCCCGGGGAATGGCCGCGCAATTGACCCGAATCAAGGGCCGGTTGCGGCGATCACTGGCTTCATGAATGGCACGGGCCAACAGCTCCTTGCCGGTACCGGATTCACCGGTAATCAGCACATTGGCGTCGGTGGGTGCCACCAGTTCAATCTGGGCAATGGTGTTGCGGATGGCATCGCTGCGGCCAACTATTTCCCGGTAATTATGTTCCGATCGGATCTCCTCCTGCAGGTAGGCGTTTTCCAGCTCCAGACGCCGCTTCAGGCTTTCCACTTCCGACAGGGCGGCCCGCAAGCGCCGATCCGCCTCCCGCCGCTCACTGACATCACGGAAAATCACCACGGCGCCCACCACCCGGCCCTGGTCTTCGATGGGCGTACTGGTGTACTCCACGGGAAACGATGAACCATCCTTGCGCCAAAAGACTTCATCCCCCACCTGATGCACGATGCCATCGTGAAACGCAGCGTAAATCGGGCAACCCTGCATCTGATAGCAGGAACCATCCTCATGACTGTGGTGAATGCATTCATGGGCATTACGCCCCACCAGTTCGGCTGCCGCGTATCCCAGCATTTTTTCCCCGGCGGGATTCACAAAGGTGGTAACGCCTTCGGTATTCACACCATAGATGCCCTCCCCCGCGGCATTCAGGATCAGTTGGTTCTCCCGTTCGAACTCGGAAAACACTTCCTCAATGCGCTTCCATTCCATCAAACCACCACGGTGGTAACGGGTGGCATCCGCATCAAGCCGCAGCTTGTGGCAGTAATGGGTATCGAACAGCGTAAACAGCAACAGCACCCGGCCCTGATCTTCAAACACAGAGCCATACACCTCCACCGACCGGGTAGTGTCGTCGGCACAGATCAGGCTCAGCTCGTTGGTGTAGCTGTTCTTTTTTTCCATGCAGGCCTGACTGAACGCCACCAGGCTGGGAAACTGATTGGCGAACAAAATGGACACCGGCAGCGACAGAATCTGATCCTGGGTGAAACCACACAGATCCGACAGGGTGGCATTGCATTCCAGCACCTGATCGGCCACGGGATCAATGCACATCACCGCCATATCGCTGGCATCCAGGCCCCGAAACAATAACTCTGCTTGTGCGTTCATACCCCTTACCGTTGCAATTTGCTGATAGCAAACAGCGCAATCAAGCCCCGTGCCATTTACGACGTTTCGTAAAAATAAATTACGCATAAGCATAAATTACGCATTTGCGTAACCGATTCAGGACACCCGAGCAATAACCTAACCCTCTGATTTATCTGCAGTTGGCTACAGCTGAAACAGGTTGGCACAGACCATGCCTTATCACTGCTAACTTGAGGCCCGACACCAACAGGGTCTGCGAGCGATCCATTTTCTGTTCCGCCGTGATGCAGACCAACGCAACCCTGCACCGCTACAACAACTACTCCGGGGGAGAGTCAGCGATGACCGTGAAAAGTCTTGGAAATCCATACGATCCAAAAACCAGCCTGACCCATGAAGCAGGGTGCAGCTGCCAGAAATGCAGCAACGCCATCACCGAGCCAGACAACAATTTGCCCACCACCTCAGAAGACATGATGGATCGGGCCATCGAGAATGCCGTGGTCCGGGCGGTGTTTAATCAAAGCGATGTCAGCCGCCGTCAATTTATGGGGCTACTGGGCGGCGGTACCGCCGCGGCCATGCTGTCGACGTTTTTTCCCCTCAATGAAGCCAAGGCCGCCCTCAAGGAATCCATGGGCAAACTGGAGAAAACCAAACTCAATGTGGGCTTTGTGCCCATCACCTGCGCCACCCCCATCATCATGGCCCACCCGCTGGGGTTCTATTCCAAATACGGCCTGGATGTGGATGTGATCAAAACCGCAGGCTGGGCCGTGGCGCGGGATAAATCACTGGCCAACGAATACGATGCCTCCCACATGCTGACCCCCATGCCGCTGGCCATGACCCTGGGCGCCGGCTCTACCGCTGAGCCCTACATCATGCCCGCCGTTGAAAACATCAACGGCCAGGCCATCGTGCTGCATGTGGATCACAAGGACAAACGGGATCCCAAGCAATGGAAAGGTTTCAAGTTTGGTGTGCCCTTTGACTATTCCATGCATAACTTCCTGCTGCGTTATTACGTGGCAGAACACGGCCTGGACCCGGACAAGGACATTCAGATTCGCGTGGTACCACCACCGGAAATGGTGGCCAATCTGCGCGCCGGCAATCTGGATGGTTACCTCTCTCCGGATCCGTTTAACCAGCGCGCGGTGTGGGAGAAAGTCGGCTTTATTCACACCCTCACCAAAGATATCTGGGAAGGCCACCCCTGCTGCGCATTTGCCTGCAGCAAGGCGTTTGCCGAAACCAACCCCAACACCTACGGCGCACTGCTGAAAGCCATTGTGGACGCCACCCAATACTCGTCGAACCCGGACAACCGCAAGGAAATTTCAGAGGCCATTGCACCGAAGAATTACCTCAACCAACCGGTACCGGTGATTCAACAGGTACTCACCGGCCGCTACGCCGATGGCCTGGGTTCCATACAGGATGTACCGGATCGAATCGACTTCGACCCGTTCCCCTGGCACTCCATGGCGGTGTGGATTCTGACGCAGATGAAACGCTGGGGCTACATAGAGGGCGATGTGGATTACAAGACCGTGGCCGAGCAGGTGTATCTGGCCTCCGACTGCGAAAAGATCATGAAAGATCTGGGTTATTCCGCGCCGGACAAAACCTACGCCAACTACACCATCATGGGTAAGGAGTTTGATTACACCAAACCCGATGAGTACGTGAAGAGTTTTGCCATAGGGAGAGCCTGATGATTCAGTCCATGCCATTTCGTGCGGCTCTGTTGTCGATCGTCATCGCGGTACTGTTGTTCGGTATTTGGGAAGCCTCCAGTGACGTGCCGGAGAAATCCACGGAGATGACGGAGTACGAAATGCTGATGGGCGGTGCCGACCAGGAGGCCCGCGTGCCTCCACCCTCGGACGTGCTGGTGCATGCCTGGAATGAACTCAGTGATCCTTTTTATGACAAAGGCCCCAACGACAAGGGGATCGGCATTCAACTGGCCTATTCATTGTATCGGGTGCTGACCGGCTATGTGCTGGCAGCCCTGATTGCCATTCCGGTGGGTTTTGTGGTGGGCATGTCGCCATTGATGTACAACGCGCTGAATCCGTTTATCCAGATCCTGCGGCCCATTTCTCCGCTGGCCTGGATGCCGTTGGCCCTGTTCATCATTCAGGATTCCGAAACGTCCGCCATCTTTGTGATTTTCATCTGTTCGATCTGGCCCATGCTGATCAACACCGCGTTTGGCGTGGCCAATGTGCGGGAAGACTGGATCAACGTGGCCCGCACGCACGAACTGTCATCCCTGCGTACTGCCTTCCTGGTGATACTGCCGGCGGCGGCGCCCACCATTCTCACCGGCATGAGAATCTCCATCGGCATCGCCTGGCTGGTGATCGTGGCCGCTGAAATGCTGGTGGGCGGTACCGGCATCGGCTACTACGTCTGGAACGAATGGAACAACCTGGATCTGAACAGCGTGATCTTTTCCATTCTGATGATCGGCTGCGTGGGCATGTTGCTGGATCTGGCACTGTCCAGTGCGCAGAAGCTGGTTGAATACAACGAATAAGGGGAGCCATATGTCGAATGCATTTCTGGAAGTCAGCGGCTTAGCCAAAGTGTATCCAACCAAAGAGGGTAACGACTTTACCGTTTATGACAACGTTAATTTCAACCTCAACAAAGGTGAATTTGTTTGCATCATCGGCCACTCCGGCTGCGGCAAATCCACCATCTTAAACACCCTGGCGGGGCTGGATGATCCCACTGCCGGTGCTGTGGTGATGAATGGCAAGGAAGTCAAAGGGCCCAGCCTGGAACGTGGCGTGGTGTTTCAGAACTACAGCCTGCTGCCCTGGCTGTCCAGCCTCAGCAATGTTGAGTTTGGGGTGAAGGCCCGTTGGCCGGACTGGAGCAAAAACAAGGTGCGCGAGCACAGCACCCGCTTTCTCAGCATGGTGGGGTTGGAACATGCGCTGCAGCGCAAACCGTCCGAACTATCCGGCGGTATGCGCCAACGGGTCAGTATTGCCCGGGCCTTTGCCACCCAGCCGGAACTGCTGCTGTTGGATGAACCCTTCGGCGCGCTGGACGCGCTGACCCGTGGTGTGATCCAGGAGGAACTGGTGAAGATCTGGAGTGAAACCCAGCAGACCGTGTTTATGATCACCCACGATGTGGATGAGGCCATACTGCTGTCTGATCGTATCTTCGTTATGTCCAACGGCCCCAACGCCGCCATCGCCGAATCGGTTAAGGTGGATATTCCACGGCCACGGCAACGCAACACCATTTTTCAACAGCCCGGCTACTACCAGCTGCGCAATTACCTGGTGGATTTTCTGGTGAACCGATCGGCTGAAAAACCGGATAACTCATCCGGCAAGCCGAAAGAGGTCAATCCTCTATCCGCCATTACCTCGTCGTCGGCACCGGCTACCACAATCGACAACGATCGCAACGCTCACCCATATGCAGTCAATCAATAAGTAATATCAGGAGAACCGTCATGAGTGAAGTGGCAAAAACCATTATCGCTGCCAAAGAAAGTAAAGGGATGACCTGGGAAGAAATCGGCAAGGCCGTTGGCATGTCGCCGGTCTGGACCACATCCGCCTGCATGGGCATGAACAGCATGCCCAAGGAAAGCGCCGACGCGCTGTGTGAGGTGTTGGGGTTGGGGCCTGAAATCAGTACCGAGTTGCAGAAGTATCCCACCAAGATCTGGGATCAGGCTGTACCCACCGACCCGTTGATCTATCGGCTGTACGAAATTGTCGGCGTCTATGGCGAAACCTTGAAGGAAGTCATTCAGGAAAAATTCGGTGACGGCATCATGAGCGCCATCGATTTTTCCATGGAAGTGGACAAAGAGGAAAACCCGAAAGGCGATCGGGTGGTGATTACCATGAACGGTAAATTCCTGCCTTACAAAGCCTGGTAAACCCGTACCCGGAAGTAGATCAGCGGCGTTGCCTCAATGTACTTCCGGGCACCTTTTGCTTTATGCACCCTGAGTCAATCGCTCGTACAGTTGTGAGGGGAACTGCAAGTGTTGCATGGCTCGCACCGTGGCACCAATGTCGTATTCCACGCGCTTCAGTTCCAGTACCTGCTCGGCGCTGTTAAACAGCGCATATTCCGCCCGGCTTTCACCACCCCGTGGTTGCCCTACCGATCCCGGGCACACCAGCGTACAGCGATTCTTTGCCATATTTTGCTGTGGCTGCAGGTTTTTGTCATCGTTGTTGTGGCGGCGCTGATAACACATTTGCAAATGGCTGTGGCCATGAAAGCCTATGGCCAGTTGCTCCGCCTCAAGCCAATCCAGGTTGTGTTGGTAGGTCATGTGATAAACGTAGGCAAAAAAGTATCGCTTATCCACAGGCGCACCATGCACCGCGATCCAGTTATCCTGACGATGCACCGGTGACAGCGCCCCCAACCAATCCATATAGGGCGCTGCAATCTGATTGCGGGTCCATTCGATGCTCCAGGTGGCAAGCTTGGAAAAGCCGCGACTGGTGTCGCCACACGCCGCCGCATAATCATGGTTACCCTGAATCACCAGGCAATCCTGCTGCCTGAGCAAATCGATACAGGCCTCGGGGTGCGGGCCGTATCCCACCACATCCCCCAGCACCAGAATCTGCTGTACCCCATGATCCGCAATGTCCGCCACAACCGCCTCCAGGGCGGCAATATTGGCGTGCACATCCGCGATCACGGCAAAGCGTTGATCACTGATACTGGTTAATGGTTCACGCGCCCGGGCCTGCTGTTTGCGTTGCTTGTAACCACGGCGTGAATATTCCGACAGCACCGCCAGAATCTCGGCAATACCATCCCGCTCACGTTCTGCCACGGCCAGATTGTTACGCAGTTGGCCGTGCAGAATATGCAGTGAATGCACGTTGCCGGACAACTGCCACAGGATGTCGGCAATGACCACCCCCAGTTGACGGCAGCGTTGCACATCCAATGCCTCCAACTGGCGAATCCAGACACCCAACACCAACGCCAGACTGGTGAAATCATCCCAGGCATAAAAATCATCGTCGAGATAATACAGTTGCCCCTCGGCATCCAGCCCGAAATTGGAGAGCCCTTCATCCAGGCGCCGGTCATGACGCAACGCGGTATCCGTGTAGAGCTGAATCAGATCACCCAACACCGCCAGCGCCCGCGCCGGATCCTGTTGCAGATACAGCGGTAATTCCCGGTGCAGGGGTAACAGACGGGGGGCAATGTTGCCGATGATCAACTGCCCATCCCAGTCGCAATAGAACCAGGTCTTGGTGGGATAATGCACCTGCAGGCGCCGCTCTTCCTGCAACGCCGCCAGCGCACGGCGCTCCACATCCTTGGGCTGAAACACAAAGTCGGTGCGCAGTTTGATGACCGCCTGCTCTGCAACAAAAAGCTGGGTGGCCGGGCGGCCGGTGAAGGTGGCTAGATGTTGCAGCGCTTGCGGTTGATCCAATGTCGCCAGAATTGTCTGTTCATCAAACTGCGGAGCCTGTTGGTTGATGGCCCCTATGATGTGTACCATGGATCAACCGCACCCGATCAGGGACAGAGAGGGGCAATGTCCGGCAGCACGCCGCGCATGGCGGACCAACCCATACCCAGATTGGCTTTCCGGCCGGTGATCAACACCATCAGGCAATCCTCCTTACCCGGCACCACCGACATAAAATGATAGGTGCGCTCTGTACTCATCTGCACTTCCTTGATGGAGTGGGTCACTTCCGCACCACGCTGGCTGGACAACATCTTTTCCACCGTGGTGATGGTTTTACCCCGGAACATATCCACTGCGGCGGCGGCCACCGCATCCAGATAACTCTGAGTGAAATAGGGAACATTATGATGCGCCGCCAACAGCAAACCGGAAGACAAGTCCACCACGGCCGCCCCCAATGCGTCGCTTACATCACTGACCAAGTTTTGACACAGGCTATTTAAATCTGCCATTTCTTTCTCCTCATAAACAGCAAGACAGTTTTTTGGTACTACAGTTCTTTGGTACTACAGGTTTTGTGTTACTCAAGTAATCTCTTTATACAGTGCATCAGCCGCCGTGCGGGTTGCCGACAACAACATACCCATATTGATGGACTTGTCCGCCAGAGTGGTCAGCACCAGCTTGCGCCCCACTCGTTTCAACGCCAGGAATCCATCCTGGTTCTGAATGATGACAAAATCACATCCTTTCTGGTTGGCTTCCAATGCAATCTTTTCGCCCAATGCCAGACAGGAACTGGTCATGGCCGCCAGTTTGGAATCCTCAAAATGATCCTGCGCCTGATTGGCAATGGCATGGCCATCAATGCTGGACAACACCACCGCATAGATGGATTCATTGTTTGCAATCAGTTGTTTCAGGTTGCGATCCACCACACTGCGTTTAATGGAGTTTTCTTCCTTTTCTGCCAACATTTACGCGTACTCCAACATAGCCATCAATGCATCCATTAACACCACCATATCTTCACGGCTGCGGGGATCTGCCTCGAGCACGGGGCAAAACATATCCCGCCGCTCCAGAAACGAGTAATAATCATCAATGCTCACCCGGTCAGACCCGTTGCAACGGGTGACACCAATCACCACACCGGTGTCTTCAATCAGTTGTTTAAAGTTGTCCATGTAGATCATCAGATCGTCCAGCGGATCAGGGCGACTGTTGTCCACCAGAATTATCAAGCCCAGGGCGCCTTCCGCGATGATTTCCCACATGTGACGAAATCGCTCCTGCCCCGGCGTGCCATAGATGCGCACCCGTGCCCCGTCGTCCAACACCACTTCGCCAAAATCAAATGCCACTGTGGTGGTGCTTTTGATTATGGAAAGTTCATCGGTGGTATCGGCATCCGTCCCCACGGGGGGCACGTCGCTCAGGGCACAGATTGCGGTGGTTTTGCCAACACCGGCGGTACCGGTAATTACAAACTTCAGTTCTGACACGGTTAACGACTCCCGAACTTGGAACGCAGCATGGCAAACAGGCCGGCGTTGGCAGGCCTGGCTTCCGCAACCGGCTCAGGTGCCTGGGTTACCGCCTGCTGGACAATAAAATTCTGTTGCTGACAGGCCGACACGAAATCCCATACCAGATCGGGAGCAATGCCGGAACGCTCCGCCGCCTGTTCAACGGTGAGAGGCTCTTTCAGCAACAGGGCACACAAGCGGCTTGAACCGGGATACCTATTCAGGATGTTGGCACAGGGCCAGCGCCGCAGCCGGTAACCGGTTACGGTTTCCTGTCGTGGCGCGTCACCGGCTGCAGCCGATGCAGTTGGCGCCGGGGATTGCACGCTGTCGTCGGCATGCAAACTGTTCAGGCATTTCAGAATGTCCGCCGCGCGCAGGGGTTTGTGCAGGCAGGGCTGATGGGTGCTCATGGAAGAATACTGACCGAAGCGAATCACTTTGCGGCCGTTGCTCTCCATGGTTGCCGCCAGATCCAGGCCTTGGTTGGAATCCACATCCACCACGGTGACATCACAGCTTTCGTCTTCCACCACTTCCCATACCGCATTGGTTTTGAACGAAAGCAATGAAAGCAGGCTACAAAAAACGGTTTGGTCGGTGTCCCGAAATCCATACAAAGAAATTGTTCGATTGCTGTCCATATCTATTCAAACGCTTCCCGAAGATACTACTACGACGTGTCACTAAGCTATGTGATCACGCCCCAGAGTTGGCTGAATATGGAATCAGTTAAGATGACAACGCGGCCACTTTCCAGCTAAAAACATTTGTTGAAAATACATTCCCGGGAGGATTGGGTGCCGATTGCTGAGGCAAAAAAGTAATCGTTGGCGAAGGTGTTGATTGCAACCCCAAATGTTTACAGAGACTTAACCTGCAGCGTACAAATTTAGACTTTGCATTTTTATATTCATAAGCCGGTACTTTGCAGCGATGTCATAACAAATGATTATCGGGCAGCAAGCGGTTAATTGATTTACAGCAATGGCGCTGAAGCTGGGGGGCGATCAACGCCTGATCAGTTTTGTGACGCAGATCTCTTTTTGATCAGAACTCCATCACGCTGTTATGGGTGTTGCTGCGCGGCGGCAGCCGTTTCAAAACGCCCACTGAAATCGATCACGTTGATGGCGGCAATGGCTTCTTGATTATTTTTCAGTAGCTGTTGATGTTGTGGATGGGCGCTGTAGGCATCCAACGCCTGCACATTTCGCAGTTGCACATAAATGCCCACATCATACTGTGATAAATGCACCGCCCGGTCAGCACGGGCCTTGGCACCGGCCGCCACCGCGATCACACCGGGAATGGTTCGCAACAGATTCAGTGAATCCTCAATGATGCGCTGCCGTTGCGCCTTCGTGCTGGATTCGGTAAAGCGCACCAGCACAATGTGATGCAGCGGCACGTTTCGGGCGTTATTATTGGAGTGGTTATCTGCGGCTGCAACCTGCACGAAAGAATACAGAGCCGTAACCATAACCAGCCACCAACAGGCCCCACCAACCAATCCCATTCGTTTCATGCTGCCACCCCGCATGTTTAACTGATATCCCGTTTTTTGCGCTGCCACCAGGTCAACACCTGCACCCGAAACACATTGGTCATCACCGCCAGCATCCCCAGCAAGCCGATCACATTCAACACGCTGATGTCATAGATGCGCGGCCCGTGGGGTGTGATCAACAACAACGTATACACCAACAGAAAGCCCACATCATAAATGGCCTGCGTCTGACGGTAACTGGCATCCTCCAGGCGATAGGACAAGCGATCAATGAGGTAGGCATCCAACTTGGAATTGCCGCCGCTGTTGTGCAGTTGCGGTAACGCCGAGGGCGGCTCGTACATCTTGTCCACCAGTTTGATGGCGCGACTGCCCATGGAACGCACCAGCCGCACCGGATGATAGCGTTTTTTTAACAGATCACGGATCAGCGGCTCGGCGGTTTCCATCAGATTGAAATCCGGCTTGATGAGCCTGCCAAAACCTTCCAGTGTAATAAAGGCCTTGGCCGCCAAAGTAATGTCCGAAGGCAACATCAGATCGTAATTGCGCATCAGCGCCATGCAATCCAACAGGATCTGCGGAATGTCTATTTCATTCAGCGGCAGGCCGTAATACTGCTCGATCAGATCACCACAATCACGGGCCAGGGCCTCTACATCCACCTGATTACTGTTGCTCCATTCCACCAGCACCGAGGCGGCGGTATCGGTTTCCTGAAAGATGATGGCACGCACCAGACGAATCAGCTGTTCACGCCGTTGCCGGCTGAGTTTGCCCACCATGCCGAAGTCCAGCATGGCAATGCCGTTGCCCGGCAGAGCATAAAAATTACCGGGGTGAGGATCGGCGTGAAACAGGCCATCCTCCAACATGCACTTCCAGGCCACCTGGGAACCGCGTTGGGCCAGCAGCTCGCGATCCAATCCCGCCCGGTCCAGGGCCTCCGGATCCTTGGCCGATATCCCCTGCAGATATTCCTGCACATTGAGGGATTCACTGGTCCACTGCCAATACACCTTGGGGATCTTCAGCCATTTGAACTTGCGCAGATTGCGGGCAATGCGTTCGGAATTCTTGGCCTCGATGGTGAAATCCAGTTCGCGACGCAGGGAGCGTTCAAACTCCCGCACCATCTCTTCCGGGTGATAACGGCGCAGCTCTACCGATTGAATATTAATCAGACGCGCCAGGCTGTGCATCAAGCGCAGATCCGCCTCGATGGTACGCCTGACCCCGGGCTTACGTACCTTCAGCACCACCCGCTCGCCTTTCTTGGTCATGGCCTCGTGCACCTGGGCAATGGAGGCACTGGCCAGCGGGGTTTCATTCACATAACGGAACACCTTGGCCGGAGGTGCCCCCAACGCCTGGGCGATCAGCGGCTCCACTTCCTCGTAGGGCATCACCGGGGCATCGTCCTGCAGTTTTTCCAGCTCGTGAATCATCATAGGGCTGAACAGATCCACCCGCGTGGCCAGAATCTGGCCCAGCTTGATGAAGGTTGGGCCCATCTCCTCAATGGCACAACGAAAACGCGCCGGGGGCTTCATGTTCAGCATTTCATTGGAGATGGGTGAGCGTATCAGGCGACTGGCCTGCTCCACCGTGTTGGACAGGCCCATGCGCCGCATCATATCGCCGAAGCCGTATTTGATCAGAATGGAAACAATCTCGTTGAGACGTTTAACGTCCTTAACCGGGTTGGATAACATGCCCATGAAGTCAGTATTCCCTCTAGGTAATCAGTGCAGATCATAACCAGAGCACCGTCATCCCACCACTATTGCCAGCGATAGTGTGACCTTTTGCCCTGTTTTTATAGTTTTATAGAACCCATCATACACCCAGCAGTCAGGATTCATCACCCGCTGAGGTTTTTGGCAATGGGAACAGCCGCTCACAACCGCTTGCTCAACACCGTTACCGCCTTCCCCCTGGCGCGGCATTTTCAGCGGGAGGCCACCGGCCCCTGCGATTTCGCCCGTTTTATCATTCTCTCCCCGCCTCTGCGCGGCCTGGAAATGGTACTGAAACCCCACCGGGATCAACGCAACTGGACCCTGGGCTCCTCCAGCGGTGTGGACTTCTACATCCGCGACCCCAGCCTGCTGGACCGGCATTTGAGCGTGGAACGGCTGGACGACGTCTGGATGATCAGCACCAATCCCGATTGCGAAGGCTGTATCGTGAATGGTGAACCGGTGGAAACCGCCGTGGTGGAAGACGGCGACCGCCTGCTGGTGGGCCGCTTTGAGCTGGTGTTTCTGGAGGGCAATCCAAAAGCCTGAAAATCTGGCGGCGCACCCTGTGTCTTGGCGCAGGAATCCGGTATGGTTGTATCGATACGACCGGACCCCCCAACCTTTCAGGGAGCCCCATGCCAGACAGCCTGAACTGGAAACACCTCGTCATCGGCGCCGACATCCTCCTGTTCTTTATTCTGCAGCACACCCTGCCCATGGAACCGCAGGTGGTGACCGGTTTCAGCATGCTGGTGTGCATCGGCCTGCTGTGGCTCACTGAAGCCATCCATGTGAGCGTCACCGCGCTGCTGGTGCCGATTCTGGCGGTGATCCTGGGTGTGTTCGACACCACCACCGCCCTCAGCCATTTTTCCAACCCCATTATCTTTTTATTCCTGGGCGGCTTTGCCCTGGCGGCGGCCCTGCACGTACAAGGCTTGGACGTGGCCATTGCCAACAAGGTGCTGGTGCTGGCCCGGGGCCGGCTTGCGCTGGCGGCCATGATGATGTTTGCGGTGTCTGCCGGACTGTCCATGTGGATCAGCAACACCGCCACCACCGCCATGATGCTGCCCCTGGTGCTGGGCATGCTGAGCCAGTTGGACGAAGCACAGCATCGCCGCACTTATGTGTTCGTGCTGCTGGGGGTGGCCTACTGCGCCAGCATCGGTGGTATCGGTACCTTGGTGGGCAGCCCGCCCAACGCCATCGCTGCGGCCCAGGTGAAACTGAATTTTATTGGCTGGATGCAACTGGCCATGCCCATTGCATTACTGCTTCTGCCCTTGGCCATGCTGGTACTGTATACGGTGGTGAAACCGGATCTGAAGCACCGCTTTACCGCCAAGCCCCACCCCCTGCAATGGACCTGGCCCCGCATCGCCACCCTGGGTATTTTCCTGTTTACCGCCCTGTGCTGGATCTTCAGCGGCCCCTTGAACAAACTGTTGGGCGGCATCGCCAAACTGGACAGCATCATCGCCCTCAACGCCATCATTCTGCTGGCCCTGTTCGGCGTGGTGAAATGGCGCGACATCGAACGCACCGCGGATTGGGGCGTGCTGCTGCTGTTTGGTGGCGGCCTGTGCCTGAGCGCCGTCTTGAAAGCCACCGGCACCAGCGTGTTTCTGGCCCACAGCATTGGCGGGTTTCTGGACCAGGCCGGTATTCTGCTGGCCTTGCTCAGCATCGTGACGTTTGTGGTGATCCTCACCGAATTTGCCAGCAACACCGCCAGCGCCGCCCTGCTGATTCCGGTATTTGCCGCCATCGCCGACAGCCTGGGCGTGCCCCCGGTGATGCTCGCCGCCATCATTGCTATTGCCGCCTCCTGCGCCTTTATGCTGCCGGTGGCCACGCCCCCCAACGCCATCGTGTTTGGCTCCGGGCACATCCTGCAAAGCGACATGATGAAAGCAGGCCTGTGGATCAACCTGACCTGCATTGGGGTGATTACGTTGTATGCCTGGGTGTTTTGGTAATTGGTTCCACTACCTCATCAAACGTATTTAACAAAATTCTCCCGCTCGAACTTCACCCGCGGAAAGTACACGCCGTCTGTGTCGCGCTCACCGGCACCCACGACCATCACCACTTCGGCATCCCCGGGCAGCCGCAACAGTTTTTTCACCCGCTGCTCATCCATGCCTTCCATGGGGCAGGAATCGAACCCATAGGCGCGAAACGCCAGCATCAGGTTCTCTGCCGCCAAGGCGGTGCTTTTGATGGCCCACACCCGCATATCGGACTTGGTGAAGGGCCCACGGGGCATGGGGCGAAACAGCCCCGCCAGATTGGTGAAGGCTTTCTTCACGTGGCCCACCGCATAAAACGGCCCCTGCCAATAGGTAAATGCCACACCCTTGCTGTAGAACTCTTTCCAATGGCGGGGGATCTTCGGCTGCGGCCACTGCTCGATATTGAGCTTGGCGATCTTCTTCCAGTTGTTGGTGCGGGCCACCACCACAATCAGTTCCTGCGCCGTGGTGGCGGCATTTTGACTCATGCAGGCTTCCACCAGCTTGGCTTTCTTATCCGGCGATTGCACCACATGAAATTCCCAGGGCTGCAGGTTGCAGGAACTGGGGGCAATCAACGCCAGATCGATGCAAGCATCCAACACTGCTTTGGGAATCGGCTTATCCGTGAATTTGCGCACCGAGCGCCGGCTTTCCACCACCTGGGAAAACGCCGCGCCATGGTTTTGTTCCGGGGCCGGCTCGTAATAGCGCTTTTTCGCGTTGTAATCGTAGCCGTCGATGGTTTTGGAGCGGCGTAACGTGTCTTTCAGATCGTCTATAAAGCTGGTTTGGTCTTCAGTTTCCAGTGTTGCCATTATTGTTATCCCTCTGCAAAATCGTACGAAGTTTGCACACTATATCAAGTTATAAATTCAGGGGGTATACATTGGTTCCAACTCCGCCCGCAACCGGTCCAGCAATACCCCTCTCACCGAGGGATGAACCCTTGATTCCGGATAGCAGGTCACCAGGCGCACGTGGGATAGCTGCTCATTCTTTGGGAAACAATGATTCTCGATCTGTTGACCGGCTTGCACGGGCCGGGCGAGATTCCACTGACGGATCTTATCCTCCCCCAGCAGATCACCCTCCGAGAAAAAGTTGAGGCAACGATCAACGTTGCCCGGCACCCGCCGCAGGTCAAAGCCCCAGCGCCCGGGAAAGGCACGGCCCAGGCCGCCCGCGGCAATGGTAACGAGCAACGCCACCTGGGTGTTGCGCCGCCGAAGTTCGCGGGCCACCTTCATCGCCTGGAATCCGCCCTGACTGTAACCCACAATCACCACCTTGCGGCCGTTGGCCGCCACCTCACACAAATCATCCGCTATGGCGGTGTGGGCGTGAAAGTAGCCATACATTGTGGTATCCCGGTGGCCGGACTCCCTCAACCAGCGAAGCAAATGCTTTTGCATGAGCACCCGCCCCATGAAACCGTGGATAGCCGCCACTCTGGGGCCAGTGAAGTCCGGGCTGATCTGCGCCCGATCAGGAAACTGGAAAACGGGATTTCGAGCCATGTGACACTGCCTGTTTCATGTACGGTGATAAGTGGTTCAGGAGGATAACAAAGGGAAATGATAATATCGTGGCCTATACATCAACACACTATTTATGTCATAACGGGCTTTCACTGAACAGGGGACATCAACATGGGTTCAATGCAAGGCAAAGTGGCCATCGTCACCGGGGCCAATACCGGTATCGGCCGGGAGACCGCACTGGAACTGGCGCGCCAGGGGGCACAGGTGTTTTTGGCCTGCCGATCACAAGCCAAAACCCAGCCGGTGGTGGATGAAATCAACCGCCAGATTCACGATCAGGATCAGGGCAAAGCTGAGTTCCTGCCGCTGGACTTGGGCTCGTTCGATTCCGTGCGCCGGTGTGCTGAGCTGTTCCTGCAGAAAGGCCTGCCCCTGCATGTGCTGGTGAACAACGCAGGCCTGGCGGGCAACAAGGGCCTCACCGACTCCGGCTTTGAAATGACCTTTGGCGTGTGCCATATGGGGCATTTTCTGCTGACCAACCTGCTGCTGGATACACTGAAGCAGTCCGCACCGGCGCGCATTGTGGTGGTGTCCAGCAAGATGCACAAAGGCCCCAAGCGCTTTAACTTTGCTGCCGTGAAATCCCCCACCAAAAGCTGGAATGGCGTGCCCGAATACGGCCAGGCCAAGCTGGCCAATGTGCTGTTTGTGAAGGCCCTGGCCAAACGGCTGGAAGGCACCGGCGTGAACGTGTATGCGCTGCACCCCGGCGTGGTGGCATCGGACGTGTGGCGCGCGCTGCCCTGGCCCCTGGATAAGTTGATCAAGCCGTTTATGCTGAGCACCGCAGAAGGTGCCAAAACCTCACTGTATTGCGCCATGTCGGATGCGGCGGCTGGGCAGAGCGGATTGTATTACGACGAGTGTAAGGTGGCGGAGCCTTCGGCGCTGGCGTTGGATGAAGGATTGGCGGAGGAGCTGTGGAGTAAGAGTGAGGGATGGGTGGAAGCGGCTTCCCGGTGAGGGAAGGCTTTTGTAAAACCGGTACTGCTTCCAAATGCGAAGCAAGAATGCAATCGAATTGCAGATCGCTTGAACGCACGCCCGAGGAAACGATATGGATTCAAAACACCGAATGAATTACTTCTTAATTGCTAACAAATACTGTCGCGATTCTAAGTTGATACTAAGAATTAACACACATCACACCTTAACTTACGTTGATGCCATTCATCTCTTCCATCATGTTTTGTTTTTGTTAATCGATGGATGTCTCCACCTCGCTTACGTTCTCATACAAAACAGATAACTGTCAGATCAGCTCAGAAATTTTACACTTTATTTAACCATGCTTTTGAAACGTAATAGTTTTCCTACTCAGCAAAACCTTATAACAGTTAAAAATTTCCTAACTGGACAGCTCTTACAAGACCTGTGACTGCTACACCACATAAAGTTAAATTTACGGATGTGTACTTTACAGTAACCTTTCTGCCAATCGCTTGTGCAGACAATAAGGTGGAATATGCACTTAGACGCGTATTTCTTTCCCAGTCAGAGGCAGATGAAGGATAAATCATTAGTTTTGTACTAGTTCCTGCTTCTTCTATATTTACTACTATTCGTGATGTATTACTATCATTCTCACACGTCATAAGGCCTTCTACTGTACCTTTCACATCGACAGTACTATACGAATATGCGTATGCAGGGATACAAAAAGCTGCAACCAAAACAACGTTTTTAATCATTTTATCATTCCTTTTAAAAAACATTCATAACTAAGAAGCAGATAGCCAAGAACGAAATTATCACCAATGTTTACGTCAAGGTTTTTTGATCGTCTAGGTTTTCCAATTGGCTATCGGCCTTCCCTAAAGCTACGCACTAGTTCGGTGTTATCCACAAAAACTAGGAATTCTAAATTCCAATTCTAAACGCACCGTCCTGTTCAATCGACTATGTAAGAACGGCCAACTGCCCTATTCTTAAATGCGCCAACAATTAAAAGTATCTCAATGCCATATTTAAGGATACGACCATGAGCCACAGACAGTTGACCGTCTCTCAACGATACAAGGTTTCTGTGCTTCTCGAATGTATTGGCCTGCTTTCTTTGTAACATTAGAGGAGCTTTAATTTTGCAACTCTTTGGCTAAATTTTTTAACTCATCGATTGTATATTCAAACTCTGGAGAATCCTCAATGCGGGACAAATCCAGCAAGACTTCCCGCAACTTAGGGTCAAGCGCTTTCTGATTCTCTAAAAATATTTCATAAGCCCACCGAGAAAGTTTTACCAAATCATGAGATTCACATAATTTCACAGCTAGCATTTTTCCAAAATCAACTTTTGATAAAGCCATCATTACAACCCCAATTCTCTAGCTGTTGGTGGATAATGTTGAGAATCTACAGTTTGTCCGTTTATCATTTTTGGATGAACACGATTTACGTTCCCCGCTTGATCATACGCTTCATTCCAAGAACGTACATTTCCATTAGCAGGATTATATTCAGTAACGTAAGAAGACCCTCTCGTTGGCCCCGGATTTCGAGCTGCGCGTTCAGCCTCATAATATCTAATCCTACCGTCAGGCAACTCCCTAACTTTTGCAGCATTCTGTTGAGCGCCCTCTAATGCTGATAGTTTTCGATCTAGTGCAGCTCCAGCATTAACGTTCTCTGCACCGTTACTTATTCCCTTTGCAACCCCACTCGAGAATCTTGCTGCCGGTAAACTGTCTGTCATTATCGCGTACAACAATCCAAGCTGGGGCCCCATTATTGATACGACAGCACCTTCCAATACCAACAATCCACCAAGAGCGGCAATACCCGTTGCCATATACTGCTTTCTTACAGAAGCATATCTTTCTTCACATGTCATGTCCTGCCAACGTATACCTGGAGCATACCTAGATCTATTCATTTGGCTAAGACCATATATGTCAACCCCTAGCAATGGGTCATTAGATACATATGAGAAGGTGTTTACGCCACCAGCTAAACCAATAGGATCAGACTGAACATACCTCCCCAAACTCGGATCATAATCCCGGAAATAGTTATAGTGATTACCCGTCTCACGATCCCAATACTGACCCGGGAACCGCAACGGCATCTCAAAATATTCCGTGCTGAATTGTTTACCATTCACAGTCAAATCGGCGCCAAAGGGCGACGCACCCAACTCAAAGGTATCCCGTTTCCACACGATATTCTTGGCATTGTTGGAAACCGCATAGGGCGAACCTAAATGGTCGGGATGGATGTAGAACACATTATCGTTGTTGATAGTATTTCTGAACTGTATATCGGTATTGGTGTTGGATGAGATCACACCAATAAAGGCTTCTTCGTTTAACGACAGCGTGTACTGTCGCAATACATTCCAACTGATACCATCGGCAGAGGTTTCCACATTTACATACTGGCCTTCGCGGGACAGCTTAATCCAGGTTTGGCCGGCAAATGTGATGCTTTCTGTAGTAGTAGAACCACTCACATCCGTAATAATTACATCAATACTGGTATCTACCAGAATGAATAACGGGATTATAATGGCGCCGTTGATAATGGGTACGAACTGGCTGTAGCTGGAAAGCTGTACTGATACACCTGCACTGGACGCATCGTTAGGATCTTCCCTCAACGATATGCCCATAAAGGTGTCACCCTGACTACCACCGCGGTTAACCAGGTTGGAGTAAATCTCACCGTCACCTTGTAGGCCACTGAATATTTCGGCACTTTCTCCCACACTTGAAACCAAGCGCGCCAATTCAGTGTTTACGAGATAGTCTGAGCTGCTTTCAGAAGTACTATACAAATCAGCACCGCCAAACATGGCGATAGGTACGCCATTGAGATAAGCGTATTCTCTGATTAACGTACCACTTGTATCGGTTTCTGCAATCAGCGCACCGGAAAGATCATAATGATAGTGTATGGTCTTACCAGAGCCTGTTTTACGAACCCGTTCACCCAGTGCATTGTAAAGGTTCTGCTGAACTTGCTGATTGTTGCTTTTTACCGTAACGATGCGCTCAGCCTGATTGTAGATGTATTCAAAACTGGCATCGGTTTTGGTATGACCCAAAGTGCTGTAAGTCGGGGCCACACTGTCAGTGGTTGTTGCACTCTTCGAGTAATTGCTCGTGGTTATATTGGTTAGCCGGTTGCTGGTAGCATCGGGTGTGTACACCACCGTTTGAACCAAATCATTAGCTACGCCAGCGGTTGAATCGTAGCGCTGCAATAATGTTCTATTGCCGTACCCATCATAATCGTAGGTTATGGCATTGCCCAGAGGGCTGATACTCTGTTGATTGTATGCGAACCAACGAACTGACTCTAATCGGCTATTGGCATTGTAGCCGTAATATTTAGCCGACTGCATTGAGGTGGAACCGTTTACCGTTTTCAGCAGAGCTTCACCACGTATACGCCCTAACGTATCGTAATCCAGATCAATGGTATTCTGCAGCAGAACCCAATCATTCTGAATTTGATCTGCACGATAGCTCTCATCAAACTCAATATCTCTTACGAATCCATTTCCATACACAATGCGATCGGTTGGGCCAAATGGTCGGTAGGTCACATCGCTGATGAGCACGCTGGATCCTTGTGGCTGGCCTTGCGCCGTTACGCTGTTAATTCGTGACAGATCATCGTAGCCGTATGTAAGGGTTCGCTCAGAGGGATAGGTTATGCTAAACAGCCTGGCGGAACTGTCGTAATTGTAGTCTATAGTGTAAACCGTTCCGTCGATGGAATAAGTGATATAGTCGATTGCCCCAAGGTCGGTGTAGGCATAGGACCGAGTACCGGATTGATCCGTTATTGTTGCTAAGCGGCCGACACCATTAGGGGCAGTATCATAGGTATAGGTAATGTTTTCCGCAGAATTAGCAGAATAGCTTACTGAAAGAATACGGTTTAGTTGATCCGTATCATTTTCTACTTGGGTGTCATCTTCCCTTATCTTACGATCCAGGTTTCCCGCCCCGTCATAATAGTAGACGGTGGTTCCGGTGGCTGGGCTTACCTCCATAATACGCTCACCGAAACCGTTATAGACGTACTCTGTCAGCTGTCCGGATGGTGTTCCGCCGGCTGTTCCCACGAGTTCACCATCGGTATTAAAGACATACGATCCGGGAGGATTACTGACGGACTGGGTTTGCAATTGGCCCAGTGAGTCATAACCGTATCCAGGCTGGGGAGAATAAGCTGCATTATCGGAAACCAGAACCTGAGACAAGTTGCCAGCGGCATCATACCCATAGAATACCGAGGGCTCGCCTGTTCGATTTTCGATACGAATCCTGTTCAATGCGTCGTAGTAGCGAGTTGCTTCTACATAATAGGACTCACTGCCCATGGTTTGATTGTCATAGTCCGCAACCTGAGCAGAATTAACCAAATTACTGTTTGGATCGAACAGATTTACAGCATACTGACCATTAGCGCCAAACGCTTCTTTAAGCCGCCCCATATCATCAAAGACACGGTCCATGCTGAACTCAACAGCTCCCGATGCGTTTTTGATGACATAGTTCATCCATTCACCGGTCATATCATCTGGGGTGTATTCTTTACGTTCACCCAGGTTGTTTTCGATCGCGGTTAGGTGGCGAGCATCATTGTATTCGTATGAAATATCGGCGCCATTTGACTGTCGAACCTCTTTTAGCAAGCCGTTTTTGTAATAGATGTATTCAGTTTGCAGTACCCCAGTACTCACATAGACTCTTTCAAATCTCAACCAACCACGCTCATTGTATAAATATTCAGTTCTGAGATTGTTCTCATCATATTTATTACCAGGCTGACCTTTCGCGTTGTAATCCGTGAAACGAACTTCATGATTCTTGGAGTTCTTGACTGATATCAAGTTGCCCTGCAGATCAAACTCCTGAACAATTTGGTCGTTGTCAGAACGTGGCCCATCCAAGGTAATTGTTTTTACAATGTCAGTGCCTGTGTGCATTACATAGGTATATTGCCATTGCCGAACCTGGCCATTAGTGGAGTAAGGCACTGAATGGTTTGTAGTATCCGTCTTGGTGATAACCCAAGGACGGTTTTCACTGGTGTAGGTACGCGTCTCATATAGTCCGGGCGTTGTTATGTTCCACGGCAATTGTTTTGAATCGTATTCGACGCTACTTTCATAGGTAACCTCACCGCCTAAGGTCCGGGCCCATCCTAATCCGGTATCGTGCACTATTTTGGATTCAACCTGACCGTATTCGTTTGTCTCGTATTCGGTGACATTACCTCGCCAATCGGTGGTGGTATCCACAAATCCAGTATCAGGATCGTAGGTTCGATTCTGGAATGCGGCGGCACAATTGCTGGTTTGCTCTCCGACGACATCAGTCACTTTCAGCAAACCTTTTATTGACGCAAAAGAGAAGATCGTGGATCGCCCTTTCTGATTTGTTGTCGTAACCGTGCCATCTGAGTTGTACGAAACTGTTTCAACCTCTTTGCCTGCATGCTCACTGGACCATGCGCGACCAAACGAATCGTATTTCCAGGTCGCGAAACGCTTTCGCTCCTCGTCCGTAATCCCGGTCAATGCATTGGGATATTGAGCGTTCTCATAGTGATATTCTTTATAGGCATTGTCATCGAGATTGTTAGGCGTTGCATCCGGAAAATAGACATACTGCAGGTTGGTCCCATTATAACGGTAACTGTATTTTTGTTGATCCGGATCCAAAACGTCAGACACCAAGCCAGACCCATTGAACGTAAAGCTTATGGTACGGCCAAACTCATCCGTAACCGTACTTAATCGACCATTCACATAATTAAACGTCAAGTCGTGATTGAGGAAGTTCTTGATAGTCCGGATCTGGCCGGATGCATTGTAGGTTTTCACCGTGTTGTCATACATGGTGTATGTCCAACTGTTGTCGGCGTTTCTTACCAACTCGCCTTTACTGGAGCTTTCGTCCACCCACTGACCATTCACCAGATCAAATCGCTGGGCAGCGCCGGTTTCGTCAATGACTGCGGCTTGTTGTGCTCCACTGTCATATTTTAGTTTTTGGTCAAATACACTTATCCAGCCATAACCAAACAAGCCCGTGTCTTTTGAGTAGCTATTGTAGACACGTTGAAGGTAGAGAGGGCTTTCGCCTCCGGTTTTAAAATCAAGTTCGCGCTGAATTTTGTTTCCGGAGAAAATGTTGATTGGGTTACCGGCACATGCTTGGCCGTCGTTTTCGTCGCCGAGGTTTTTTTCGCGATCGTATACCGTAACTAATACACTTGTACCTCCGTCAACTGGAAGCGAACCTGCAGAAATAGATACAGTGTGATCTCCTTCGGGCATATCTGAATATGTAATTGTGCCCCCTTGCCCTAGGGAACCAATACTTGCTACTGACCACTGAAGATTTGCATCATAGGGCGAGCCCTTATAAGTTGCGTTTGCCTGAAACTCAATTGGCTCATCCAAATCAAATATTCGCCGTTGAGTTGGCTTTACTAACTCTACGTGTACAGTATTCTCAAGTACTGTAAGTGTAATTGAAGCACTTTGTTTCGTATCCCCATCCCTCGAGACTCTAGCATATACCGTATGATTGCCAGGTGAGAGTTCAGAAAAACTTACTTGAGATGAGTTGGATTGATATAAAGCCCCATCCAAATACCAATTCAAACTGGAAGTCGACTGGCCATCTATACTACCGCCACCCTGCAGAGTGAACGTTTCCCAGCTTTCTTTTTCAGTTTCTCCCACCGCTTGAATTGACACACTGATGCTATGTTTAACTTTTATTGTTACCGAAGCCGAGTCAGTAGCCCCCTGGGAATCTTTAACCCTGGCTGAAATTATGTGCGAACCATAAGGAATGGATGCATAGAAGTTAGCCCCTCTTCCCAGAGAGATATTTGAGTCTAGAAACCAATCAATTTTACTTGATAGATTACTATCTATATCGTCACTTACGTTACCTCTCAAACTAATAGGTACGCCATAATAGTAGCTACCTGTACTAGAGGGCGAAGAAATGGTTAAATTTGGCGCCTCATTTGGCTCATAATGATAATCATGGCCACATGTTAAGTGGTCCCATTCTCCAAAATAGTCATGCACTATATGCCCGGATGGGGAATCTACACAATTAAAAGCTTCACCTTCTTTATCTCCCTTTCCTTGATCACTCCAAAACTTACGACAAGCTTCCACAGCCTTGGATCTAGTAAAATACCTACTATACTGATCCTTTTCTCCGCTATAACCATACTTCTTTTTCTCAATATATTCAGGAGCACTACATGATGTCTGAACTTGGAAAAGCCAGTAGTTTTCACCACTTACGAGGTTGCAATTTGCGCCAGAAAGCTGACAAGTATTCCATGGACTGTATCTCTCTACATATGACGCAAGATCAGCGTTGCATGCCTGATTAGCCTGGGAACTCGTTTGATACATTTCAAACTCAACAGCCGCATTGCACACACTGCCTAGACAAAGCGTCAGAACTATAGAAAGTAGACCTTTACCAACTATTCTTCGGTACATTTCACACACCAAGTTATTCAGAAATTGAATTCGTTTCATTTTGTATTTAGAGAACAGCCAAATTATCTCTAATAGTAGATCTCTGTGAACAATCACTATCCATGACTACCGCAATCAGATAAGCTATCGAGAACTGCTAAAGCTTAGATCTTGAAAAATCAATATAAGAAGCTTCCCCAAAAGCAGCTCCATACTATTCACTCAATCTTATACCCGACCACATATGCCCGTATTCAACAGTGCCATTCGAGCAATCTTCTGTATTGACGCTCAGGTCCACCAGCTTATTCTGAGCTTTAGCCGCCACAGCGGTTGAGTAGTACATTTGTATCCTGCTGTTAGGTGCACTTGTTGACCACCATGATAAAACTTTGATGTCATTGGCACTCGCTTGACCTTGCTCCTAAGTTTGAGCGCAAGTTAAGCTAGCAGCATCTACGTTTTCTGGTGATGCGCGAAACCTCACCTGAACAACATTTCTAGCTCCATCATAAAGCACCGCAACAGAAACAACTTCAGTATTTCGGATAAATAAATCTCGAGCAGCGTGCGCTTCAACCGAAATCAATACTGCCAACATAGCCAAAAAACTGTTTCTAACACTAGCCATTACTTTTAATCTCGACAAACCAGCACCAACTTTCTGCAGAACATCACTTGGATATATCAATTAAACAAATAACCGGGGAACCATGAACTGAAGCATATTCGTACAGGAAACCAATACAGTCATCGTCAAAGAATACATGGTTTGCCCCACATTCTTATGCAGGCAAATGATTTCACGAAATGTATATTCGCTCTTTTTATCTTAGTCATCTTGGCTGGGACCAGATATTAAACTGAACACCAACGCATACCCAAACAAAAAGCAATCATTCACAGGCCATGCAAGTACATTATCTATCGCCAATCATCAGCATGCCCGGCAAGCCAGGGTACACATCAAAATAGTGTGTCGCTGTTTCACCACATATTATTTGAGAGGTAATTTCTGCATTTTCATAATGGATGTTCTTTCCCGCCATATAGGCAGATAGTGCCATAGAATAGGCACCTGCTCTTCCCTGACTTGGGTTATAAAAGCTCCAAACTTTAGCACCATCAGTTAATCCCATAATCCATCGACTATGATTACTGGCTTTTTCATATTGACACATCTTGATCCATTTTATTTTGGCCGGGCCTGCCGCCAACGCCGGCCCGCCAAACAATGCCGTCGCCGATAGCGCAATAGCAACACAAAACACGCGTGTTGTAGAATTCAGTAGATTCATCATAGTGAGAAACGCCCCAAACCAATATGCAGTAGCAGTGCGATGCAGCAAACTCTGCAGTCGACACTCGTTCCAGATTTTGTTATTTAACAGCAATGCGCAAGGCCTCTGAATAAGCAGGCACACTTACAATCACGGTTGATGAGAATACAAAACAGAGGGAAATTAACTGGCTTAAGAAAACTTCCCTGCTTCGCTTTTCTCCATTGATTTGATTATTAAAAATACAAATCAATATGAAAAGTATTTTTTTGTAATTCTGTTCAACACACCCCAAAATGCCAAATATTCACATTTTTGTTATCAAGATCAATTAAAGTGCTCACATCTCAAGTTCAGGGCATTGGGCATTAAGGGTGTCTTGAATTTCCCCATCACCCTGCCTCATCAAACGTATTTAACGAAGTTCTCCCGCTGGAACTTCACCCGCGTAAAATACACGCCGTCTGCGTCCCGCTCACTGGTGCTTTTGATGGCCCACACCCGCATATCGGGCTTGGTGAAGGGCCCACGGGGCAAGGGCCTCACCGACTCCGGCTTTGAAATGACCTTTGGCGTGTGCCATATGGGACATTTTCTGCTGACCAACCTGCTGCTGGATACACTGAAGCAGTCCGCACCGGCGCGCATTGTGGTGGTGTCCAGCAAGATG
>MDTD01115491.1_pt1 | contig 50899 bp, 49 predicted proteins | sample 811221 | NCBI WGS metagenome assembly MDTD01 (sample SAMN05326646, study PRJNA326480) | marine metagenome | isolation source: seawater | place: Pacific Ocean: South West | collected 2011 | reverse complement strand
GTGTTCGTCGGACAGCGGCACCGACACGGTGAGGATGCCGCGGTCATAGGTGGCATTGATCTCGTCGGCGTCGGCGCCGTCCGGCAGCGTCACCGTCCGGGTGAACGAGCCGTAGGCGAACTCCGAGCGCCCGCAGTTCTCGTCCGGTCCCGACCGCTGGGCGCTTATCGTCAGCTTGCCGTCCCGCACGGTGACGTCGATGTCGTCGTCGGGGTCTACGCCCGGCAGCTCGGCGCGGACCTCGTAGACGTCGTCATAGAGTTCGTCCTCGATGCGCATCGTGCGATTCTCGAAGAGCGGGCGCAGCGCCGCCAATGCCGGCACTGTCTCGATCAGCTCGGCCAAGTCAGACAGCAGAGGGCGCGAAGGACGTTGGGTGGCAACCTTGTTCACGACGTCCAGAATGCGCGAGCCAGGAAAAATCCACGGGTCGACTTCGGTGCGTCGAGGCGAACGCCAAGCCAACTCGGGTGCTATTCCACCTGAGTGGGGCAGGCCTCGACGGGCACGAGGATGTTGATGACCCCGGATTTCTCGAACTCGAAGAACACCTCGACGCCCTCACCGGTCCGCGTGGATTCGTCGAGGTCTTGCACCACCGCCTCCAGGCGCGGTGCGCCCTGGACGTCCCTGCTGACCGCGACGGTCTGCTCGGGCGGGATGTCGACGGGAAGCGGAGGTTCGAACCGGATGTCCGCGGCCGCGGGAGTGGTCACCGACAGCAGCCGCTCGGTTTCGGTGATGCGGGTGTTGGTGGCGGTGAACCGCAGTACTCCGCTGTCGCCGGCCTGGATTTCACACGACGCGATGTAAGTGGGCACGAGATAGGCGCTGTCCACCGAGGTCTCCAGCTCAGATGGCGCGTCCGCGCCGCGGTCCGAGGACCCCATCACGGCGTCGAGGCATCCGCTCAGGGGCAACGTCAGCGCGACGGCCGCGCAGGTGGCGAGGACTCTTTTCTGTCGGTGTGCAGTAGCCATCACCGTGGTCCTACCCGCTTGAGAGCTGGTCAAACGTGTGCCGTTTCGGATCGGGTGCTCCGGGTAGCCGTGTGCGCGTGACTTCAGCGGTGATGCAGGCTTTGACGGTGCGGCCCGGTAACGCGGACTCGCTGGCGGTGACCGAGGTGGACGAACCCTCGCCCGGCAGGGGCGAGCTGCTCGTCGAGGGGCTCGCGCTGGGGGTGTGTGGAACCGACCGGGAGATAGCCCGTGGGTCCTATGGATGGGCGCCGCCGAACCGGGACCGGTTGGTGATCGGGCATGAATCACTGGGCCGGGTCCTGGAAAGCCCGCAAGCCGGCGACTTCAGCCGCGGTGACATCGTCGTCGGCGTGGTGCGCCGCCCCGACCCCGTGCCGTGCGGCGCCTGCGCGATCGGAGAGTTCGACATGTGCCGCAACGGTCGCTACACCGAGCGCGGCATCAAGGAGATCGACGGCTACGGCAGTCAGCGCTGGACGGTGTCGGTCGACTACGCGGTGAAACTCGATCCCGACCTCGCCGACGTGGGTGTGCTGATGGAGCCCACCACGGTGGTCGCGAAAGCCTGGGAACAGATTGTCCGAATCGGGGAGCGCAGTTGGTTCGAGCCGAAACGGGTCCTGGTCACCGGCGCCGGACCGATCGGTCTGCTGGCCGCGATGCTGGGCGCCCAACGTGGACTGGACGTCCATGTGCTCGACCGGGTCACCGACGGCGCCAAACCCGCACTGGCGCAGTCCCTGGGCGCGACCTACCACACCGACTCCGTCGATGCCGTCACCAAGCGCCTGGCGCCCGACGTGGTCGTCGAGGCGACCGGTGCCAGTAGCGTCGTCATCGACGCGATGACGAACACCGCCGAGTACGGGATCGTCTGTCTGACCGGGGTGTCACCGCGGGGCCGCACGGTGCAGATCGACGCCGGCGGGCTCAACCGCGAGATCGTGCTGGAGAACGACGCCGTGGTGGGTTCGGTGAACGCCAACCTGCGCCACTACCGCGCCGCCGCCGCCGCACTGGCGAATGCCGACCGGGACTGGCTGGCGGGTCTGATCACCCGCCGGGTTCCACTGTCGCGCGCCACCGAGGTCTTTCAGCCGGCCGAGGGCCACGATGACGTCAAGGTCGTCATCGATCTGCAGGCGGCCACGTGAGCCGCATCGAGGACTACGCGCTGCTGGGTGATCTGCAGACCGCCGCGCTGGTTGGCTGTGACGGCGCCATCGACTGGCTGTCACTGCCGCGGTTCGACTCCCCGGCCTGTTTCGCCGCGCTGCTCGGGGACCGCGAAGCAGGACGCTGGCAGATCGCGCCCGCCGAGGGTGGGCGCGCGACGCGCCGCCGCTACCGGGGCGACACGTTGATCCTCGAAACCGAGTGGGACACCGATGAAGGCACGGTGCGCCTCATCGACTTCATGCCACCCCGAGGCACCGAGCCCGACATCGTGCGCATCGTCGAAGGTGTCGCCGGGACGGTGCCGATGCACATGGACCTGCGACTGCGCTTCGACTACGGCCATGTCGTGCCGTGGGTGCGCCGGCACGACGACGATCTGGTCGCGGTCGCCGGCCCCGACTCGACCTGGTTGCGCACCCCGGTACCACTGCGTGGCGAGGATCTCGCCTCTGTGGCCGATTTCGATGTCGAAGCGGGACAACGAATCCCATTCGTCCTGGCCTACGCCGAATCGCATCACCCCAAGCCCCGACTCGTCGATGCAGAGCAGTCCTTGGCCGCGACAGAGAATTTCTGGACGAGCTGGATGGCGCACTGCGACTACACCGGGCCGTGGGAGGCCGAAGTCCGCCGCTCGCTGCTGTTGCTCAAAGCGCTGACCTACGCGCCCACCGGCGGCATTGTCGCTGCGGCGACGACGTCACTCCCCGAAGACCTCGGCGGGTCGCGCAACTGGGACTATCGTTACTGCTGGCTGCGTGATGCGACGTTCCCCCTGCAGGCGCTGCTGGGCACCGGTTACGTCGCCGAAGCCCGCCAGTGGCGGGAGTGGCTCGTGCGGGCAGTCGCCGGCGATCCGGCGACATTGCAGATCATGTACGGCCTCAACGGCAGCCGCCGGCTCCCCGAGCAGGACCTGACCTGGCTGAAGGGCTACGAGAATTCGCGACCGGTGCGGATCGGCAACGCCGCGGCGGATCAGTTCCAGCTGGACGTGTGGGGCGAGGTCCTCGACGGTCTGCACCTTGCCCGTGATGCCGGCATCCCGACCGACGACACGGCCTGGGATGTGCAGCTGGCCCTGCTGGACTTCTTGGAGGGCAACTGGCAGGAGCCCGACAACAGTCTGTGGGAGGTCCGCGGGCCGCGACGGCAATTCGTGCATTCCAAGGTCATGGCCTGGGCCGGTGTGGACCGTGCGGTGCGCTCGGTGGAAAATCACGGGCTCCCCGGACCCGTCGAGCGGTGGCGGGCGCTGCGTGACCGCATCCACGCCGACGTCTGCACGCATGGATATGACGCACAACGCAATACGTTCACGCAGTACTACGGTTCGACGAGCCTGGATGCGTCGCTGTTGCTGCTTCCACGGACCGGTTTTCTGCCCTGGGACGACCCCCGGGTGGTCGGCACCGTCGATGCGGTGCAGCAAGACCTCACCGTCGACGGCGGCTTTCTGCTGCGCTACCGAACCGAGCACGGCGTCGACGGGCTACCCGGCGACGAGGGCGCATTCCTGGCCTGCACCTTCTGGCTGGCCGATGCGCTGTTCGGCATCGGCCGCACCGCGGAGGCCCGGGATCTCTTCGAGCGGTTGCTGGCCCTGCGCAACGATGTGGGCATGCTCAGCGAGGAGTACGACCCGGCCAGTGGGCGGCACGTGGGGAATACTCCGCAGGCCTTCAGCCTGGTGGGCCTGATCAACACCGCCAGGGAGCTCTCGGGCACGCACACCGAGACCTCGGGTGCCTCCGGTCAACGTGCGGTACACGACGGGACACAATGAGGCATGGACTTCTACTCGGCCTACCAGCAGGGCTTCGTCCGGGTCGCGGCCTGCACCCAGCACACCGCGCTGGCTGACCCCGCCGCCAATGCGGAATCGGTGCTGGCCACCGCCCGCGATTGCGACGCCGACAGCGTCGCGGTGGCGGTCTTCCCCGAGCTGACGCTGTCGGGTTACTCGATCGACGACATCCTCATGCAGGACGCCCTGTTGGAGGCTGTGCACGAGGCGCTGCTCGAGGTCGTCGCCGGCTCGGCCACGCTGATGCCGGTGCTGGTGGTCGGCGCGCCGCTGCGCTTCGGTCACCGCATCTACAACACCGCGGTCGTCATTCATCGGGGCCGGGTCCTCGGTGTGGTGCCCAAGTCCTACCTTCCCACCTACCGGGAGTTCTACGAGAAACGCCAGATGGCTGCCGGTGACGACGTTCAGGGCGTAATCCGCATCGGCGACGTCGACGCTCCGTTCGGCGCCGACCTGTTGTTCGCCGCCAGCGACGTTCCCGGCTTCGTCCTGCACGTCGAGATCTGCGAGGACATGTTCGTCCCCGTGCCGCCGAGCGCGCTGGCCGCGCTCGCCGGGGCGACAGTGCTGGCCAACCTGTCGGGCAGCCCCATCACGATCGGGCGCGCCGAAGACCGCTCGCTGTTGGCGCGGTCGGCGTCGGGCCGGTGTCTGGCGGCCTACGTGTACGCCGCCGCCGGCGAGGGCGAGTCCAGCACCGACCTCGCGTGGGACGGCCAGACGATGATCTGGGAGAACGGTCGTTGCCTGGCCTCCTCGGAACGGTTTCCCGACGGGCCCCGGTGTTCGGTGGCCGACGTCGACCTGGAACTGCTGCGCAACGAACGGCTGCGGATGGGCACCTTCGACGACAATCGGGTGCACCACGCCATCTCCGACGACGACTACCGGCGGGTGGAGTTCCTGCTCGACCCGCCGCCCGGAAACATCGGATTGCGCCGCAGCGTCGAGCGTTTCCCGTTCGTACCGTCCGATCCCGCACGGCTGGAACAGGATTGCTACGAGGGCTACAACATCCAGGTGTCCGGGCTGGAGCAGCGGCTGCGCGCGCTGGGTGCGCCCAAGATCGTCATCGGGGTCTCGGGCGGGCTGGACTCCACCCACGCGTTGATCGTCGCGGCGCGCGCGATGGACCGGTTGCAGCGCCCGCGCAGCGACATTCTGGCGTTCACACTGCCCGGTTTCGCGACCGGCGACCGCACGAAAAGCAATGCCGTCGCATTGTGCGACGCGCTCGGGGTGACCTTCAGCGAGATCGACATCCGACCGAGCGCCGAGCTGATGCTCAGCGAGATGGGTCACCCGTTCGCGCTGGGGGAGAAGGACCCCGCCAAGATCTACGACGTCACGTTCGAGAACGTGCAGGCCGGTCTGCGCACCGACTACCTGTTCCGGCTCGCCAACCAACGCGGCGGCATCGTGCTGGGCACCGGTGATCTCTCGGAGATCGCGCTGGGCTGGTCCACCTACGGTGTCGGCGACCAGATGTCGCACTACAACGTCAACTCGGGCGTGCCCAAGACGCTCATCCAACATCTGATCCGGTGGGTGATCTCGGCGCAGCAGTTCGGGCCGACCGACGATCCGATCAATGTGGCCCTGCAATCGGTGCTCGACACCGAGATCACCCCCGAACTTGTTCCGGCCGGCGAGGACGAGGAGATCCAGAGCACCGAGGCCAAGATCGGCCCCTATGCGTTGCAAGACTTTTCGCTGTTCCAGGTGTTGCGCTACGGCTTCCGTCCGTCGAAGGTGGCATTCCTGGCGTGGCACGCGTGGCACGATGCCGCGGCCGGTTCGTGGCCGCCCGGCTTCCCCGAGGACGACCGGCCGGAGTACAGCCTCGCCGAGATCCGTCGCTGGCTGACCGTGTTCGCCCAGCGGTTCTATTCGTTCTCGCAATTCAAGCGCTCGGCGATTCCCAACGGCCCCAAGGTGTCGGCGGGTGGGTCGCTGTCCCCGCGCGGGGACTGGCGGGCGCCGTCAGACATGTCGGCGCGGACCTGGCTCGACGAGATCGAACGGTCGATCCCGGCGGAGTGAGGTCAGCCGACCACCAGCGCCAGCGTGCCCAACGCGGTGGAGCGGTGTGGCACCGCAGTGAGCTCGGCGAGACGCGTGACCGCGCGAGCGATCCCGGTGGCGAGGTCGTCGACGTCCGGAGCGTGGTCGTAGTCGGCGAGGATGCCGAACGCCAGGTGATCGGCGTAACTCAGGATGGCCACGGCGGTGCGCAGCTGGGCGCCCAGCGGTGGGATCGGTGCCAGCCGCACGACTTCGCGGCCCATGATCTGTAGCCGGTGCCGCGGCCCCGGAACGTTGGTCGCGAGGGTCACGACCCCGCGCTGCGGCAGCCGACTGAACGCGCGCACCGTCCAGGCGCTCATCGTGAACGGAATCAGGTTGGCCGCCGAGACGAAGATGCTCGACGCTTCGCGTTGACCGCTGTTCTTGGCGGTGGTCAGCCGACGGTGCACCGTCTGGAGTTGCTGCAGCGGATCGGGCAGGTCCACCGGAAGGTAGGGCAGCATCGCCGCGACCCGGTTGTCGGGGTCTCCGGCGCGCGGGTCTGTCGCCGACCCGCGCAGCGACACCGGGACCAGCGTGCGCAGCGAGGTGCGCTTGGGTGTCTCGCCGCGGTTGATCAGCATCGACCGGAAGCTGTCGGTGATCGCCGCCAGCGCCACGTCGTTGACGGTGACACCGAACCGGGCACACACCTTGTCGACGTCGGCCATCGACACCTCGGCAAGCGCGAACCGGCGCATGTCTCCGACTGGGCCGTTGAGGGTCGACGCCGCGGGCCGGATGAGCCCGCCGGCGATCTCGGCGGCGCCGTGCACCGCCTGCACGGCCACGTTGGCCACTTCGGTGGAGGTGCGCCACGCGGAGCTCATCCATCGCAGTGGGTTCAGTGACAGCGAAGGGGCGGATGCCGGTCTCGGGGTGTCGGGGCTGACCACCCTCAGCCCGCCGGTCTCGTCGAACAGCCGGCCCAGCATCCGGGCAGCGGACACCCCGTCGGCCATGCAGTGATGGATCTTGGTCAGAACCGCCCACCGGTTCTGCGCCAGGCCCTCGATGACCCAGGACTCCCACAACGGGCGGTTGCGGTCCAGGCGGTGGCCCATGATGTCGGCGGTGAGGCGGTGCAGCGCCGCGTCGTCACCGGGCCGCGGGACGGCCACCCGGTGCACGTGATGGGTGATGTCGAACGCCGGGTCGTCGACCCATTCGGGTGCGCCGAGGTCCCAAGGCCGGATGCGAAGCACCTGCCGCAGCCGCGGCTCGGCAGTGATGCGGTCGGCGATGAGATCGATCAGGGCGTCGAAGTCCGGAGCGGGACCCGTCAGCACCGCGATGCCCCCGATGGCCATGCTGATGTGGGGGTCGGCGTCTTCGACCTCGAGGAAGCCCGCGTCCAGCGCGCTGAGATGCTCCATGCTGTCACACTGCGCGCTGGGGCGGCCCTGGGGCAGGGCCGGAAGTCCTCAGTTGGCGCAGCAGGGGTCGCCGCGCCACGCCTCGAGGCCCTCCCGCACCGCCAGCGCGGCGATGCCGAGCGCGGCGACCGGATCCGCCCACGTCCAGCCCAGCACACTGTGCAGGACCAGGCCGGCCAGCAGCACCGCCGACAGGTAGGCGCACAGCAGCGTCTGTTTGGAGTCGGCGACCGCCGAGCGCGAATTGAGTTCGCGTCCGGCGCGGCGCTGAGTCAGCGACAGAGCCGGCATGATGACCAGGCTCGCCGCGGCCAGCGCGATCCCGATTGTCGTCGGCTGGGGTTCACCGACGCCGGCCAGAGACAGCGCCGCGTCGACGCTGACGTAGGCCGCCAGTGCGAAGAACGAGAACGCGATGAAACGCAGTGCGGCCTTCTCGCGGGTCTCGGGATCGCGTGCCGAGAACTGCCAGGCCACGGCGGCCGCCGAGGCCACCTCGACGGTCGAGTCGAGCCCGAATCCGACCAGAGCCGAGGAGGACACCCGGGTGCCCTCGGCCAGGGCGATGACGGCCTCGACGACGTTGTAGGTGATCGTGGCGGCGCCGAGCAGGCGGACCCGGCGGGTCAGCACCGCCCGCCGGGTGGGGGTCGGTCCCGTCATCAGCAGCAGTCCTGATCCGCGGCGGCGGGGCAGCAGGAGGGATCGACGACCAGCACGATTCCGAGCAGTTCGTCGAGGGCGTGGGCGATCCGCGGGTCGGACAGCTCATAGCGGGTGCGCCGGCCCTCCGGGCAGGTGCTGACGAGTCCGCAGCCGCGCAGGCAGGCCAGGTGATTCGACAGGATCTGGCGAGAGACTCCGATGCGGTCGGCGAGCTCGGACGGGTAGCCCGGTCCTTCGCGCAGCAGGAGCAGGATCTCGGTCCTGGTCGGGTCCGACAGGGCGAACCCGAACCGCGAAAGAGCGCCGATCCCCAAAGCCGTCTGCACGGTGACAACCGTACAGGAGTAGCTGAATTCAGAAAAATCTGAACTGTAGCGGGTCAGAGGCGGCCGTCGACACGCAGATCGGGATGCACCCAGTCCGGTGACCGGCGTTCCTTGAACGACCGGAACCCTTCGGCGGCCTCCGCAGACGAATAACTGGCCTGCATGCCGATGCGATCGAAGAGACCCAGGTAGTTGTCCAGGCTGGACTTCACCACGCCGCGGGCTCCGGGCGCGGTCCGCGCGCACTGACCCAGCACCTCGCGCGCTGCCTGAAGAAGATCGTCGTGGGGAACGACCCGGGCGACCAGGCCCCACTCGTACGCCTCGGCTGCGGTCAGCGTGCGGCCGGTGAACATCAGATCCCGGGTCCGCACCGGTCCGATCAGCCGGGCCAGCATCTGGCTGTAGTACGTGTCGGCGATGCCACGCAGCAGCTCGGGCACCCGGAACGTCGCACGGTCGCTGACCACGGCCATGTCGCTGCACAGCGCGATCTGCATGCCGCCGCCCTGGCACAGCCCGTTGACCGCCGACACCACCGGCTTCACCGACTGGCGCAGCGTTTCGAACGGCGTCACGTCCATCCCCAGCGCCGAGCCGAACGTCAGCCAGCTGTCCGAACCGTCGCCGCCACCCAAGTCCCCGCCGGGGGCGAACACGTCGCCGGTTCCGGTGATCAGCAAGCCGGCCAGATCGGGGTCGGCGTCGACGTGGCGGACGGCATAACGGACGCCGAAGTACATCGCCGGCGTCATGGCGTTGCGGGCCTGCGGCCGGTCGAGAGTGCACACCCCGAAGGGACCCTCCCGGGTGAACCTCAGATACGGGGTGCCGAGCCAGTCGCCGTCCGGTGGCCGGGGTGTGGTCGTCATCGGCAGGCTCCTTCGGTCATGGCTTGACGGCGTCGTCGATGGCCTCAGCGTAGGGCGCGCAGTCGCCCGCGCCCGGCACCAGCGTCGCCAACGCTCCGGCCGCGCACGCACGTCGCAGCGCGGTGTGCAGCCCGTCGGGCCACGCCGCGGCGAGCGCCCCGGCGAACACGTCACCGGCACCGGTCGTGTCGACCGCCTCCACCGCGGGGGCGGGCACATCGAACCGCCCACCCTCACCGTGATGGGCCGCTCCGCGGGCACCGCGGGTGATGATGAGGTGCGCGACCGCGCCGTCGCCCCACGCCTGGGCCTCGGTCTCGTTGACCACCACGACGTCGGCGAGACCGGCGAGCCGGCGGACGTCAGGTGCGGCGGGGGAGGCGTTGACGATGACCGTCGCGCCCGCATCACGCGCGGTGCGCGCAGCCGCCCGGGCTGTGTCGACCGGGATCTCGAGGGACAACAGCACCACGTCGGCGTCGGCGATCACCGCGCGGATCGCCCCTGAGGCCAGCGTCAGATGGGCATTGGCGCCGGGGGCGACGACGATGCAGTTCTCGGCGTGGGCGTCGACGAGGATCACGGCCGAGCCGCTGGGGCCGGGAACCGTGACCAGACCAGCCAGTCCCACGTCGTTGGTGTTGAGGTGGGAGCGCAGCTGATCGGCGGCGGCGTCGGTGCCCACCGCCGCGACCAGCTGCACCGACGCGCCCGCGCGAGCAGCGGCGACCGCCTGGTTGCCGCCCTTGCCGCCCGGCGCGGACGTCAGCGCGGAGGTCAACACGGTCTGACCGGGCTGCGGCAACGCGTCGACGGTGAAGGTGTGATCGACGTTGACGCTGCCGACCACACACACCCGCGCAGGCATGGCGCTCACGCTAGCTCCTCGGGTGAGACGGTGCGGGCAGGTCCGATAAGCTGGGCTAATGGTTCTGCCCGCTCCCTCGCGCAGCGACGTCGCCGACGACCTGCGCACTGAGGTGCACGAGGCCGCCCGCCGGGCGCGTGCCGCCTCCCGCACCTTGGCGACTCTGAGTACGGACACCAAGAACCACGCGTTGCGTACCGCCGCCGACTACGTGCTGATGAACACGCGCACCATCCTCGAGGCGAACGAGCGTGACCTTGAGTCCGCGCGGAGCGCAGGCACGCCGGCGGCGATGCTGGACCGCCTGGCCCTCGACCCGGCCCGCATCGAAGGCATCGCCGACGGGCTACGTCAGGTCGCCGGCCTTCCGGACCCGGTCGGCGAGGTGTTGCGGGGCCGCACCCTGCCCAATGGGCTGCAGCTGCGCCAGCAGCGGGTGCCGCTGGGGGTCGTCGGCATCGTCTACGAAGGCCGGCCCAACGTCACCGTCGACGCCTTCGGCCTGACGCTCAAGAGCGGCAACGCCGTCCTGCTGCGCGGAAGCTCCTCGGCGGCGCAGTCCAACACCGCGTTGGTCGACGCGTTGCGTGCGGCGCTGGCGACCGACGGCCTGGACTGCGAGAGCGTCCAACTGCTGCCCAGCTCTGACCGCGCCAGCGTCACCCATCTGATCCAGGCGCGCGGCCTCGTCGACGTGGTGATCCCGCGCGGCGGCGCCGGACTGATCGACGCCGTCGTGCGCGACGCCCAGGTCCCCACCATCGAGACCGGTGTCGGCAACTGCCACGTCTACGTGCACGCCTCCGCCGACCTCGACATGGCCGAGGCCATCCTGCTGAACGCCAAGACGCGCCGGCCCAGCGTGTGCAACGCCGCCGAGTCGCTGCTGGTCGACGCCGCGATCGCCGACGTCGCGGTGCCCCGCCTGACCGGTGCGCTGCAGGCGGCGGGGGTCACGGTGCACGCCGACCCGTCCGAGGCCGAACTGCGCGAGGAGTTCCTGTCGATGGACATCGCGCTCGCCGTGGTCGACGGTGTCGACGGCGCCGTCGAGCACATCAACGAATACGGCACCGGCCACACCGAGGCCATCGTCACCACAGATCTGGCCGCTGCGCGCCGGTTCACCGAACGGGTGGACGCCGCGGCGGTCATGGTGAACGCGTCGACCGCGTTCACCGACGGGGAACAGTTCGGTTTCGGCGCCGAGATCGGCATCTCCACCCAGAAGTTGCACGCCCGAGGACCCATGGGTCTGCCCGAATTGACGTCGACCAAGTGGATCGTGTGGGGAGACGGCCACACGCGTCCGGCTTGAGTCAGGAGAGATCATCCAGTGAGCGTCCCCGCACGCCCCGCACCGCTGTTCGCCGACATCGACGACGTCGCCCGGCGGCTGGCCGAAACCGGGTACCTGCCCGACACCGCGACCGCCACCGCCGTGTTTCTGGCCGACCGCCTGGGTAAGCCGCTTCTGGTCGAAGGCCCGGCCGGTGTCGGCAAGACCGAGTTGGCTCGCGCCGTGGCCCAGGCGACGGGTTCGGGACTGGTACGGCTGCAGTGCTACGAGGGTGTCGACGAGGCGCGCGCGCTCTACGAGTGGAACCACGCCAAACAGATCCTGCGCATCCAGACCGGCAACCAGGGCGGTCAGGGCGACTGGGACCAGACCAAGATGGACGTGTTCTCCGAGGAGTTCCTGCTCAGCCGACCGCTGCTCACCGCGATCCGGCGCACCGACCCCACCGTGCTGCTGATCGACGAAACCGACAAGGCCGACATCGAGATCGAAGGCCTGCTGCTGGAGGTGCTGTCCGATTTCGCGGTGACGGTGCCTGAGCTCGGCACCATCGTTGCCGAACGCAAGCCGCTGGTGGTGCTGACTTCGAACGCGACCAGGGAGCTGTCCGAGGCACTCAAGCGGCGGTGCCTGTTCCTGCACATCGACTTCCCCGACGCCGACCTCGAGCGACGCATCCTGCTGTCGCGGGTGCCCGAGCTGCCCGAGCGCATCGCCGACGAGCTGGTCCGGATCATCGGGGTGCTGCGAGGCATGGCGCTCAAGAAGGTGCCCTCGGTGGCCGAGACCATCGACTGGGGTCGCACGGTGCTGGCGCTGGGTCTGGACACCATCGACGACGAGATGATCGCCGCCACGCTCGGTGTCGTGCTCAAGCACCAGTCCGATCAGGTCAAGGCCGCCGGGGAGCTGAGGCTCAACTGATGGCACCGCGACGCACCCGACCCCCGCAACCCCTGGCGCCGCACGGCATCCCGGGACATCTGGTCGAGTTCGTCGAGGCGTTGCGCAGGCAGGGGATCTCGGTGGGTCCGTCCGAGACGGTCGACGCCGGGCAGGTGATGGCCACCCTCGGGCTGGGGAATCGGGAGGTGCTGCGCGAAGGGCTGGCGTGCGCGGTGCTGCGCCGACCCGATCACCGCGACACCTACGACGTGCTGTTCGACCTGTACTTCCCGGCCGCGCTCGGCGCCAGGACCGTGCTCTCCGACGACGACACCGAGGAGGGCTTGCCGCCCGAGGACATCGAGGCGCTGCGCAACGCGCTCGTCGACATGCTGGCCGACAACGACGACGTGGCCGACCTCGACGAACGCCTGGCTGCGATGATCGCGCAGATCGTCGAGGCCTACGGCCGGTACAACTCCAGCCGCGGTCCGTCGTACTCGTCCTATCAGGCCCTCAAGTCGATGAGCCTCGACGACCTGGAGGGCCGGCTGCTGGCCGGTCTGCTCGCCCCCTACGGCGAGGAACCCACCCCGACCCAGGAACAAATCGCCAAGGCGCTGGCCGCGCAGCGTATCGCCCAGCTGCGCAGGATGGTCGAGGCCGAGACCAAGCGACGCACCGCCGAGCAGCTCGGCCGCGAACACGTCCAGACCTATGGGGTCCCGCAACTGGCCGAGAACGTCGAGTTCCTGCGGGCCTCCGGCGAACAACTCCGCCAGATGCGCCGCGTGGTGGCACCGCTGGCCCGCACCCTGGCCACCCGCCTGGCCGCCCGGCGGCGCCGCTCCCGGGCCGGGGAGATCGATCTGCGCAAAACGCTGCGCAAGTCGATGTCCACCGGCGGAGTGCCGATCGACGTCGTGCTCAAGAAACCCCACCCGGCCCGCCCGGAACTGGTCGTGCTGTGCGACGTGTCCGGCTCGGTCGCGGGCTTCAGCCATTTCACCCTGTTGCTGGTGCACGCGCTGCGCCAGCAGTTCTCCCGGGTGCGGATTTTCGCCTTCATCGACACCACCGACGAGGTGACCGAGCTGTTCGGCCCCGACGCCGACCTCGCGGTCGCGGTGCAGCGCATCACCCGGGAGGCGGGGGTCTACACCCGCGACGGCCACTCCGACTACGGACACGCGTTCGTGTCGTTCCTCAACGACTTCCCGAACGTGCTCTCGCCGCGCAGCTCGCTGCTGGTTCTCGGGGACGGCCGCAACAACTACCGCAACCCCGAGACGGAGTTGCTCGCACACATGGTCAACGCCAGCAGGCATGCGCACTGGCTCAATCCCGAACCACGCCACCTGTGGGGCAGCGGCGACTCGGCGGTCCCGCGCTACGAAGACGTCATCACGATGCACGAATGCCGGTCGGCCAAACAGCTGGCATCGGTCATCGACGCTCTGCTGCCCGTCTGAACCCACAGCTGTTTTTCAGCTGACGCTGCCGTCTATTCGTCGGTCCCGCGGCTACGCTGCAGAGATGCCCGCAGGCACACCGCTGTATCTGCTGCTCGCAGCCGAGGTGCGGGATCGGATCGCGACCGAGCAGCTCGCTCCGCACACCGCGGTGCCGTCCGAACGCGAACTCGCCGAACTGCACGGCGTGAGCCGGATGACCGCGCGGCAAGCCCTCGCCCTGCTGGAGAGCGAAGGGCTGGTGTACCGCAATCCGCCGCGCGGCACGTTCGTCGCCGAACCCCGCGTCCGGTTCCACATCGGCAGCTTCTCCGAAGAGGTCGCCCGGATGGGGCGGCGGCCGGCCGCCCAGCAGCTGGGCGCCGACCTTCAGCAGGTGACGCCCGCGGTCGGCCACGCCATGGGTCTGGCCGACGACGCGTGGGTGCACGTGTTCATCAGACTTAGGACGGTCGACGATGTCCCGTTCGCCCTGGAGACCACCTATCTACCGGCCGAGCTGACTCCGGGCATCCTTGACGAGTCCGAACAGGGATCGCTGTGGGAGGCGCTGCGGTCGCGGTACGGCGTGCAGCTGGCCCGTTCGACGGCGGTGCTGGAGTCCATCGTGCTGGACGATGCCACCAGCATGCGGCTCGGTGTGCGCGCCGGGGCGGCCGGGACTCTGCTGATCAGGCGCACCGAGGACGTCACCGGCCGGTGCGTGGAGTACGGCCGCGACATCTACCGCGCCGACCGGGTCGCATTCGAGGTCTGCGAGTCGATCGGCTCGCTGTTCTCGGTCTGAGCTGTCCGGCTGTGTCCTTTTCGGTCCCGTAAGCTCGCTAGTCGTGCAGGCAGGCGGCCGACGGCAGAGAAGGCTGGGCGTGATGGGTGGGACGTTCGATCCCATCCACAACGGCCACCTCGTCGCGGCCAGCGAGGTGGCTGACCTGTTCGACCTCGACGAGGTGCTGTTCGTACCCACCGGGCAGCCCTGGCAGAAGCGCAGCCGACCGGTCACCGCCGCCGAGGACCGCTACCTGATGACCGTCATCGCCACCGCGTCCAACCCCCGGTTCTCCGTCAGCCGGGTCGACATCGACCGCGGCGGACCGACCTACACCAAGGACACGCTGCGTGACCTGCGCCGGGCCAACCCCGACGCGGACCTGTACTTCATCACCGGCGCCGACGCGCTCGCCTCGATCCTGTCCTGGCAGAACTGGGAGGAGCTGTTCTCCCTGGCCAGTTTCATCGGTGTCAGCCGGCCCGGCTATGAACTGGACGGCAAGCACATCTCGGCCGCGATGGCCGAACTACCCGACGACGCACTGCACCTCGTCGAGGTGCCCGCGCTGGCCATCTCGTCGACGGACTGCCGGGTCCGGGCCGAGCGGGCCAGGCCCATCTGGTATCTCGTCCCCGACGGGGTGGTGCAGTACGTCGCCAAGCGCAACCTCTATGTCAAAACCGAAGGAGATCGCCCCTGACCGCCTCAGCTGAAGCCCTCGACATGGCTACCGTCGCCGCCCGCGCGGCCGCCGCCAAGCTCGCCGACGACGTCGTCGTCATCGACGTCTCCGACGAGCTCGTCATCACCGACTGTTTCGTCATCGCCTCGGCGTCCAACGAACGCCAGGTCAACGCCATCGTCGACGAGGTCGAAGAGAAGATGCGCCTGGCCGGGCACAAACCCGCGCGCCGCGAAGGCACCCGGGAAGGGCGCTGGACCCTGCTCGACTACGTCGACATCGTCGTCCACATCCAGCACCAGGACGAGCGCAACTTCTATGCGCTCGACCGGCTGTGGCGGGATTGCCCGACGGTGCCGGTGGACCTCGACGGTCCCGCCGGCACCGACGAGAGCACGGAGGACCGGGGATGAGGATCCGACGACTCGTCATGCTCCGCCACGGGCAGACCGAGTGGAACGCCGGCAGCCGCATGCAGGGCCAGATCGACACCGACCTGACCGACCTCGGCCGCCAGCAGGCCGACGCGGCCGCCGAGCTGCTCGCCAAGCGACAACCGTTGCTGATCGTCTCCTCGGATCTGCGCCGCGCCCTGGACACCGCGGTCGCCCTCAGCGACCGCAGCGGCCAGCCCGTGAGCATCGACACCCGACTGCGGGAAACCCATCTGGGCGACTGGCAAGGCATGACCCACGTGGAGGTCGACGACGTCTCGCCCGGGGCGAGGCTGGCCTGGCGCGACGATGCGCGATGGGCCCCACACGGCGGCGAGAGCCGCGTCGACGTGGCCGACCGCAGCGTGCCGCTGGTGCGTGAGCTGGTCGCGCAGCAAGTGGGCTGGGGGGTCGAGGATCCCGACCGGCCGGTGGTGTTGGTGGCGCACGGCGGGCTGATCGCCGCGCTGACCGGTGCGTTGCTGGGCCTGCCGGTGGACAACTGGCCGGTGCTCGGCGGCATGGGTAATGCGAGCTGGGTACAGCTGGCCGGGCACACCCGCGCCGACGGGGACCCGGCGTCCTACGACGACATCCGATGGCGTCTGGACGTATGGAACGCCTCGGCGCAGGTCGCCAGCGATGTGCTCTGAGCGCGCCAGGACGCTGCTGGTCTTCTGTGACTCGCTGTCGTACTACGGCCCAACCGGCGGGCTGCCATCCGACGACCCGCGCATCTGGCCCAACATCGTGGCCGACCAGCTGGGCTGGCGGCTGGAACTCATCGGCCGGATCGGCTGGACCAGCCGTGACGTCTGGTGGGCCGCCACCCAGGACCCGCGGTCGTGGGCGGCGCTGCCCGGCGCCGGCGCGGTGATCTTCGCGACCTCGGGAATGGACTCGCTGCCGTCGCCCCTGCCGACCGCACTGCGCGAGATGATCCGTTACGTGCGGCCGCCGTGGCTGCGCCGCTGGGTGCGCGACGGGTACGGCTGGGCACAGCCCCGGTTGTCCCCGGTCGCCCGGGCCGCCCTGCCGCCGCACCTGACCGTCGAGTACCTCGAAATGACCAGGGCGGCGATCGACTTCAACCGACCCGGAATACCGATGGTCGCCTCGTTGCCGTCGGTGCACATCGCCGACACCTACGGCCGGGCCCACCACGGCCGCCCCGGCACGGTCGCGGCCCTCACCCGGTGGGCCGCCGAGCACCGAGTGCCGCTGGTCGATCTCAAGGCCGCCGTCGCCGAGCACGTGCTCGGCGGCCGCGGTAACCCCGACGGCATCCACTGGAACTTCGAAGCGCACCAGGCAGTGGCCGAGCTGATGGTCAAGGGACTCGCCGAAGCCGGTGTCCACGTGGCGGATTCGCGCGGCTGACCATGTCGGTGGTGGTGGTCAGCGACTCGTCCTCGCGGCTGGGGGCCGACGAACGCAAACAGTGGAACATCCGCGAAGTCCCGTTGCACGTGCTGGTCGAGGACCAGGACCTGCGCGACGGTGTCGACGAGATTCCCTACGACATCCATGACCGGGCCAAAGTCACCACCGCGGGGGCGACTCCGGCCGAGCTGACCGAGACCTACCGTCAGGCGCTGGCGGACAGCGGCGGCGACGGGGTGGTCGCGGTGCATCTGTCGTCGGCGCTGTCGAGCACCTACAGCGCCGCGGTCAGCGCGTCACGGGAATTCGGTGCCGCGGTGCGGGTGGTCAACTCCCGGTCGGCGGCGATGGGGGTGGGGTTCGTCGCAAAGGCGGCCGCCCGCAGCGCTGCCGCCGGTGCGGACCTGGATACCGTCGAGGATGCCGCGCGGGCGGCGCTGACCCGCACCCAGGTCTTCCTGGTCGTGCACCGGCTGGACAACCTGCGCCGCAGCGGGCGGATCAAGACCGCGGCCTCCTGGCTCGGCACCGCATTGTCGCTGAAACCGCTGTTGCGTCTGGACGTCGACGGGCGGCTGGTTCTGGACCAGCGCATCCGTACCGTCACCAAGGCCCATGCCGCGATGGTCGAGCGGGTCGCCGAGGTAGTCGGGGACCACGGCGCCGATGTCGTCGTCCACCACGTCGACAACCACGACGCCGCAGACGAACTCGGTGCGGCGCTGACCCGCCGACTACCGCAGCTGTCCTCGCTCACGGTCGCCGACATGGGTCCGCTGCTGTCGGTGCATGTGGGAGCCGGGGCGGTGGGCGTTGCGGTGCACGTCGCGGCCCAGCACTGAGCACTGCCCGCGACTGTTTCGGTGTGGAACGTTCAAGACGCCGGTATTCCGGTTACCCGGGCGGTAGCGTCAGCGCCACCCCGGGTGACAGGAGACGACCATGAGGCACTGCATCGTCGCAGCACTCGCCGTGGTGTTGATGGCCGCCGCAGGTCTTTTCACCGCGGCGCCGCACGCTCGGGCGGGCTGCCTCCCCGGCGGCGCACCCGGGGTCATCAACAAATGCGACGGGCCGGTGCAGGCGGACGGCACGTGGCAGCGCTGCGTCGCGGTGGCCGAGTATGTGCCGCGGGGCTTCGGCTCCTACCTGGTGCCGGAGCGGCACTGCGACGTCATGAGCGCCGGGCGCCCGCATCCGAATCCGGAATTCGCCAACCCGCCCACGCACATTCCGGGCTGAACCGGCCGGTCACACCGCCGAGCGTCCGGTGATGGGCGGCAGATCGGCCAGCGTGACGATCCCCGGCGGGGCGGCGACCACAGCGGGTACCGCGTTGGTCACCGGCATGGCCGTGTAGATCATGCCCAACCCCATGAAGCCGGGCTCGGTCCAGTCCTTGGGTGGTAGGCAGTGCAGCACCGTGCGCATGTTGGGCAGCCCGAACACCTGGATGACGTGTCCGTGCTCGAGCGGCTTGGGCGGGGTGACGTGGTAGCCCATGATCCAGTTGAACCCGACACTGACGATGTTGTGATCGCCCACCCAGCCGCGGTGGTAGCCGTGCACTCCGGCGACCGTGCCCTTCGGGATCTGCATGAACCCCAGATCGCTGTCGTCGGTGGCCTCGGTGAAGGTGACGTCGAAGGTGATCCGGTCCAGGGTCGCGCCGATGGCATCGGCCATCATCGCCGCCGACTCGGCGAACACCTCGCTTTCGCGGCGCACGCTCTCGGCCAGCCCGGGGGTGTCGGGGTCCTGGGAGAACCCCATCGCGGTCTGGGTGCCCGCCGACTCGTAGGTGGAGCAGTCGACCGATTCGGTGATCCGGATCTCGTCAACCCGCTCGCACGCACCGGAGACCACGATACCGACCAGATTGCTCATGCCGGGGTGCGCGCCGCTGCCGAAGATCGTCGAACCACCCTTCTCACACGCGTTGCGGATCCGCTCGAGGTCTTCGGGTGACTGCTTGCCGCCGGTGATCCAGGCCGCCGAGGAACACACGTTGACACCGGACTCCAGCAGCGCGACCAGTTCGTCGATGCTGGGCCACAACGGGTTGTAACAGCACGCGTCGGGACGCAACGAGATCAGTGCGTCGATGTCGTCGGTCGCCGTGATCCCGGTCGGCTCCGGCCACCCCGACAGCTCGGCGGCGTCCACGCCCACCTTGCCCGCGCCGTGGGCATAGACGCCGACGAGCTCCATGTCGTCGCGTCCGATGATCGCGTGCAGCGAGCGTCGCCCGATGTTGCCTGTCGTCCACTGGATCACGCGTAACTGTCGGTCTGTCGGCATGGGATCAAGCTACCGCCTCTATGGTGGCCTGATGGGTGACACCGCACCGGTTGCCGTCGTGACCGGAGCCAGCCGCGGCGCCGGACGGGGCATCGCGACCGCACTCGCCGAACGCGGGTGGCAGGTGTACGGCACGGGCCGAACCGTCGGCGACGACCAGGGCTGGGGGACCGGGGTTCAGCTCGACCACCGGGACGACGACGCCGTCGGCAGGCTGTTCGACCGCGTCACCGCCGAGCGCGGACGGCTGGATCTACTGGTGAACAACGCCGCCGCCATCTCTGACGACCTGGTGTCGGCCAAGCCGTTCTGGCAGAAACCGCGCGACCTGGCCGACGTTCTCGATGTGGGTCTGCGGTCGTCCTACGTCGCGGCCTGGCACGCCGCACCGCTGCTGCTCGAGCGGCCCCGCGGCCTGATCGTGTTCACCTCGTCGCCGGGCTCGGTGTGCTACATGCACGGCCCCGCCTACGGCGCGCAGAAAGCAGGCATCGACAAGATGGCTGCTGATATGGCAGTCGACTTCCGCGACACCACGGTGGCGACGGTGTCGATCTGGATGGGCATCCTGTTGACCGACAAGCTCCGATCGGCGTTCGACGGCAACCCCGACGCGCTGGAACGCTTCGCCGAGCAGGCCGAGACACCGGAGTTCACCGGCCGTGTCATCGATGCGCTGTTCAGCGATCCGGCGTTGGCCGAGCTGAGCGGGCAGACGCTGATCGGCGCCGAACTCGCCGACCGCTACGGAATCACCGACAGCGGGGGACGCACGCCGCCGTCGCATCGGCAGATGCTCGGCGCGCCGCGGGTGCCGAGCACCGTCGTCGTGCGTTGAGTTCGTCGTGCGTTGAGTTCGTCGTGCGTTGACGTGGTGGCGCGCCGAGCTCAGGGGCAGATAAGACTCCAGAGTCCGCCCGCGCCGGCGCGTACTGCCATGTCGGTAACCTGTTCGTCCCAGTACCGCACCGAACCGAACTCTGCGCGCCAGGACAGCGCAGCGCGGGTGTACTCGTGCAGCCGATGCTCGCGAGTGGTGCCGATCGCGCCGAGGACCTGATGGGCGTTGCGCACCACCACCGACGTGGCATGGCCGGTGCACGAGCGCGCGGACGCCACCAGGAATTCGACGTGTGCGCCGGCCCAGTCCGCACCGACAGCGGCCGCCAGCGCCGCCTCGGTCGCCGAACGCGCCAGCGCCGCCTCCCCGGCGACGTCGGAGATGAGGTGTTGCACCGCTTGGAATTTCGCCAGCGGGCGGCCGAACTGCTCGCGGGATGTCGCGTGCTCGATGCACAAGGCCAGCGCTTGGTCGAGGGCCGCGCAGACCTGGATGGAGCGGACCAGGGCGGACTTCAATCGCAGCTGCGACACCAGCTCCTCGGAGATCGGCGCACCCTCTAGTGCGGCGATGTCGACGGCGACGGTGTCGCGCGGTTCGCCGATCATGTTGGCGCCGGCGGTGATCGTCATCTGGTCGGCCCCGACATCGGCGACGGCGTGCCCGTCACCGGCGGGGTGCACCACGACCACCCGCTGGGCCTGCGATGCCCACGGCACACCGATCGCCGTGCCCTGCTCGTCGACCACCGCCACGGTGCGTACGGCGGCGTCCGCGGGCAGCCCCGCGGCCTGCAACAGCCAACAGGCCAGAAGGTCGTGCTCGGCCAACGGGATTCGGACCCCGTGGCGTACCACGGCGGTCAGCAGCTCGGCGGCCTCGCGCCACCCGGCCCCGCTACCGCCGGACTCCTCGGAACCGGTGAGCCGGACCAGGCCGAGGTCGTCGAGCCGGCGCCACAGGTCTGCGTCCAGCGCCACCTCGGCCGGCCGTTCCGACGCGGCGTACTCGGCGAACACCGCATCCATCATGTCTGTCAGGGCCGGATCGACGTCAGTCATCGTCATCGCAGTCCCAATCCCCGTGCGATCACACCGTGTAGCACTTCGTTCGTGCCCCCTCGCAACGTGAAGCCGGGGCGTTGATCGACCGCCGCGGCGGCGAGCTCGGAGAATGACGCGCCGGCGGTGCCGTCGTCGTTGAGGTGGGCGAACTCGGCGATATCACCTTCGGTGGTGGTACCGAGCACCTTGACGACCGCGGCCGGGACATCGGCGGGTTCGTGACGTTCGAGGGCACCGGCGACCGCCGAGGACATCTGGTGCAGGCCCGCGACCCGGGCCACCAGTCGGCCGAGCTCGGGATCGCGCGAAATCTGCCCAGCCGATACGTGTGCGGCGCAGGCGTCGAGCACGGCGAACGTCGACAGCACGCGCTCGGGGCCGCTGCGTTCGTAGGCCAGCTCCGACGTGACCTGCTGCCAGCCGGCGCCGATCTCCCCGAACACCATCTCGTCGGGGACGAACGCACCGTCGAGGATCACCTCGTTGAAGTGGTGGGCACCGGTCATCGAGATGATCGGCCGGATCTCGACACCCGCACCGCGCAGGTCGACGATGAACTGGCTCAGCCCGGCATGGCGGTGTGCCGGGTCGACCGGGGCCGTGCGGGCCAGCGCGATGAACGCGTGCGCATGATGGGCCCCCGACGTCCACACCTTCGTCCCCGTCAGCGACCAGCCGCCGTCGACGCGTTCGGCACGGGTGCGCACGCTGGCCAGGTCCGAGCCCGAGTCGGGTTCGCTCATCCCGATCGCGAAGAAACACTCGCCGGCGACGATCTTGGGCAGGAACTCCCGGCGCTGGGTCTCTGTGCCGTACTTCAGCAGTGACGGGACCACCTGGCGGTCGGCGAACCAGTGCGCGGCCATCGGGGCGCCGGCGGCCAGCAGCTCCTCGGTGACGACGAATCGGTCCAGGAACGACCGGCCGTGCCCGCCGTACTCGACCGGCACCGTCATGCCGAGCCAGCCCTGTTCGGCCAGCGCAGCGGTGAACTTCTCGTCCCACCCGCACAACCATCCGTCGATCGACGGGGTGAATCCGCCCGCGGCCAGCTGGTCGGCGACGAACCGACGTACCTCGTGTCGCAGTTCTGTCCCGGCTGTCGGGTCGGTTGTCGAGCGGGGTACCAGTCGAGGCAGGGTCATCGCTCTCCTACGGGTTCGGTGGCGGCTTCCGGTTCGGTGGCGGCTGCGTCGGCGGGCCCGGATTCGGCAGGCTCCTCGGCGGTGCCGGGTTCTGCAGTCGTGCCGGTTTCTGCAGACGGGGCGGGCTCGATGGACTGGTCGCCGTGTTGGGACAGGGCGATGCCGAGCGCCAGGAAGAACGCGGCCGTCAATGTGCCGCCCAGATAGTGGTTCATCGGACCGCCGGGGGAGATGAAGCTGCCTGGCGGTCCGATGATCGTGATGGTTTCGATCAGCTGCTCGACCGTGAATATCGCGGCGCCGGTGCCGATCCAGCGCGGTAGGCGGTCTTCGTTGGCCGACAACAGGATCGGGACCGCGACACAGATGCCGGCGATGGTGGCGGCCGGGAGCCAGAAGAACCTGACGTCCTCGATGGCCAGGGCGGTCTCGGCGGGTACCTGGTTCGGGCGAAGCGACGCCCCACCGGTGAACCAGATCGCGACGCACATCTGTGCCACCAGCAGTGTCGACCCGATCGTGAACAGGTGGGCTGGCGGGCCGCCGAGCTGATCCCGGGCGAAGGCGAGCAGTACGGCCAGCGCCAGGACGGCGAAAAGCAGCAGCAGCGCCTGCACGCGCAGCACACCGGGGTCTGATCCGGGCAGCGCATGCAGCACCACCACCGCCGTCGCGTAGAGCACCGCGAACGCGATACCGGCGATCATCGGGGCTCGACGGTTCATATGCGGCAATGCTAGCCACCGCCGTCCCCAAAGCCGAGTTCATCCCCAGGTTGAGCGGTGCGACGAGCGATCGCGGCCCAGGGGTCGGACCCCGAACCTAGCGTCAGCGGCATGCCGACCGAACTGCCCGCCGATCGATTGCGCCGGCGCTTGGGCGCCGACGATTCCGACGCCGCCGCCGGGGGTGACGACGTCGAGGACGACCCTGATGCGTCCCTGTCGCGGTGGCTGCCGGACTCGCCACCCGCAGCCGGTCCCGCGGCGTGGCTGGCCCGGATCCGGGCGGATCCGGGCCGCGCCGGCATCGTGGCGCTCGGGGCGGTCGGTGCGGTCGCCGTCCTGGTGACGGTGCTGACGCTGATGGGGGACCGCTCACCGGCGGTCGTATCGGCCAAACTTCCGCCCGTGGAGCCGGCATCGTCGGCAGCCGCGATGCCGGCGCCCGAAGCGGCCGAGCCTGTCGTCGTCAGTGTGGTCGGGCTGGTGCACACCCCGGGTCTGGTGACCCTCGAGCCGGGCGCACGCATCGCTGATGCGCTCGATGCGGCTGGCGGCGCCCTCGACGGTGCCGACATGCTCGGTCTGAACATGGCCAGGAGGGTCACCGACGGTGAGCAGATCGTGGTCGGGATCGGTGCGCCCCCGGGCCAGCCGACCGAGATGGGCAGCTCCGTCGTCACCGGCGCAGACAGCTCTGCCGGCACCGCCGACGCCGCGGGCCCGCGGGCATCGCCAGCGCCGGGTGGTCCGGCGGGCCCGGTCGATCTGAACACGGCCACTGTCGAGCAGCTCGACACGTTGCCGGGCGTCGGGCCGGTCACCGCGGCGGCCATCGTGTCGTGGCGCGACAGCAACGGCCGCTTCACCAGCGTCGATCAACTCGGCGAGGTGGACGGCATCGGCCCGGTCCGGTTGGCCAAGCTGCGCGACCTCGTGCTCGTGGGATGACTCTCCTCGATCTGCGGCTGGTCCCGGCGGCGCTGACGAGCTGGGCGGTGACGGCCTCAGGTATCTGCTGGTCCTGGCGCGGCGCGCTCATTGCGGCTGCTGCCGCGGTGGGGGTCACCGCCACAACAGGGTGGTGGGCGGGGTGCCGGGACCGTCGCAGGAAGCCGGACCTGCGCGCGGTGGCCGCCGGCGCCGCAGCCGTGGCACTGGTGGGATTCGGCTTCGCGGTGGCCGTAGGTCTGCGGGCAGATTATGTACGAACCCATCCGGTGGCCCAGTACTTCGGCAGATCCACCACCGTCATCGTCGCCCCCACGGAGACGCCGCGAATCCTCACCGGCGGCCGGGTGATGTTCCGCGCGACGCTGCTGCAGCTGGACGGCGCTCGATCCGGTGGCCGGGTGGTGGTGTTCGCGTCGGGATCGGGATACGCGGACCTGGTCGTCGGTCAACCCGCGGCGTTCCGCACCGGTGTCGGTCACCCGACCAGACGCGACCTGACGGTCGCGGCGCTGGCCGCCCGAGGCCCCCCGACGCGGGGCCAACCGGCGCCGGTGCACCAGGTCGCACACCGGGTCCGTGCCGCGTTCGCGCAGGCGGCGCGGCTGGTGCTGGACACCGACCAGGCCGCGGTGCTGCCGGCGTTGGTGCTCGGAGACACGTCGGCCGTGCCCGCCCCGGTCACAGCCCAGTTCCGGGTCGCGGGTCTGACACATCTGACCGCCGTGTCCGGCGCCAACGTCACGATCGTGTGCGGCGCGGTGCTGCTGTCGGCGGCGCTGGTGGGTCCGCGGATCGCCGTGCTGCTGGCCGCCGTGGCGCTGCTGGGTTTCGTGGTCGTGGTCCAGCCGTCGGCCAGCGTGCTGCGGGCGGCGGTGATGGCGGCGATCACCCTGCTGGCAGTCGTGACGCGGCGGCGACGACAGGTGTTGCCGGCGTTGGCGGCCACCGTCGTCGGGCTCATGGTCGCCGCGCCGGAACTCGCCGTCGATGCCGGTTTTGCGCTGTCGGTGTCGGCGACCGCCGCGCTGGTGGTGTTGGCGCCGGTCTGGTCGCGCCGGTTGAGCGGGCGGGGCTGGCCACGACCATTGGCTGACGCGGTCAGTGTGGCGCTGTCGGCGCAGCTCGTCACCGCGCCGTTGGTGGCGGGATTGTCCGGATCCGTGAGCCTGGTGGGGGTGACGGCGAACCTGCTCGTCGCACCCGTCATTCCGCCCATCACCGTGATCGGCACCGCAGCGGCGGCGTTGTGTCCGCTGTGGCCGGCGGGGGCGCAGCTGCTGATCAGGTGCACCGAGCCGCCGGTGTGGTGGCTGCTCAACGTGGCGCGCTACGCCGCCGACATGCCCGCTGCAGCGGTGCCGGTTCCGTCGGGTGTGCCCGGGGTCGTGACCGTTGCGATCGCGGTAGCGGGGGTTGCCGCGACGTGGCATTGGGCGGTGTCGCCGCGGCGTGACACCATCGTGCGGTGAGCCCAGCGACGGACACCGTGACCGGACTGCACCTGATCCTCGGCGACGAGGAACTGCTGGTGGAGCGTGCCGTCGGCACGGTGTTGCGGCAGGCGCGCGCAGCCGCGGGCACGGCCGACGTCCCCGTCGATCGCCTGCGAGCCGGGGAGGTGAGTGTCAGTGAGCTCGCCGAGCTGTTGAGCCCGTCATTGTTCGCCGATGAGCGCGTGGTCGTGCTGGAATCAGCCGCCGAAGCCGGTAAGGAGGCGGTCGGGGTCATCGAATCCGCCGCCGCGGATCTGCCACCGGGCACGCTGCTGGTCGTGGTCCACTCCGGGGGCGGGCGGGCCAAGGCGCTGGCCGACAAGCTCACGAAGCTGGGGGCCGAGGTGCACCCGTGCGCTCGGCTCACCAAGGCGACAGAACGAGCTGACTTCGTGCGCAACGAGTTTCGTGCGCTGCGCGTCAAGGTCGGCGACGACACCGTCGCCGCGGTGATCGAGGCGATCGGCTCCGACATCCGCGAGTTGGCATCCGCCTGCTCGCAGCTGGTCGCCGATACCGATGGCCAGGTCGATGCTGCGGCCGTACGCCGGTATCACTCGGGCCGCGCCGAGGTGAAGGGCTTCGAGATCGCTGACCGCGCGGTGGTCGGCGATGTGGCGGGAGCGGCCGAGGCGCTGCGCTGGGCGATGATCGGCGGTGAACCGCACGTGGTGCTCGCCGATGCGCTCGCTGAGGCGGTGCACACCATTGCCCGGGTCGGCCCGCTGTCCGGTGACGCCTACCGGCTGGCCGGCGAACTGGGTATGCCGCCGTGGCGGGTGCAGAAAGCGCAGAAGCAGGCGCGCCGATGGTCGCGGGATTCGGTCGCTGAAGCGGTCCGCCTGGTGGCACAGCTCAACGCTGACGTCAAAGGTGCGGCCGCTGACGCCGGCTATGCGCTGGAGAACGCGGTCCGAAGGGTCGCGGAGCTCGTGAGCGACTGATCGGTCGGGAGCTCGTGAGCGACTGATCGGTCGGGAGCTCGTGAGCGACTGATCGGCCGGGAGCTCGTGAGCGACTGATCGGCGCCCGGCAGAATCGACAGATTCACGTCAGTTCGCCGAGGCCGACGAGCTGACCTAGATGAGCTGACCTAGATCTTGTTGTAGGCCTGGGCCAGCGCCGACTTGCGGTTGGCCGCCTGGTTGCGGTGGATGACACCCTTGCTGGCGGCCTTGTCGAGCTTGCGGTTGGTCGAGGCCAGCAGCTCGCCGGCCTTCTCCTTGTCGCCCGACTCCACGGCCTGACGGAACCCACGCACGGCCGTGTGAAGTGAGGACTTCACCGACTTGTTGCGCAGACGGCGGCGCTCGTTGGTGCGGATCCGCTTCTCCTGCGACTTGATGTTGGCCACGCGTGTATTCCTTACATAAATCTCGACTGGGTTTGCTTGAGTCAGGGGGCGCCCGGTGCGGGCAGCGACTGTTCAGGTTACCAGCGAGCCAGAAATCTCCCAAAGCGAGACCTAGTGGCCTGCCGAAACGGCGGAAATGTTGCAGCATGGCAGTCTGTGCGTTCAGGGCAGCGCGAGGGAGGAGCAGAGGACACTTGGCGACGGAGACGGCACGAATCGCACGCAGTAACTCCAAACCGGTGAAGCGGCACGATGGCGTCTTCGGTGGATACAACAAACTCGGCTCGTACGACCAGGCCTTCGACGAGATGTTCGACGGTCAGGGCAGCGTCCGGGCGCCGTACAAGGGCATTCACTCCGAGCTCGCGCCGTCTGACGCGTCCGAACTCGAGGCTCGGGCCGAGGCGCTGGGGCGCGCCTTCATCGACCAGGGCATCACGTTCTCGCTGTCCGGCCAGGAACGCCCGTTTCCGCTGGACCTCGTGCCGCGGGTGATCTCGGCCGCGGAATGGACCCGGTTGGAGCGGGGGATCCGCCAGCGGGTGCAGGCCCTGGAGATGTATCTCGACGACATCTACGGCGAACAGGAAATCCTGCGTGACGGTGTCATCCCGCGTCGGCTGATCACCTCCTGTGAGCATTTTCATCGGGAGGCCGTCGGAATCGCCCCGCCCAACGGGGTGCGCATCCACGTGGCCGGCATCGACCTGATCCGCGACGACCAGGGCAATTTCCGGGTGCTCGAGGACAACCTGCGCTCCCCGTCGGGAGTCTCCTACGTCATGGAGAACCGCCGCACTATGGCGCGGGTGTTCCCCAACCTGTTCGCCACCCACCGGGTGCGCGCGGTCGGGGACTACTCGTCGCACCTGCTGCGGGCGCTGCGCAATGCCGCGGCCAACAATGTCGCCGATCCCACGGTCGTCGTGCTGACCCCGGGCGTGTACAACTCGGCGTACTTCGAGCATTCGCTGTTGGCGCGTCAGATGGGTGTCGAACTCGTCGAGGGCCGCGACCTGTTCTGCCGTGACAACACGGTGTACATGCGCACCACCGAAGGTGAGCGTCAGGTCGATGTCATCTACCGCCGCATCGACGACGACTTCCTCGACCCGATGCAGTTCAAGCCCGATTCGGTGCTCGGCGTGGCCGGCATCCTCAACGCCGCGCGCGCGGGCAATGTGGTGATCTCGAGCGCGGTCGGCAACGGTGTCGGTGACGACAAGCTGGTCTACACCTATGTCCCGACGATCATCGAGTACTACCTGGGTGAGAAGCCGCTGCTGGCCAACGTCGACACGTTCCGGTGCTGGCTCGACGAGGAACGCGAGGAGGTGCTGGATCGCATCGACGAACTGGTCATCAAGCCGGTGGAGGGTTCCGGCGGATACGGCATCGTGTTCGGTCCCGACGCGTCGGAGAAGGAACTGGCCACGATCACCAAGAAGATCATCAACGATCCGCGCGGCTGGATCGCCCAGCCCGTGATGCAGCTGTCCACGGTCCCCACCCAGGTCGACAACCACCTGGCCCCCCGCCACGTCGACCTGCGCCCGTTCGCCGTCAACGATGGCGACGACGTGTGGGTGTTGCCGGGCGGGCTGACCCGCGTCGCGTTGCCCGAGGGTTCGCTGGTGGTGAACTCCAGCCAGGGCGGCGGATCGAAGGACACCTGGGTGCTGGCCTCGCGCACATCGGCCGCCGATCGGGAACTGGCCGGTGACGAAGTGGTGCGAGCACTGCCGACGTCGGGTAAGTCCGGCGGTGCGAAAGCCGCCAAGACGGCGCCGAAGGCGGCGAACAAGAACGGCAAGGCGGACAGCTCGGACAACTCGAATCAGCAACAGCAGCAGCAGCAAAACCAGCTGCGGCAGCAGCAGCAGTAGAGGGGGTGGATGACGATGTTGGCACGCAACGCGGAGTCGCTCTACTGGATCGGTCGGTACGTCGAACGCGCGGATGACACCGCCCGCATTCTCGATGTGACGGTGCATCAGCTGCTCGAGGATTCCAGCGTCGATCCCGATCAGGCCTCCCGCACGCTGTTGCGGGTGCTGGGCATCGAACCGCCCGACGAGGAACTCGATGTGTGGTCGCTGACCGACATCGTGGCGTTCAGCCGGGACACCTACGGCGGCTGCTCGATCGTCGAGGCAATCTCCGCCGCTCGTGAGAATGCCCGGGGGGCAAGGGAAGTCACGTCCGGTGAGATCTGGGAGTGTCTGAACACCACGTACAACGCGCTGGCTGAACGCGAACGCGCCGCCAAGCGGCTGGGTCCGCATGAGTTCTTGTCCTTCGTCGAAGGACGCGCGGCGATGTTCGCCGGGCTGGCGGACTCGACACTCAGCCGCGACGACGGGTACCGGTTCATGGTCCTGGGTCGAGCCATCGAGCGGGTGGATATGACGGTGCGTCTGTTGTTGTCGCGGGTCGGTGATACGGCGTCCTCCCCGGCGTGGGTGACGCTCTTGCGTTGTGCCGGCGCGCACGACACGTATCTGCGTACGTACCGGGGCGCGTTGGATGCCGCCAGGGTGGTCGAATTCATGCTGCTCGACCGGCTCTTCCCGCGCTCGATCTTCCACTCGCTGAAGTTGGCCGAGCACAGTCTCGACGAACTGCTCAACCGTCCGCACGGTCGTCTGGGCGCGACCGACGAGGCTCAGCGTCTGCTCGGACGCGCGCGCAGCGAGCTGGAGTTTCTGCAGCCGGGCGTGATCCTGGATTCGCTCGAGACCCGCCTGGCCGGGCTGCAGGAGACGTGCTTCGAGGTCGGCGAGGCGTTGGCGCTGCAGTACTTCCATTCCGCGCCGTGGGTGGCGTGGACCGACGCCGGTCGCAACGCGTTGGTGATCGAAGAAGGGGAGATCTAGATGTGGCGGATGCGTGTGGTGCACGCGACGGGCTATGCCTACAAGTCGCCGGTCACCGCGTCGTTCAACGAGGCGCGGCTGACGCCGCGGTCGGACAACCGCCAGAACGTGATCCTCAACCGGGTCGAAACCGATCCGGCAACCCGGTCGTACCGGTACGTGGACTACTGGGGCACGGCGGTGACGTCGTTCGATCTGCACGCCCCGCACACCGAACTCGAGGTCATCGCCTCGTCGGTGGTGGAAACCGAGAAGCCGGAATACTCCGAGATCGACATCACCTGGGATGACTTGGATACGGAAGCGGTCGTCGACAAGTACGACGAGGTCCTCGCTCCCACGCATTACGTCCCGGCGAGCAAGCGAATCGAGCGGGTGGGTCGCCGGATCGCGAAGTATCACGAACCGGCGCAGGCCGTCATCGAGGCGGTGAGCTGGGTGCGCGACGAACTCAAGTACGTGCCGGGCACCACCGGCGTGCACACCTCGGGGGTGGACGCGCTGCGTGAAGGCAAGGGAGTCTGTCAGGACTTCGCACATCTGACACTGATGCTGTTGCGCGGCATGGGAATCCCCTCGAGGTACGTCTCGGGTTATCTCCACCCCAAGCGCAACGCCAAGGTCGGTGACACCGTCGACGGGCAGAGCCACGCCTGGATCCAGGCCTGGACGGGCGAGTGGTGGCATTACGACCCGACCAACAACACCGAGATCAACGAGCAGTACATCAGCGTCGGGGTCGGCCGCGACTACGCCGACGTGACCCCGCTGAAAGGTATCTACTCCGGTGAGGGGTCCACCGATCTCGATGTCGTCGTGGAGATCACCCGGCTGGCCTAGTTCTCGGTGAACCCCGGGTATTCGACCTGGGTCGTCAGCCCTGGCGGGCGCACACCCCGGGGTGGACCTCCACCCGGTGTAGGTCGTCGCCGATCTCGATCTGGCGGTCGAACACGGTGGCGGCCAACGCGCGCCAGTCGTCTTCTTGTCCTGGCGCGATCGGCGGGACGTAGTGGGTCAGGATCAGGATGCCCACCCCGGCGCGGGCTGCGGTGTCGGCGGCCTGCTCGACGGTGGAGTGGTAGTCGCAGATGTCGCGGATGCGCTGCATCGGCATCGCTTCGACGAGGTCCTTGCGAATCACGGTGTGGACCAGAGCGCCCGCGCCGGCGGCCAGCGCGTCGAGGGTGGGGCATGGCACCGTGTCACCGGCGAGGACCACCGATGCGCCGTTGTGTTCGATACGGAAGCCGATGGTGGGGGCGACCGGTCGGTGGTCGGTGGGAGCGACGGTGATCGCGACGCCGTCGCGTCCCCACACCACGCCGTCGGTGACCTCCTCGACCTCGACCGGCGGCGGCGCCGTCAGATCAGCGTGGTGGGCGATGCGGTATCCGATGTCGGGGCCGAACGCCTTGAGCGTGTTCTCGACGACCTCGGCGGTCCCCGGCGGGCCGATGATCGGCAGCGGGGGCTGGTTGGGGGCGAAGTTGGACACCCACCGGCTGATCAGCACGTCACCGAGGTCGGCGATGTGGTCACTGTGCAGATGGGTCAGCAGCAGCGCGCTGATGGCGTTGGCGCCGATGCCCAACGCCGCGGTGCGCATCAACACTCCACGACCGCAGTCCACCAGGAAGGTTTGGTCGCCGGCGCGCACGAGCGTCGACGGGCCCGCGCGCCGCGCGTCGGGGATCGGGCTGCCGGTGCCGAGCAGAGTCACTTCGATCATGGCTTTCACCTAACCCTGTTTCCGCGCGGTGTGGGTGCCGGAAACGCCGATTTTGCGGGCGCGAATTGCCTACAGTTGACGGTGCGAAGTCTGACGGGCGGAGAGAGCCATGCGGATATCCGACGTGTTGCGCAACAAGGGTGCGACGGTGGCCACGATCACCCCGGAGACCTCGGTGGCCGGGCTGCTGACCGAGCTGTCGGTGCACAACATCGGCGCGATGGTGGTGGTGTCGCCGGACGGCGTGCTCGGCATCGTGTCCGAGCGCGACATCGTCCGCAAGCTCCATGAGGTGGGTGGTGATCTGCTGCGCCGTCCCGTTTCGGAGATCATGACCACGCTGGTGGCCACGTGCGGACCGGACGACACGGTGGACAGCCTCAGCGCTTTGATGACCTGCAATCGGGTGCGCCACGTCCCGGTCGTCGTCGATGGCCGGTTGAGCGGCATCGTGAGCATCGGCGACGTGGTGAAGACCCGCATGGAGGAGCTGGAGCGCGAGCAGCAGCAACTCCAGGCCTACATCACCCAGGGCTGACGAGGTGACGGCCGGCATCGATGTCGACTTCGCGCGCAAGCAGGACGTGCCGGCGCTGGCCCGGGTGCTCGGCAGGGCGTTCTTCGACGACCCGGTGATGGAGTGGATGCAGCCTCACGACAAGCGCCGCGCCCGGGCGTTGCCGCGGATGTTCGCGGCCATGGTCCGACATCATTTCCTGGCCGGCGAGGGTGTCGAGGTGGCGCGGCGCGTCGGCGAGATGGGCGGGGCAGCGCTGTGGGATCCGCCTGGGCGCTGGAAGCAGACCGGAGCCGAGGAATTGCGCATGATGCCGCGGCTGCTGCTCGCGCTGGGCCGCCGGTCCGGGCGAGGGATGGCGATCTCCGAGCTGATGAAGCGTCACCACCCGGAGGAGCCGCACTGGTATCTGGCCGTGCTCGGCAGTGACCCGCACGTGCGCGGCGCGGGATTCGGAAAGGCATTGATGGAGTCGCGGTTGCGACGCTGTGACGCCGAGGGCGCGCCGTGCTACCTGGAGTCCACCAAGGAGTCCAACGTGCCCTACTACATGCGCTTCGGGTTCGACGTCACCGGAGAACTGGCGATTCCGGGCGGCGGCCCGACCATGTGGCAGATGTGGCGTCCGCCGGCCGGGTGAATCGTCGGTTCAGCTCCACGAGTAGTCGGCGCGCAGCCGCGCTGCGACCAGGTCGAAGATCTCGCGCTCCAGGATGGCGCCCTCGCGCCGGATTCCTTCCTCGGGGACGTCGAGGACCCGGTCCAGCCGCACCCAACTGACTCGGCCGTCGTAGTCCCAGGTTCCGCTGCCGATGCTGATCCAATTCGGGTCGTTGCGGTGATGGTCCTGGCTCGACAGCATCAACCCGAGCAGCACGCTGCGGTCTCGGCCCACCACCAGCACCGGACGGTCCTTGCCGCGGCTGGGGTCGTCTTCGTAGACCACCCAGGTCCACACGATCTCGCCCGGATCGGCGCGGCCGTCCAGGTCGGGGGAGTAGGCGATGCGGCGGGCCCGGTGCGCGGTCGGAACGAAGTTGCTCGACACCGGCCGGCCGGCGGGCAGGGCGGCGGCCGGTCCGGGCTGCTGGTTGGCCAGGGCGTCCAGGCCGATCCGCAGCCCCTGCTGCAGCAGCTTCGGGGCTTCGTTGAACACGAGGTTCTCGGTGTTCTTGATCAAGAACCGCTGGAACGTCTTCAAATACGACGACGAGGACGCCATACCCGCCAAGCATAAGGGGCGCCGCGGTGACGCGACGGCGGCGGAGGCCGGTGGACGGCGGTCTCCAGCCGTCCGGTCGCTGCCGTGCGAAGCGCTCGATTGTGTCGCCGGGGCCTGCGCTCGATACTCTGGTAGAGCCGCCCCAGGCTGTACCGACGCCCGTTCACCAGGAGATTCCCATCAGCAGCTTCGCCGACAAGACCTTCACCGCGCCGGCGCAGATTCGGAACTTCTGCATCATCGCTCACATCGACCACGGCAAGTCCACGCTGGCCGACCGGATGCTGCAGCTCACCGGGGTGGTGGACGAACGGTCGATGCGCGCGCAGTACCTGGACCGGATGGACATCGAACGCGAGCGGGGCATCACGATCAAGGCGCAGAACGTGCGCCTGCCGTGGGAGGCCAACGGGCAGCAGCACGTGCTGCATCTCATCGACACGCCTGGTCACGTCGACTTCACCTACGAGGTGTCGCGCGCGCTGGAGGCGTGTGAAGGCGCGGTGCTGCTGGTCGACGCCGCCCAGGGCATCGAGGCGCAAACGCTGGCCAACCTGTACCTCGCTCTGGACCGCGATCTGGCCATCATCCCGGTGCTCAACAAGATCGACCTGCCCGCCGCCGACCCGGACCGGTACGCCGCAGAGTTGGCCCACATCATCGGTTGCGAGCCCACGGATGTGCTGCGGGTGTCGGGCAAGACCGGGGAAGGGGTCGCCGAGTTGCTCGACGAGGTGGTCCGTCTGGTTCCGCCGCCCACCGGCGACGCCGACGCCCCGGCGCGGGCGATGATCTTCGACTCGGTCTACGACACCTACCGCGGCGTGGTGACCTACATTCGCGTCGTCGACGGCAAGATCGTGCCGCGCGAGCGGATCAAGATGATGTCCACCGGCGCCACCCACGAACTGCTCGAGGTCGGCATCGTCTCGCCGGAGCCCAAGGCGTCCGACGGTCTGGGCGTCGGCGAGGTCGGCTATCTGATCACCGGCGTCAAAGACGTGCGGCAGTCGAAGGTCGGTGACACGGTGACCTCCGCCCGCGGCGGTGCCAGCGAGCCGCTGACCGGCTACCGCGAGCCCAAACCGATGGTCTACTCGGGGCTGTATCCGGTCGACGGATCGGACTATCCCGACCTGCGGGAGGCGCTGGACAAGCTGCAGCTCAACGATGCCGCGTTGACCTATGAGCCGGAGACGTCGGTGGCGCTGGGGTTCGGGTTCCGCTGCGGATTCCTGGGTCTGTTGCACATGGAGATCACCCGCGAGCGCCTGGAACGCGAATTCGACCTGGACCTGATCTCGACGTCGCCCAACGTCGTGTACCGGGTCATCAAGGACGACGAGACCGAACTGACGGTGACCAACCCGTCGGACTGGCCCGAGGGCAAGGTCCGCACCGTGTTCGAACCCGTGGTCAAGACCACGATCATCGCGCCCAGCGAGTTCATCGGCACCATCATGGAGCTGTGCCAGTCGCGCCGCGGCGAGTTGGGTGGCATGGACTACCTGTCGACGGAGCGTGTCGAGTTGCGCTACACGCTGCCGCTCGGCGAGATCATCTTCGACTTCTTCGACTCGTTGAAGTCGCGCACCCGCGGCTATGCCAGCCTGGACTACGAGGAGGCGGGTGAGCAGGAATCGCAGCTCGTCAAGGTCGACATCCTGTTGCAGGGCGAGCCGGTGGACGCGTTCAGCGCGATCGTCCACAAGGACGGGGCGTTCGCGTACGGCAACAAGATGACCACCAAGCTCAAGGAACTCATCCCGCGCCAGCAGTACGAGGTGCCGGTGCAGGCTGCGATCGGTTCGAAGATCATCGCCCGCGAGAACATCCGCGCCATCCGAAAGGACGTGCTGTCCAAGTGCTACGGCGGTGACATCACGCGCAAGCGCAAACTGCTCGAGAAGCAGAAGGAAGGCAAGAAGCGGATGAAGACCATCGGCCGGGTGGAGGTTCCGCAGGAGGCCTTCGTCGCAGCGCTGTCGACGGATTCGACGGCCGACAAGCCGAAGAAGTAGCGCGTCCCGGTGGTGAGCCCGTCGTAAGAGTTTCCGAAACTGGCGTGCGGGCCCGCGGCGATGCCGCCAGGATGATCCCCACGATGGTCGCCAACGTCGGCCAGCGGTGAGCGGGCAGGAGGACCGGATGCCGATACGTCGGGTGGCTGCGGCCGGCGCGGCCTGTCTCGCGCTGGCGGGGTGCGGAGCTCAGCCGGTCGACGACCGCCCGACCGTACGCATCGCGCCGGCCGTACAGCCGGCACAGGCGATTCCGCTCGGCGGTTTCCTCCCCACCACCGAGGATCTCGCGGCCGCGCTGGGCACCGGTCCGAACGGCTTCATGGGCCCGACAGTCGAGGGCGATGAGGACATGCTGCTGCGCAGTGTCGGCGAGGCTCAGGTGACGCCCGCGGACTGCGCCGGCGCCCCGTATCGGCTCCAGCAGACTGTCTACCGGGACAGCCCGGTGTTGTCGGTGGCCAGCGCCTCCTGGGCGGGCGGCGGATTCGATGCCGCCCCGGTCTCGGCCTATGTCGGTGTCGTGCAGATGGGCAGCGCCGCCGCGGCCCAGGATTTCTTCGCCACCACCACCGAGCGGTGGCGGCGCTGCGCAGGTCAGACGGTTGCGTTGCAGCAGCCGGGGTTGGGCAGCGGCGAGTTGAGCCGCGTCACCGATGTCGTGTTCGACGACAGCGTGGTCGCGGCGTCGGTGCTGCATGTCTCGGCCGGCGCCGAAGCGCCCACCGGGTTGCGAGCCGTCGGCGTCACCGGCGACTGCGTCGTCGACGTGGAGGTCGTCGATCCGCGCGCACCAGCGCGCGCGGACGGGGCGGTCACGGTGACGGAGTTGGTGTTGGACCGCATCGCGGCACAGCGGTGACGTTGCCAGCGTCGTACGGGACAATCACAAGGTGGCTCACAGCATCGGAATCGGTCGAATCTGTGCGGTCCTGACGACGTCGGCCCTGCTCGCAGGCTGTGTGTCCACGGTGGACGGCACCGCGGTGCGCGGCCGCCCCGCCGGTCCGCTCGACGTCCCGTTGTTGACGGAGTCTCAGCTGGACGGTTTGCTGCTGAGCATCGGTGAGCTCAACGGCATCATGGGTTCCACCCAGATGAAGGTGACCAGCGAGCTCGACGAGATGACCGACCACGCCGACGAGGTGTCGGATCCGGACTGCCTCGGTGCGGTGTACGGCGCCGAGGAGCCGGTCTACGCCGGCAGCGGCTGGACCGCCGTGCGCGATCAGGTGGCACGCGAACCCAACGACGACAACGAGCATTGGGTCGAGCAGACCGCGGTGCTCTACCCGGCTGCGGAGAACGCGCAAGGGTTCTTCGATGATTCCACCGCCACCTGGCAGGACTGCGCGAATTCCGCGATCGGCGTCGGCGACGGCGAATACCTGTGGCAGCTCGGTGAGGTCGAGAACGACGACAATCTGATCACCCAGCTGACCACGCAGGAGGGTGCCGACGGCTGGGCTTGCCAACACGCGCTGTCGCTCGTGTCCAACGTGACGGTGGAAGCGTGGGCGTGCGGCTACGCGGTCAGCGACGAGGCCGCGGAGATCGTCACGGCCATGGTGGACAACGCGGCAAAGTAGCGACCCGTTCAGCGACCGTTCACTGTCTGGGTTCTGATTGATCAGTTAGCGGGCATAACTTTCCCGCGTGGCTGAACAGACGACCTCTTCGCCCCCGACACCAGCAGAAGCCGTGTTCCTGGGGGACGACCGCAACTGGCATCTGACGTTCGGGCTGATGCTCGCCGTCGCGTTCGGCGCGTTCACGTGGTGGTCCTTCGGCTACGTGGACAGCTCCGCCAGCAAGGTCATCCTGATCACCGCCACCGTGCTGGGCATGTTCATGGCCTTCAACATCGGCGGCAACGACGTGGCCAACTCGTTCGGCACCAGCGTGGGCGCCGGCACCCTGACGATGAAGCAGGCGCTGCTGGTCGCGGCGATCTTCGAGGTCAGCGGCGCCGTCATCGCCGGCGGTGAGGTGACCGACACGATCCGCAGCGGGATCGTCGATCTGTCGATCGTGCAGATCTCCCCGATGGATTTCGTGTTCATCATGATGGCCGCGCTGTTCGCCGCGGCCTTCTGGTTGCTGTTCGCCACCCGGATGGGCTATCCGGTGTCGACCACGCACTCGATCATCGGCGGCATCGTCGGGGCCGCATTGATGCTCGGGTTCGTCACCGGTCAGGGCGACTCGGCGCTGGACATGGTCCAGTGGGACCAGATCGGTCAGATCGCGATCTCCTGGGTGCTCTCGCCACTGCTGGGTGGGCTGGTGGCCTACCTGCTCTACGGCACGATCAAGCGGCGCATCCTGACCTACAACGAAGAGGCCGACGCCAAGCTGGTGGAGATCCGCAAAGAGCGCATCGAACACCGCAACCGGCACAAGCAGGCGTTCGAACGACTCTCGGAGATCCAGCAGATCGCCTACACCGGCGCGATGGCCCGCGACGCGGTCGCGGCCAACCGCGGCGACTACGACCCCGACGAGCTCGAGAGCGACTACTACAAAGAGCTGCACGACATCGACTCCAAGGCCCGCTCGATCGACGCCTATAAGGCACTGCAGACCTGGGTGCCGTTGCTGGCAGCTTTCGGCGCGATGATCATCGCGGCGATGCTGCTGTTCAAGGGGCTCAAGAACATGCATCTGGGCCTGACCACGATGAACAACTACTTCATCATGGGCATGATCGGCGCCGCGGTGTGGATGGCGACCTTCATCTTCGCCAAGACACTCAAGGGCGAATCCCTGCCGCGGTCGACCTTCCTGATGTTCAGCTGGATGCAGGTGTTCACCGCGTCAGGCTTCGCGTTCAGCCACGGCAGCAACGACATCGCCAACGCCATCGGCCCGTTCGCCGCGATCCTCGACGTGCTGCGCAACGGTGATGTCGAAAGCGAAGCCGCCGTACCGCCGGCGGCGATGCTGGCCTTCGGCGTCGCCCTTGTCGCCGGGTTGTGGTTCATCGGGCGCAAGGTCATCGCGACCGTCGGCACCAACCTCACCGAAATGCATCCGGCGTCGGGTTTCTCTGCCGAACTGTCGGCAGCTGCGGTGGTCATGGGTGCCAGCGTGCTCGGCCTGCCGGTGTCGAGCACCCACATCCTGATCGGCGCCGTGCTCGGCGTGGGCATCGTCAACCGGGCCACGAACTGGAACCTGATGAAGCCGATCGCGCTGGCCTGGGTGATCACGCTGCCCGCCGCGGCCACACTCGGCGCCGTCGCGGTCGTGGCGCTGCGCGGGATTTTCTGACGCGGCGCTCCATCATTCGCGCGCGACGAAAACGACTCCGCGGTGCTCGTCGCGGCCCCACCGGCACATCCGGTCCAATTCGGCCAGGCGGATGGGTAGGTCGTGTGCGTCGACCCAGGTTTCTCCTCCCGGCCTGTCCAGCCACGGGTCCTGCACGACGACGAGTGTCTGCCCGTCGGAAGCATGGGCGGTGATCCAGTGCGGCTCATTCTGGCCGTGCATCGGGGTCTGGGTGATGAGCAGCAGTGCGATCTCGCCGACGGAGATCCGTTCGGCGACCTCGGCGATCTCGACTCGGTCGCCGCGCACCGTGACCCCGAGGTCGGCAGCGTGCTGCCGTGAGTCGTTCTGCAGCTCGATCCTGAATTCGCGGTCGAAGCCGCGGAATTCATCGATCAGCAGCGGGTTTTCGGTATCCAGCGCCACCTCGACATGCCGGTCAACGCCGAGATGGCGCTGCACTGCGACCGCCAGCCCGATCGGTTCGCAGGCCGGGAAATTGCTTGCGGTACGCCAGAAGTCGAGCTCGAGTCGGCGGTCACGGAGGTCGCCGGAGAATCCGGGCCGGCCGACGAGTTCGGCTGCCAGCAATCCAGCAACCGCTCCGCAGGTGAACTCGGTGCTCTGGGCGTAGTACCTGGGTTCGGTGTGTGGCAGCGGTGTCAACCACAGGGCATAGCCGTCGACGCCTGGATCGGGGTGGGCTCTCGGCTGCATTTCCACGAATCCCCGGGGCCGGGCGGCCTCGGGCAGCCCTGCATCGTGACGGATCTCCCACTTGACCACGGCCGCGCGCGCCTGTCGTGCCATCGCGATCACCGCATCGAGCATGGGTGTGAGCGCGGGTGCCTCGCAGCACCACAGATCGACGATCTTCAGTGCCGCGGTCGCGGGGCGACTGCTCACCAATGCGGCAGCGACGATGCGGTTGTCGTGTCTGAGAAGCAGCACCCGGGGGAGGTACTGTTCGCGCCGGATCCGCCAGCGCGCAGTCATGTCTGCATCGAGAAGCTCGGCCAGCTCCGCGGTGAGCAGTTCGGCGATGGCATCGGCACCTTCGGTGACCGACTGCTCCAGCACCGCCATGTCAGTGTCCTCCTTCGTGGCCGGCGTCGGCGACGACGGCCGGCCGGGTGTTCTCCCGTGATGACGCTGCCACCAGCAGCCTGGTGTAATCCTCTTTCGGGTGCGTGAGGACTTCGGCGCAGCGCCCCTGTTCCACCACACGGCCGCCGCGCAGAACCACGACCTCGTCGGCGATCATCCGCACCACCGCGAGGTCATGGGAGATGAACAACAACGTCAGTCCCAGCTCGTCGCGCAGTCGCCCGAGCAGGTCGAGGATCTGGGACTGGACCGAAACGTCGAGCGCGGACACCGACTCGTCGCAGATCAGCAGCTGCGGTCGGGGAGCCAGGGCGCGCGCGATCGCGATGCGCTGCCGTTGGCCGCCGGACAGTTCTGCCGGGCGTCGGCGCGCGTAGTCCGGCCCGAGTCCGACGGTGCTGAGCAGTTGCGGCACCTCGGTGGGGGAGCGACCGGCAACCCGCAGCGCTTCCCGCAGAATCGCGCCCACCGACATAATCGGATTGAGCGACGAGTACGGGTCCTGGAACACGATCTGCATCTGTCGGGGGACCCGGGAACGACGGCCCGGTGCGAGGGCTTCGCCCTCGAACTCCACCGTGCCGGTGTCGTGTCGTTCCAGTCCCGCGATGCAGCGTGCCAGTGTCGACTTGCCTGACCCAGATTCTCCGACCACCCCGACGACGCCGCCCGCGGGGATGCTGATCGTCACGCCGTCGAGCACAGGGCGTTCACCGAACGCTTTACCCACTCCGGTGACCCGGACCAACGGCTCGGCGGATCGACCGTCCAGGGGGCGCTGCGTCGGCATCCGGGAGTTGGGGTCGGCGTCGATGAGGGCCTGCGTATAGGGATGCTGCGGCGCGCTCAGAACGGTTCGGGTTTGGCCCCGTTCGACGACGACGCCGTCGCGCATGACCAACACTTCGTCGGTGCGTCCCCGAATCAGACCGAGATCGTGGGAGATCAGAAGCACTGACAACCGCCGCGAGATCTGGATGGACCGGATGAGATCGAGGACGTCGGCCTGGTTACTGGCGTCCAGGGCCGTCGTCGGTTCGTCGGCGATCAGGAGGCGGGGGTTCGCCGCCAAGGCGGCGGCAATGGCCACCCGCTGCCGCATGCCGCCGGAGAGCTGGTGCGGGTACGCCGCGGCGACGTGGGGGCCGAGTTTGACCTCGCCGAGGAGGTCGGCCACCGCAGCTCGTCTGAGTCGGCCAGGGGTTTCACGCAGAGTCCAGGCAATCTGATCGCCGCAGCGGTGGACCGGGGACAGGCTGGTGAACGGGTCCTGCAACAGCAGGGAAGCGGTCGCTCCACGCACTGACCGCCACGCGCGGGCGGTGCCGCTCAGGTCGACCAGAGTCTCGCCGATGCGCATGGATCCCTGCGCATGGAATCCGCGGGGCAGAAGACCGACGAGACTCGTGGCGGTCAGCGTCTTTCCGGAGCCGGATTCTCCGATGATGGCCAGCGTGCTGCCCGCCGGGATGTGGGCGTCCAGCGGCGCGACCATCGTGCCGCGCTGCCCCAGCACCGTCAGCTGCTCGATGTGGACGTCGCTCACGCCGTTGTTCCGTTCTGCGCCAGACGTTGTCCGAGCCAGTCGCCCACCAGATTGACCGTGCAGGCCACGAGAATGATCAGTATCGCGGGTACCACCACCGCGGCGGGGTTGTCGAAGACAATCTGCCGGTTGGCGGCCAGCTGGGCGCCCCAGTCCGCGGTGTCGGTGGAAACCCCGACCCCGAGGAACGACAGCGACGAGAACGCCACCAACGCGAAGGCGACATTGAGCATCACGTTGGTCACCACCAGAGTCGAGACGTTGGGCAGGATGTGGACGAACATCACGCGCCACCGCGGCATCGACAGCATCTGGGCGGCCTCGATATAGGGCCGGGTGGACTGCTCCAGTACCCCCGCGCGCACGATGCGGATGTCGGACGGTGAGAACAGGACCACCAGCAGGATGACGGTGACCCAGTATCCGCCACCGAGGACGCCGCCGACGACGATAGCGGCGAGTAACAGCGGGAGAGCCAACAACAGATCCGCCCATCGGCTGATCACGAAATCGACTGGCCCACGCTCGTAGCCGGCCAGCGTGCCCAGCAGGATCCCGATGAGCATCGATCCGACCGCGACACAGACCGGTCCCAGCAGGGCCGACCCCGTGCCCGCAACCGTCATCGCCAGCACGTCGCGGCCCAGTTCGTCGGTTCCCAGCAGGTGGCCCGGTGCGCCCGGCGCGACCAGCCCGGTCAGGATGTCCTGCCGCATCGGGTCGGGATAGACCAGCCTGCCGAAGAGCGCGGCGAGCAGGACCACGCCGAGCAGGACGGCTGATGCCGTCACCGACCAGGGCAGTCGCCGGCGCCACGAGATGAAGGGCCGGTCGAGGGCGGTCATGAGCCCCGCCTGCCGTGCTCACGCACCCGCGGATCGAGCAACAGATACGCCGAGTCGGCCAGCAGCGATATCGCCATGATGACGCAGGCCACCAGCAGTGTCAGCGATTGAACGACGGCGATGTCTTTGAACAGCACCGAATCTCGCAACAGCGTACCCAGTCCCGGCAGCGCGAAGGTGGCTTCGGCGAGCACGGTGCCGCCGACCAGAAAGGTCAGCAGCAGCCCGGCGCCGGTGGTGATCGGGATGGCTGCGTTGCGTAGGGCGATACGGAGCACGGTTGCTTCGGAAAGCCCCCGGGCGCGCGCAGCCGTCACGTAGTCGGTGTCGAGTTCGCGCAGCATCGCTGCCCGGGTCAGCTTCACCACGATCGCGCCGAGTCCCAGCGCCAGTGAGATCGCCGGCAGGGTCAGGTGCCGGATGGTGTCGAGCCCGCCGTCGCCGACGCCGTAGACCGGCAGCACAGGGATGACATAGGCGAAGACGAGCAGCAGCAGAAGTCCGATGGCGAACGTCGGCGCACTGAGCCCGATCACGGCGAGTCCGCTTGCGCTGCGGTCGATCCAGCCTCCGGCACGTACCGCGCTGAGTACGCCGAGAGGCACTGCGACGAGCACCGACAGCACGAACGCCATCGCGCACAACAACGCGGTCAGGCCTACCCGTTGCGAGATCGCCTCGCTGACCGGAACCTGCAGCCGCACCGATTCGCCGAGGTCGCCGTGGAGAAAGCCGCCCAGCCAGCGTAGGTACTGCTGGACTGCAGACTCGTCGAGGTGGTACTGCGCGCGGATCGCGTTCACCGCTTCGGGTGACGAAGGCCGGTTGCCGAGAAGGTTTTTCACAACGTCGCCGGGAGCCAGGTACAGCAACGCGAAGATGAGCACCGACAACGCCAGGAGTACGGCGACCGCGCCGAGAACGCGGATGCTCAGCAACCGGACCGCGGGCCAGGTCACTTGGGAGCAGCCCGGTAGAGCTGAGTCGGCCACGACGAGACGAAGGTGTACGGGCTGTTGGTGCGGATGCCGAGGTCGTCGGCGAACGCGGTGGCCGACTGGCCCCACCACAGCGGTACGTTGATGGCGTCGCGGGCTTGGAGGGTCTCTGCCTGCAGCAGCAGGTCGATACGCGCGTCGGGATCGGCTTCGGCGTTGGCGCGATCGAGCAGATCGGTGATCTCGGGATTGCTGTAGCCCGACGGGTTTCCCGGTCCGAGAAGATAATTCGGCAGTTCCGCGGGGTCTCCCGAAGTGGAGAAGTACCACATCAAGCCCACCCCGTGATCGGAGCTGGCGTCGAGGCTGGCGAGCCACTCCTCGATGGGCACCTCGCGGACGGTGAGGATGATGCCGAGGTCACCGAGTTGCTGGGCGAGCGCCTGCGCGGCCTTGCCGAGTTGTGGCCCGGTGTTGGGCGTGAGGATCTCGGTGGTGAAACCGTTCGCATGGTTCGACGCGGCCAGCGCCGCTCTCGCAGCGTCGAGGTTGTAGTCCCACTGCGGAACCGTGGCCAGCTCGGACCGTGCCTGATCCGCAGACACAGTGCTGACCAGTGACTCCGGTGTCATGATCGCCGTGGCGGGCTCGCCGTGCCCGCGCAGCAGCTTGTCGACGTAGGCGGAACGGTCGACGAGGTGTGCGAACGTCTCGCGCACCTTCGGGTCATCGAAGGGTGCGATGTTGGGGTTGAAGTACAGACCCACATAGGACAGGTCGTTGACGTAGTCCACCCGCATGGTTTGGAGCTTCTCCCACTGTGAGGTCTGCGCCAGTGGCACGTTGAAGGCCATGTCGAGATCACCGGACTGAGCGGCCACCAGGCGCGTCGACTCGTCGGGGACGAAGTTGACCCGGATGTTCTGCACTGCCGGCGCCTCGCCCCGCCAGGTGTCGGCGCGCCTGAAGCTGACGTGCGAGTCGGGGACGAACTCGGTGACCTGGTAGGGCCCGGTGCCCAGCAGCAGCGCACCCGGGGTGCCGACGTCGCCGTTGTGGCGCTCCCAGAATGCCTTAGAGGTGATGAAGGCGGTTCCCGCGGTGCTCATGTTCTTGGTGAACGCGGCGTCCGGCTTGGTCAGGCGGATGGTGACCTGCCCGTCGCCGCTCTGTTCGATGGTGTCGACGCTGGCCAGCAGACCCGAGAAGCCGGGCGAAGCCGTCTCGTTGCGGGCCTGTTCGAGGCTGAACACGACGTCCTCGGCGGTCATCGGTGTGCCGTCCTGGAACTGCACGTCGTCGCGCAGATCGAACACATAGGTGGTGTCGTCGGGTTGCTCCCACGATTCGGCCAGTGCCGGCTGCACCCGGCCGCTGTCGTCGATGGAGACGAGTCCCTCCTGGGTGATGGAGGCGACGTAGTAGTTCAGGATTCCGGACTCCTGCCCGACGTACAGGTTCGACAGCGACCCTGGCAGGGCCACGGTGATCTCGGCGATCTGTTCACCGGTGTCGGCGCCCACCGATTTCGGGGTGTCGGTGGCGGTGCCGCCGCACGCTGAGAGCGCCAGGGCTCCGACGACGGCGGCGGCGGTGGCGCGACCGGCGCGCCCGGAGGTCAGTAACGGCATGGGGGCACTCTCTTCGGTCGGATGCAGAAATCGGGGCGGTGACGAACTGGGGAAGCGGGCGCGGTGACTGTCACTGCGGCGGCGGGCAGTGAGGACTTCGTCGATATCGGCCGGCGCCGGCCGGTGGGATACCAGACCGCGCAGGGCGATGCCGATGGTGGGGCTGGCGGCCGCGTCGGCCAGGGTGACGGCGCTCGCGCGCCGGGTCATCGGTGGTTCGAGCGCGAAGGCGCGCACGCCGGTAGGCAACTCGATGCCCTGGAGTGAGCTTTCGGCGACGAACACGGTGCCGCGATCACAGCTCGCCAGCGACAACGCGGCGTCGGTGCGGCTCACCGCGGCGTCGCGGGTGTCTGCCGGACGCGCGATAGCAGCGGCGACGGCATCGCTGCATGTCCCCGAGCCGGTGATCCACGGTTGCGCCGCCAGCCGCTGCGGGGCGACCCGGTCGCCGTCGGTGTTCACCGCGGCGGTGGTGACGGCGACGATCTCTTCAGCGAACAGGAATGTCGACCTGGTGCTCGCGGCGCGCGTGCCGCCGCGATGTCGGCCGGGCCCGATGATGTCGAAGACGATGGCGAGATCCGCCCGCCCGCTCTGGACCGACGACACTGCGTGCTCGGAATCCGTGGATTCGGTGACGCCGACCTCGAGGCCGGGGAAATGGGTGGCGAGCCAAGAGGCCACCGGGGCCAGGATCACGGTGATCGCTTCGGGCGGTCCGACCAACCGGACGGCACCGGCGCGCCGTCCCAGCAGGCGGGACAGCTCGGTCGCGGCCGCGGTCAGACTTGCGTCGATGCGGGGAGCGTGCTCGGCCAGCAACGCCCCGGCCGGGGTCAGCCGCGCTGAGCGCGCCGCCCGGGTCACCAATGGGGTGCCGAGCCTGGACTCCAGCCGTTGCACGTGCTGGGTGATGGTGGGTTGCGTGTAACCGAGGGTGCGAGCGGCGCCGCTGATGGAACCGGTCTGGTCGATCGCCACCAGAATTCGCAACGAGTGCACGTCGAGGGCGCGGGTGAGCGCCTCGATCTCGGCCTGCACATCGTCCATGAGGCGAAGTCTGACACATCGATAGCCACTTGCAATGGCTAATCGTTAAGCCATTGTTAACAGTGATGGTTTGGCCGCGGCGCTGCCATACTGACGGTCATGAGCGAGCGCGATCCGTTGGCTGCCGTCGCCGAGCTGGTCCAGCGTCACCGAACCGATCTGATCGCGCTGTCCCGCTCACTGCACGCCGAGCCGGAGCTGGCGTTCGAGGAGCACCGAAGCGCCGCGAAGACTCAGACCCTGGCCGCCGAACGGGGATTCGAGGTCGAATCCGGCACGGGCGGGCTTCCCACGGCATTCCGGGCCGTCTACGGCGACGGTGAACTGGTGGTGGGGATCTGCGCGGAATACGACGCGTTGCCGGGCCTCGGGCACGCGTGTGGGCACAACATCATCGCCGCGGCCGGTGTCGGTGCGGCGCTGGCACTGGCCGAGGTCGCCGACATGCTCGACCTGACAGTGGTTCTGCTCGGCACACCTGCCGAGGAGGCCGGCGGCGGCAAGGCGTTGTTGCTCGAGGCGGGGGGGTTCAACGACATCGCCGCTTGTGTGATGGTCCACCCGGGTCCATTGGACATCGAGCGCCCCCGTTCGCTGGCGCTGTCGGATGTCGCCGTCACCTTCACCGGCCGGGAAGCCCACGCGGCCGTCGCCCCGTTCGCCGGACTCAACGCCGCCGACGCCGCCACCGTGGCGCAGGTGGCCGTGGGTCTGCTGCGGCAACAGCTGGAGCCGGGCCAGATGGTGCACGGCATCGTCACCGACGGAGGGCAGGCGGCCAACGTGATCCCCGCACAGGCGGCGATGCGCTACATCATGCGCGCGGCAGACAGCTCGGCATTGGAGCAACTGCGCCGGCGGGTCACGGACTGTTTCCGTGCGGGCGCGATCGCCGCCGGGTGTCAGTTCGATGTCGTTGACACCGAGCCGCGGTATCTCGAGTTGGCGCCGGACCAGTGGTTGTCGGCGGTCTTCGGCGAAGAGCTGCTTCGGCTGGGCCGTAAGCCTGTCGGGCCTGGTGAGCCGGCCGCGATCGCACCGTTTGGGTCCACCGACATGGGCAATGTGTCCCACGCGATGCCGGCGATCCATCCGACCATCGGCATCGACGCGCAGGGCGCGTCGATCCATCAGGCCGCGTTCGCTGCAGCGGCGGGCAGTCCCAGCGGTGATGCAGCTGTCATCGACGGTGCGGTGACGCTCGCACGCACCCTGGTGCGGCTCGCGCGGTCATCGGCTCAGCGGGACCGCGTCAGCGCCCTGAATAAGGCCCCTGAGCGGCCAAGGTAGGCCGGTCCGGTGGGGCCAGCCCGCCTCGCTCACATCGGGGCGTTGGCGGGCTGGAAGATCCCCGAGCTGTCGGCTTCCTCCTCGGCGCGGATCACGTGCACCACCGCGTTGATCAGTGCCAGGTGGGTGAACGCCTGCGGGAAGTTGCCCAGGTGCCGGCCGGTGCGCGGCTCGATCTCCTCGGCGTAGAGGTGCAGCGGGCTGGCGAACGACAGCAACCGCTCGCACAGGTGCCGGGCGCGGCTGATCTCGCCGATTTCGACCAGTGCCGACACCAGCCAGAACGAGCAGATCGTGAAGGTGCCCTCTTCGCCGGCCAGGCCGTCGTCGGTCTCCTCCACGCGGTACCGCAGCACCAGGCCGTCCTCGGTGAGCTCCTCGGCGATGGCCAGCACCGTGGCCCGGATGCGCGGGTCGTCGGGCGGCAGGAACCGGGTCAGCACGGCCAACAGCAGCGACGCGTCCAGGGCGTCGCTGCCGTAGCGCTGGGTCAGCACGCCGCGGGCATCCACGCCGCGCTCGAGGATGTCGGCTTTGATCTCCTCGGCGATGACGCGCCACTGCTGGGCGTAGGACTTCTCGCCCTCCAACTCGGCGAGCTTGGCGCCGCGGTCGAGCGCCACCCAGCACATGATCTTGCTGGACGTGAAGTGCTGCGGCTCGCCGCGCACCTCCCAGATGCCGCGATCGGGCTCGCGCCAGTGCTTGATCGCTTCCTCGACCTGCTCCTTGAGCACCGGCCACAACGTCTCGGGGATCTGTTCACGCGACTTGGTGTGCAGGTAGACCGAGTCGAGCATGGTGCCCCAGATGTCGTGCTGCATCTGGTTGTAGGCGCCGTTTCCGATCCGCACCGGTCGGGCGTAGTCGTAGCCGGACAGGTGGTTGAGCTCTTCTTCGACCAGGCTGCGTTCGCCGCCCACCCCGTACATCACCTGCAGCGGGTGTCGTTCGCCGTTGTTGGCGCCGGACACGTCGGCGATGAACGCGAAGAAGTCGTCGGCTTCGCGGTCCAGGCCCAGGGTGTAGAGCCCCCACAACGCAAAGGTGGAATCGCGGACCCAGGCATAGCGGTAATCCCAGTTGCGTTCGCCGCGCGGCGTTTCGGGCAGCGACGTCGTCGGGGCCGCCAGCAGCGCGCCGGTCGGGGAGTAGGTCAACCCCTTCAGCGTCAACGCGCTGCGCTGCAGATACGAGCGCCACGGGTGATCGGGGAAGTCGCCGACGTTGATCCACTGCCGCCAGGATTCACTGGTCTTCCACATCTTGTCGGCGGCTTCGTCGTAGGTCTGCGGCGCCGGATGCTTGGACCAGCTCAGCGCGACGAACACGTTGTCGCCCTCGTTGAGGCGGGTGCGGGCCCGGGCTTCGCGACCCTCCAGGCCGATCCGCAGGTTGGTGGTCAGTCGCAGGGTGGGGTGGGAGTCGGGGTTCTTGGTCGCCCGCGCGATGGCTTCGCCGTAGGCCTGCGCCGAGTACTCCCAGGTGGCGCTGGTGCGGTGGTAGTCGAACGACGGCTCGCAGTTCATCACCAGCTCGACCGTGCCGCTCACACAGCGCACCGTGCGCAGCAGGATGTGCTCGGCGTCCCAGTCCATCGGGGTGCGCCGGTGGGTCCGCGAGCGCGTCTCGAGGTCGTGCCAGGGACCCATGACCAGCGCGTCGCGCACGATCAACCAGCCGGTGTGGGTCTGCCACGTGGTTTCCAGGATCAGGCTGCCCGGAAGGTAGCGCCGGGCGGCGGGAACCGACACCCCGTAGGGACCCAGCCGGAAATGCCCGGCGCCCCGGTCCAGGATGGCGCCGAACACACTCGGGGAGTCCGGCCTGGGCACACACAGCCACTCCACCGAGCCCGCCGACGAGATCAGGCACGTGGTCTCGCAGTCGGACAGGAATGCGTAGTCCGCGATCGGGGGAAACGGGTTACGCAGCGTCGTGCCGGCGTAGTAGGGCTCCGGTGCGGGCAGGGCGAACGTGCCCTCGCCGCTGGACACCACTTCGCCGGACGCCTCGCTCTGGTGCACGACCATCTGGCCATCATCAACTGCCGGGCACCCTTGCGTCTACTCGGGGCCACGGTGTGTTGTGCGTCGTTCGCCGTTGCGGGCGCTGGGCATAGTCTGGCGGGATGGACGGGTTCCTCAGCTGGTGGGACGGAGTGGAGTTGTGGCTGTCCGGGCTGTCGTTCGTGGCGCAGACGGCCGTGGTGATGCCTGTGGTGCTCGCCGTGGCCTACGGCATCGCGGTGTTGCTCGACGGCGCGCTCGGCAACGGGATACGGCTGAGGGACCGGCTGCGACGCCCGAGTGGTGACGCAGGAGCCGACGACGGAGGAGACAGATGAGGGGCATGCCGCGCTCGCGGGTGACACTGGCGCTGGTCGCCTTGATCGTTCTGGTGATCGTCATGTGGCTGGCCACCCGCTGAGGATGCGGTTCTCGGCGACGTGGAAAACCGCTGCGGCACTTCTGCTTTCGGCGGTGGTGGTGTCGTCCTGCAGTGGCGGGTCCAGCCAGGCCGGTGGCGCGGATCCCGGGGTCGCCGACGCCGAGACCACCCTGAAGTTGCTCGCGTTCTCCGAGACAGAACCGGCGTGGACGACGGTGGAGTCGGCGTTCGGCGCGACGCCGGAAGGCGCAGAGGTCGCGGTCGAGGCCTCGTACGGTTCCTCGGCCGAGCAGTCCCGCGCGGTGGAGACGGGCACGACCGCCGACGTGGTGAACGTCTCCGTCGAACCGGACATCGCCCGCCTGGTGGAGGCGGGGAAGGTGGACGAGAACTGGGATGCGGGCGTCACCAAGGGGATCCCGTTCGGGTCGGTGGTGAGCCTGGTGGTACGTCCGGGAAACCCGAAGAGCATCGGTGACTGGGGTGATTTGCTACGTCCGGATGTCGAGGTGATCACAGCGAGCCCGCTGAGTTCCGGCTCGGCCTGGTGGAACCTGTTGGCCCCGTATGCGTGGGCGAGCGGGGGCGGCCAGGACCGGCAGGCCGGGCTGGACTATGTCCGTGAACTGGTCACCGACCACGTCCGGTTGCATCCCGGCTCGGATCGTGAGGCGAGTGACGCGTTCCGGCGGGGCAGCGGCGATGTGCTGCTGACCTCGGAGGTCGAGGCGCTGAACATGGGCTTCGAGCAGGTTCGTCCACCGCAGACGATGAAGATCGAGAGTCCGGTGGCGGTGGTCAGTACCGGCCGGCACCTCGAGCAGGCGGTCGACTTCGTGAACTTCCTGTTCACTGCCGAGGCGCAGAAGCTGTGGGCCGAGGCCAACTTCCGACCAGTCGATCCTGGTGTCCTTGCCGACTACACCGACGAGTTCCCCGCGCCGCAGACACTGTGGACGGTCGACGAGCTCGGCGGTTGGGAGGTGGTCGAGCCCCAGCTGTTCGACGAGGACACCGGCGCGATCACCAAGATCTACCGCCAGGCCACTCGGTGAGGACTCCCGCACCGACGTCCACGTCGGGGCGGTGACGCCGACCGTCGGGGCCGCGCGGATCAGGCCAGGGCGAGGAAGAGCTTCTCGAGCTCGTCGACGCTCATCTCGCGCTGGCGCCCGTCGTTCTCGTCTGTGACGATGCACTCCCGCAGCCCGGTGGCAACGATCTTGAAACCGGCCCGGTCCAGCGCCCGCGACACCGCCGCCAGCTGGGTGACGACGTCTTTGCAGTCACGGCCCTGCTCGATCATCGAGATGACGCCTGCGAGCTGGCCCTGGGCCCGACGCAGGCGGTTGAGCACGGCGTTGATGGCCTCCTGGTCACCGACCATGATGGGCTCCTTCGATCTGGTGTTCAAGAACTTTGAACAGCTAGGAGTTTACGCTACCCACCGGGGTATGACCGGTGGGCGCGCGCCACTCAGGCCAGACCTTTGAGCATCAGGTTCCAGT